>Ga0335077_10006927_pt1 | contig 14022 bp, 10 predicted proteins | sample Lox_Sample_31_FD_207151 | JGI IMG/M metagenome (GOLD analysis project Ga0335077, IMG submission 207151) | Soil microbial communities from Loxahatchee National Wildlife Refuge, Florida, United States - Lox_Sample_3.1 | ecosystem: Environmental > Terrestrial > Soil > Wetlands | place: USA...
GTCCGGCGCAGCCAGAGCGGCCCCGGCTTGTGTTTGTGCGGCGGTCAAGCCTACCGCCGGAGCGCCTGCGATCGCGTCTTTGGCACGGCTTGGCGCGAGATAACCGCTCATTGACTCCGTCCTCGGTATTCGCTGCTGAGCGGTCGAAGCGGCGAGTTGAGCGGTCTCGCGCGACCGCATAAGATTGGGCGTCGCGACGGCGACCAGGATCAGCATTCCGATAAAGCCAACAGCGAATCCCGGCCATTGTTTCCCCGCCACCCGCATGGACTCCGCCAAGCTCGACATGACGTTCCTCCCTTTCTGGAGGAACGCCGTATCCGGCGCATCTTGCAGACGCGCGGGCAAAAGAAAAGGCAGCCCGAAGGCTGCCCTCATTACCCTGTTTTGGCCTATCCGCGGAAATCCGCGTTCATCCGCGGCGAACAAGCTAGATGTCCAGGTTCTTCACATCCAGCGCATTCTCTTCGATGAACTTGCGGCGTGCTTCGACGTCTTCGCCCATCAGCGTTGTGAAGATGGTCTCGCATTCGGCGATGTCTTCGAGCTTCACGGAAAGCAGCGTCCGCCGCTCGGGATCCATGGTCGTTTCCCACAACTGCGGAGCGGTCATCTCGCCCAGGCCTTTGTAGCGTTGGATGGAGAAGTCCTTGCGGCCCTCATTGATGACGAAATCGCGCAACTCGCGGACATTCGATTTTTCGACGACCTCAATGTCCGTCTTCCGCTTTGCAGTCTTCGGCGATTTCTTTTCGGCCGTGTCGTCAGCGGCGGCTTCGCCGTCGGTCGCGTCGCCGTTGCTTGCTGCGGCTTTGGCGATCGTCTCCACCACGAAGGGCGGCTCCATGTAAGGCTCGATCTGCTTGTATTTCGAGATCAGTTGCCGGCACTCGGGACTGGACGCCAGTTCCCAACTGATGACGTGCTCGGCGCCGTGCTTGTTGACGAAGCTCACTTCCCACAGATTGTGTTCTTCATCAAATCGGGACTCGACCGTCTTGAAGCCTTCGTCCTTCTGCAGCTTCTTCAGTTCTCTTTCCAGGCGCTCGATCTTCTTCGGCGGAGCTTTCTTGTCGCCCTCGAAATCGGCGCGCTTGGCCAAATCCAGCTTGGGAATCAGTTCGGTGACGCGTTCGTTGCGAACCCGCTTATCGGCCTTCTCGAAGAATCCAAGATACTCGTCGAGCACGGTCATGAACTTCGCGAGGTCCTTGCCTTCGATCTTGGCCGCGCCTTCGCCGTAGCGGACGATCAACCCGTCCGCCGCACGCTTCACCATCACTTTCACGAACTCGCGCTCGTCCTTGATGTACTGCTGCGACTTGCCTTTCTTCAGCGAGAACAGCGGTGGCTGCGCGATGAACACATTGCCCCGCTTGATCAACTCCTGCATGTGCCGGAAGAAGAATGTGAGCAGCAACGTGCGGATATGACTACCGTCGACGTCGGCGTCGGTCATGAGGATGATCTTGCCGTAGCGCAGCTTCGTAGGATCGAAGTCGTCCTTCGCGATGCCGGTGCCCAGCGCGGTGATCATGGCGCGAATTTCTTCGTGCGCCAGCATCTTGTCGTAGCGGGCTTTTTCGACGTTCAGAATCTTTCCTTTGAGCGGCAGGATGGCCTGAAATCGCCGATCGCGTCCCTGTTTCGCGGTTCCGCCTGCGGACTCGCCCTCGACCAGAAACAACTCGCAGCGTCCGGGATCGCGCTCTGAGCAGTCCGCTAGCTTGCCAGGCAGGCCGCCGGAATCGAGCGCGCCCTTGCGCCGCGTCAGATCGCGCGCCTTGCGTGCGGCTTCACGCGCGCGCGCTGCGTCAACGGCCTTATTAATGATCTTCTTTGCGACCGACGAGTTCTGCTCGAAGAACGCGCCCAGCCGCTCGTTCACGAACTGCGTGACCGTGCCGGCGATGTCGGAATTCAGCTTGCCCTTGGTCTGTCCTTCAAATTGCGGTTGCGGCAGCTTCACGCTGATCACTGCGACCAGGCCTTCGCGCACGTCATCGCCGGTCAGGTTTTCTTTCACATCCTTGAACAGGCCCATCTGCTGGCCGGCGTAGTTAATCGTGCGGGTCAGCGCCGTGCGGAATCCGGAAAGATGCGTGCCCCCATCGACGGTATTGATGTTGTTGGCGAAGCTGAAAATCGTCTCGGAATACGCGTCGTTATACTGCAGGCCGATCTCCATGTGGACGCCGTTGCGGTCGTCCTCCATATAGATGGGGCGGTCGTGCAGCACCTGCTTGCCGCGATTCAGATGCTTGATGAACTCCGCAATGCCGCCGTTGTACTTGAATTCTGTCCGCTTCGCCTCGCCCGTCTTTGGATCGATCGTGCGCTCGTCGGTGAGCGTGATCAGCAATCCCTTGTTCAGGAACGCGAGTTCGCGCAACCGCTGCGCCAGCGTGTCAGAGTTGTACTCGGTTGCAGTGAAGATCGAGCGATCAGGAAGAAAGTGAACCTTGGTTCCGGTCTTCACCTTCGCTACGCCGGTCTTCCTTAGCTTGCTGGTCGGATCGCCCTTTGAATACGTCTGCTGCCAGGTCGCGCCATCACGCCAGATTTCAAGTTCCAGGTCTTCGCTCAGAGCGTTCACGCAAGAGACTCCAACGCCGTGCAATCCGCCGGAAACCTTGTATGTCGAGGAATCAAATTTTCCGCCGGCGTGCAGCTTGGTCATGACGACCTGCGCCGCGGAAACTTTCTCGCCATCGATCTCCATGTCGTCGACGGGAATGCCGCGGCCGTCGTCGACCACTGTGATCGAGTTGTCGTCGTGAATCGTGACGTCGATCTTGGTGGCGAATCCGGCGAGCGCTTCGTCGACAGAGTTGTCGACAACTTCGTACACCAGGTGATGCAGGCCGAGCTCACCGGTCGATCCGATGTACATTGCGGGGCGCTTGCGCACCGCTTCCATGCCACCGAGGACTTTGATCGACTCGGCGGTGTAATCGCCGCTGCCGTTTCCGCCGTTGACGGTGTTGATCGGCGTCACTTTTCCGTTTTTTGTCTTGGTATCCGTGATGGGAGTATTAATCTCTTTGGTGGCCATTCCGCTCCGCGAAAATGTCCGAACTTTTTGCTGCAGCCTGCTGAGCCCTGGAACTTTTGGCTGGAAAATTCGCCTCGATCCTGCCTTCTTGAAGTCGACCCAAAACTGACTTCAAGTTATTGAAATTGCTAACACTTAGGATCGATTGTGACTAAGAGAATTATACCACAAATCGGACTTATTTTGGGATTGGCGGGGAACGCGGAATCGACGGAGTAATCCCAGGGATCTCAAAGGGAAAAGCGGAATTCGGGAATGCCTGAATCGGGTGTTGTTTGGAACCGCGGACCTGTACCGACTTCTTGAACGAGCAACTCGAAGGCGCTTTCGATTCGGGCGCCGGAGATCGCATTCGCCCGCAAGGGACGATGAGAGAGATGCTGATGTTCGTGAGCGAAAATTCGCGCAAACGGACGAGATGATTGCAAGTTGCGTCAGTCTCTCATGCCATTAGACTAGAGTTCCCTTACCCCGCGTTCTTCAATTCTTCTTTCATCTGATGCCACGCCTGGCGGGCTTCATCCACCGATCCTTCATCTTCAATGGTTGTAATGTCGCCCGGATTCTTATCCTGGATCACGGCCCGCAGTACGCGGCGCATGATCTTGCCGCTGCGTGTCTTGGGAACGGCGTCCACGAAGTTCAATTCGCCAATCACGGCGACTGGACCTAATTCGCGCCGGACGGTATCGAGCAACTGTTTTCTTAGATCATCGGAAGCCACGTGCGTCTGCCGCAACACAACGAATGCCGAGATCACTTCCCCGCGCAAATCATCTGGGCGGCCGATCACTGCTGACTCGGCTACTGCCGGGTGCGTCAGCAGCGCGGTTTCGACTTCGATCGTGCCGATGCGGTGGCCGGCGATCTTGATGATCTCGTCGGCGCGGCCGGCAAACCAGACATACCCATGCTCATCGACGTGCGCCGAGTCGCCGGTGTAATAGACGCCGGGGATGATGTTCCAGTAATCGCGTCCATAGCGCTCGGGCTCGCCCCAGAGTGCGGGTGTCAGCCCGGGGACGGGCCGCTTGATCACCATGATGCCTTTTTCGTTCGCGCCGCAGGGCTTGCCTTCGAGATTCATGACAACCGCTTCGACGCCGGGCATTGCGATCGTTGCCGAGCCCGGCTTGATCGGCAGCAGGCCGAGTCCATAGGGATTGCCGAACATCGGGCCGCTGGTCTCGGTCTGCCACATGTTATCGATCACTGGGATGCGTCCCTTAAACATCTTCAGTTGCAGCCATTCCCAGGCGGGCGCGTTGAGAACTTCGCCCGCGCAGAAAACGCGCTCCAGATAACTGTGGTCGACTTTCGACAGTGAATCTCCGTAGCGCATCAGCAGTCGAACCGCGGTGGGGGAAGTGAAAATTCCGGTCACGCGAAAATCTTCCATCAGCGCTTTCCAGTTGCTGTCGGGTTGCGGATAGTCCAGCGCGCCTTCGAATGCAATTGTTGTGCAGCCCGCGATGAGGGGCGCGTACACGATGTAGCTGTGGCCGACAATCCATCCGATGTCGGACGTGGACCACCAGACATCGGTCGGCTTCAGCGCGAACAGCCACTTGCCCATGCTGTGAATGTGAACCTGATATCCGCCATGGGTGTGGATGGCGAGTTTCGGCTTGGCCGTCGTCCCGGATGTCGCCAGAATGAACGCCGGTTCGTTGGCTTCCATCTCGACGTAGTCGCCACTGTGTCCGGGCGCCCGCGCGAGGAATTGATCCCAGTAGATGTCGCGGCCAGCCTTCATCGGAGGCTCAGCCGGCATCCGCTTCAACACGATCACCTGCTCGACAGCAGTTTCGGTGCCTGCGAGCGCGTCGTCGACGATTGTTTTCAGGTCTGTCTCTTTCCCCTTTCGATAGGTGACGTCCGCGGTGAATAACAGCCGCGATCCGCTGGCCTGGATGCGGTCGCCGAGCGCCTTCGATCCGAAGCCAGCGAAAACTACAGAATGGATGGCTCCGATGCGCACCGTGGCGAGCATAAGGATGATCGCTTCTGGGCACGTCGGCATATACAGCGTGATGCGATCCCCTTTGTTGATACCCAGGCTGCGCAGGGCAGCTGCTGTGCGCTCAACTTCCGCCAGGAGGCTGGCATAGGTATAGACCCGACGATCGCCGCGTTCATTGAGATAGATGAGAGCCGCGTGGCCGCCCCAGCCGCGTTTCACGTGATGATCGAGCGCGTTGTAGGCCAGATTCGTTTTCGCGCCAACGAACCAGCGAAAAGATGGACGGCTCCACTCCAACACCTGATCCCATTTTCGAAACCAGGGCAACTGTTCGGCTGCGTGTCCCCAGAAGGCCTCGGGGTCTTGCCGGGCGTCATTGATCCACTTCTCGACGTTGGGATTCATCAGTTGCATGGCCGGACCTCCTCGACTCGAGCTGCGTCTTTGCGCGCGTTGGCAACGAAATTCCACCGCAGCGATGCAGGATTCTGCTGCGGGACGGCAGCGTGGGCAGTGATCTAAATCACACGGCCATGTGTCTTGGGCGTACGGGTCACGAACCAGCAACGTCCACTCAAAATTTCTTAATCGCGCCCGTCACGCGGTGGAGACTCGCCAAATGACCAGCAATGATCGTATGCCGAATCGTTTTTTCGATTCTCGGAGAACAAATCGAACGATCGTTCGAAGATATTGCCTTGTGACACAAATCACTACAAATAGTGCGTGTCCGCACATCCTCCAAATCGGTTCTGTCCTAGTGTGACCTCCCATTGCGTCCGAATCAGGACGCGCTTTTGCGGTACCAAAACGGGAATTCGCGCGACAGCTTTGAAATGGGGCCCGCGTGCTTCGAGATTCAGGGACCGAGACGAGAGAGCGCACTTGTTTGGCTCCTTCAGATCCCTGAAGAGGAGAGATCAACCATGAAGTTGAGACTCTGGCTTTTTAGCTTATTGCTCATCGTATCGGCCGCGCCCGTTCTGGCAGGGACGGAAGACGCCGCGGATGCGAAGTCGGCCGAGACCGCCGCACAGCCACTCGTGGCAGCCGTCGTGAATCCCACCGCCAATGCCAACGTGACGGCTCTGCTCGGAGTGCTGGTAATGAAGGGAGTTCTGGCGCCGAACGAAGCGAACGCGATTCGCAACGCCGCGCCAGAGGCCGAGTTCCAGATGCTGGTCGACGTTCTTTCCCGAAAAGGCGTATTGACTGCGGCCGACTTGTCAGCCGCGGCCCCAGCGCCAGCGCAGCCTGCTGCGGTCACCACTGCAGTGGCGGGGTCGGGGGCGGCGGCACAAGTCGTCGTTCCGAAAGAGACCAAGCCGGCCGGCCCGACGGTCATTCCCGCCGTCGTTCCTCTGCGCGTCCTGCCGGTTGACCCTCCTGTGAAGGATGGACTCAAAGCTGCCTTCATGGTGGGCCCGGTCAAGATGACTCCGTACGGGTTCATCAAAGCCAGTGCCGTTTATGACGACAGCAACCCGAACGGCGACGATATGCCGTTCCCGGGATTATTCCTGGCCACGCCATCAACCTTCAGCACCGGACCAACGAAGGACCCGAATTTTCACTTGAAGGCCCGTCAGGCTCGCATCGGATCGAACTTTGAATTTCTCGACATCGCACCCAAGCTTACGATTACCGGCCGGCTCGAGGGCGACTTCGAGGGCAACTTCACCGAAGCTGACAACCGCGATGTTTCGTCGATCCGGAGCAGTGAGTTCTCGATCCGCCAGGCTTGGGTGCGCATGGACTATGCCGCCAGCGAAAAGACGGACATCTACTTCGAGGGCGGCCAGGATTGGACTCTGTTCGGTTCCAGCGCGCTGCCCAATCTGTTGGAAACGACTGCGCTTGGCTACTGGTATGGAGATATTTACGAGCGCTCGCCGCAATTCCAGTTCGGACTCGTCCAGAAACTGGGTGGCGACCGCAATTTCAAGCTGGCGCCCACGTTCGCCATCATGATGCCAAGCACCGGTCAAATCCTGAAGCTGGGAAGTAATGGGCTGGCCGGGCAGCTCGCCCAAGCCGAGCGCGAGGGAGCGGACTCTGGCCGTCCCGAGCTGGAAGGCCGTGTCGTGCTGCAATTCCAGGCCGATAAGGCACCAGGCGTGGCTCCGGCTCAAATCATCTTTTCCGGAGTGGAAGGCCGCCGCACGTCTGTTGTTCCAAATTCCTCGTACATCAATGCCTCCGGGGAGTGCCTGATTCCGGCAAACTATTGCAACGCCTTCCCGGGCGGCTTCAGTGCGTCCAGCAACATCTACGGCCTGCAGAGCGCGATCCAAATACCAACCCGCTGGTTCACGCTGGTGGCGAGCGCCTATCGTGGCGGCGACCTGCGGTTCTTCTTTGGCGGCCAGGTCAACACCTACGCGACCGACACCACTGGGCTGACCAACATTCAAGGGCCATTCACCACTCTGGATGGCGGGCCACTGGCCGCAGCTGGAGGGGCCGTCCTCGGCACCAACTCATCGGGCCAGGTAGTGGTGGCTCCGCAGCGAGCGCTTCGGGCCTTTGGCGGGTTCATCAACCTGGGCCTGCCGCTCTCCCGCTGGTTCAAGGCCGATCCGAAGGGCCACAATGCCGGTTGGCAGTTGTACCTGCACGCCGGTAAAGACCAAATGTATCACCACGATCTGGATTATGCCGGATATACAGGAAACGCCAACAGCTTGTCGCCATTACCACTTCTGATGGGCAAGCTGACCGCGGCAACTTTGTACTACAAGGTTAATCCGTACATCACATTCGGTTTCGAGCAATCGCTGTACGCCACCCGCATGAAGGATGGGCTCCCCTTATACGTAATTGCGGGGAAGCCTTCGAACGAGTGGCAGGACCATCGCACTGAATTCGGTCCGATCTTCACGTTCTAACTTATCGAAAGGAAATGCGGGACGGGATTGGCAAAAGCAGGCTATCCCGAATCGGCTATGAAGAAATGCTTTGCAAAATGCGTGATTAGCATCACAATGCACGAGGCTGGGGGGCCGGCGTCGAGAATCAGCCCGAAAGCAGGATCAACACGATGCGAGACGCCCGAATTGCAAAGCATTTTGTCGGTCGCCAAAGAACGGCGATTCTTTTAGCGAGTCTGGTGTTCACGGCTGTGCTGCCCATTGGGGCGATCAAGAAAGACAGTTTTCGAGTCAAAGTTCTGGATTCGGAAAGGCAATCGTTCATTACGAACGATAACCCGATACCCATCAATTGCGACATGCTGAACTACGACGCGTATTGTCATTCGAGCAAGACCGAGGAGGTCATCAACACCTTGCTGGTGCAAGTCGATGATGAACCTCCGTATCGAGTCCGTTGCGTAGTGGAGACGAAGTGGTCGAGGTGCGCCCAATTGATGAAAGGGTTCAGCTTCGATGCCGTACACGAAAAGAATGGCCTGACCATCTACTATCTCGACGCGCAAGGCAAGTTGCGCAAGCAGCTGTACACGTATGTGGCAGATGAACCGAAGGGTGGCGCGGTGCCTGCGGGTGCCGCGGGAGCTGTGAAGTGCAGCTTCACTTCAATGCCGCCGGGAGCCGAGGTGTCAGTCGACGGTCGTTACGTGGGTAGTACGCCTTCGATCGTGAGCGTGAGTACCGGGGAGCATGAAGTAATGGTGTCCATGCCTGGATTTGCGCAATGGAAGAAGGAGTTGGGAGTTTCGTTGGGATCACAACTGACCGTGAATGCCATCCTCGAAAGAGTGCAATCGCGCTAACCAAAAGAGGATCAGCTCTCGCGGTGGTCGTTCAGTCGGTAACAAGGGTTGAAGTCGATTACAGCGAAGGGAGATCCCTTTATGGGAAGCGTCGCGAAAAATCTGGAGGTTGTCGAATCTGGGCCATCCGAAGCAAAAAAATCCACGTGGGATGAAATTGCCGCCAGCCGGCAGTTCCAGGATCTGATGGCGACCAAGAAAGTGTTCATCGTGCCCGCCTTCATTTTCTTCGTCGTCTACTACTTCGCGTTGCCGGTGCTGGTCGGCTACGCACCTCACTTCATGGCGACCAAGATTGGATACGTGAATCTTGCGTACCTGTTCGCCCTGTCTCAATTCTTCATCGCCTGGCTCATCGCAGGCCTGTACGTGCGCGCCGCCAACGATTTCGACCGGCTTTCCAAGGACATTCTGGAAAAAGCTGAGAACGGCAACGGAGGCAAATAGGCCATGAATACTTCCTTGGTGATGTTTCTTGTATTTATTGCGATTACGCTCGGCATTACCTATTGGGCTTCGAAACGTTCGGCCGGGGCGAGCGCCTATTTTGCCGCGAGCCGGCAGATCAAGGGCTGGCAAAACGGCGTCGCCGTGGCCGGTGATTACATGAGCGCAGCCTCTTTTCTAGGGATTGCAGGCCTCATTGCATTTTTCGGGTATGACGGATTTATGTACTCGGTGGGATGGCTGGTCGCGTACCTGACCGTGTTGCTGGTTATCGCAGAGCCACTGCGCAACGCCGGCAAGTACACCATGGCCGACGTGCTGGCTTATCGGCTGAAGCCGCGGCCGGTGCGGGGGATGGCCTCGCTGAGCACCCTGACGGTCAGCACGTTTTACATGATCGCGCAGATGGTCGGAGCAGGGGCGCTCGTAAAGCTGCTGCTCGGCAGCATGATCACCTACAACCAGGCCGTCATCGCGGTTGGCCTGCTGATGATCGTCTATGTCGTATTCGGCGGGATGCTGGCGACCACGTGGGTGCAGATCGTCAAGGCCATTCTGCTGATGCTCGGGACGATCCTGCTCAGCATTCTGGTCATGGCGCATTTCCACTTCAGCTTCGCGCAATTCTTCGCCGCCATCGGCCAGGTGACGTCTCACGATGCCAAGGGTGCGGTGGTGGTGAAGGATTTCCTTACGCCAGGGCTGCGGTTTAAGCCGCCGTACGGACCCATGGAACTGATCTCGCTCGGCATGGCGCTAATCTTCGGCACCGCCGGGCTGCCGCACATTCTGGTTCGTTTCTACACTGTGCCCGACGCCAAGACGGCACGCTACAGTGTGGTGTGGGCCATGGTGTTGATTGGCAGCTTCTACATCATGACCACGTTTCTGGGATTCGGCGCGGCGACCATCGTCGGACCCGATTTCATCAAGGCGCATGGCGGAAACAACATGAGCGCACCGCTGTTGGCTCAAGCATTGGCCGGTTCCGTCTTCTTCGCATTCATTTCCTCGATCGCGTTCGCGACGATTTTGGCCGTAGTTGCCGGATTGACCATCAGCGCGACCACCTCGTTCTCGCACGATTTCTGGACGAACGTGATCCACAACGGCGTCGAGCGCAAGCCCGGCGAGGAAGTTCTGGTGGCGCGAATTTCGGCCTTTGTGGTCGGAGCCGTCGCGATCGCCGTCGCTATCGTGCTGGGGCCAACTTTTAATGTCGCGTTCCTGGTAGCCTTGGCGTTCGCCGTGGCGGCTTCGGCCAACCTGCCAGTCATTGTGCTCTCGATCTTCTGGCGCCGGTTCAATACGGCCGGTGCGGTGAGCGGGCTTGCCATCGGATTGCTGGCCTCTCTGGGACTGATTATTGTCGGCCCCAGCATCATGGGAGTGGATGCCACGACGACTGCGGCTGCGGCTCGCCATCTGATTCAGCATGCCCCCCTGTTCCCGCTGGAGAATCCCGGTATCGTAAGCATCCCGATGGGATTCATCGCAGCCGTAATCGGCACCTTCCTGAGCAGCGAACACACTTCGCAGGAGAAGTTCAATGAACTGCTGGTGCGCTCAAATACCGGGTTGGGAGCGGAAAAGGCGGTGGCACACTAAGCGGACCTCAGACCTCGGACTTCGGCCCGGCACTTCCCTTCGATGGGTTGCTGAGGTCTAAGGTCTGAAGTCTGAGGTCCGATTGCTTTATGCTAGATTGGGCTTGCGGGGCCCATAGCTCAACGGTTAGAGCAGCAGACTCATAATCTGTTGGTTCCAGGTTCAAATCCTGGTGGGCCCACCAAATGTGAGGTCCCTCGCGAAGAACGCTCGGGATTTCGGCAGCAGGCTCCCGGCTTCGCTAAATCACTCGCCTCACGCCTGCTAAACGCCTCAATTCAAATCCTGGTGGGCCCACCATTCTCGGCGGGTTTCGCAAAGTTCGTCATTGGCTTACAATACTTCCATTTCCCGGGCCCCTCTGGATTTCTGCAATGAAGCTTCCTACCCCCAGCTTCCAGCCCACATTTCAGGCGGGCGCTACGGTTGTTCTGGTAGCCGCGAGCGTGCTGATGTTCGCCTGCGGCGCTTCTTCCGGACCAACAGATTTTTCTCAACAGCCCCCGCCGTCCGTGACTCACAAGGTCCAGCTCTCGTGGGAGGCGAGCCAGTCGGTCGATGTCTCCGGCTACAACATTTATCGCGCCCAGTACACGACTTCCTGCGGAGCGTTTGCCAGAATCAACTCTGTACTCACCCTCGATACGGCGTACACCGATTCCAACGTCACGAACGGCACCTCCTATTGTTATGCCACCACTGCAGTGAATAACAACAATGCCGAGAGCGGCTTCTCGAACGTCGTCAGCAACATTGAAATTCCGGCCGACTAGCACTCGCCCTGTGGCACCCGCTCTGCTCGACCCTGACTCCGTGTAAGATAATTTCAGATCAATCTTTATCGATGATTTGAGGGAATTATGGCGCACACCGTCTTTTGCGTGAAGTTCAAGAAAGAAATGCCCGGCCTGGACGAGCCGCCGTTCGACAATGCACTCGGCCAGAAGGTTTACGACAACGTTTCGCAGGAAGCCTGGCGCATGTGGATGGAGCACTGCAAGATGCTTCTCAACGAGTATCGGCTCAACCCGGCGCGGCGCGAAGATCAGGAAGTAATCGTAAAGCAGCTCGAGATGTTCTTCTTCGGCGAGGGATCGGCCAGGCCGAAAGAGTATGTCCCGCCGAAGGAAAGCGCGTCCTAGGATTGTGTTAGATGCTCCCCGTTGCGCAAGAATGGGGCTGCTCCCAGCAGCAAAGCGATCGCGGGCAGGACGACCCACACGAAGATTCCCAAAGCGTAACTCAGCGGATGGCGGAGCACGAACTGGTTGTGCTGCGCAAACGCGCTCATGGGAATTACAACAGCCCACAAGCCAAACAGCACGATCGCAGGAAAGATTGCGGCGACGATGCGAGCTGTCAGGGTTCCTCCAGCCCGGCGCGAGAGGCCGGCCCCGAGTGCGCCGGAGAAGATCTGCGAAGCGAGCCACATCCCGTAAAACCAAGGCGCAAGCCTGGCTAGACGGACAAGGTTCGGTTGCTCAAAGCCCGTCCGGGTCAATCCCAGCAGAAACAGGCTTGCCAGGGCGAAACTCGCCAGCGCCGGGAGCCAAATTGTTTTTGTGCGGGTATTCATGAAGTTTGCCTCCAGTGCTAGGTGAATGTCCGCTGCTAGAACGTGCCAGTCTTGGACTTCTTGCAAAGCAATCCTGATCGCCGCTTTCTGTGACAACCCGGCCGATCGCTCCTGCTCATACTTTTCTTCCAGATGACGTGTGAGTTCTGGGCGTTCTCTTTGTCCCGTGACGCGGCCCTAAAGGGCCGCTCTTCCACGGAGGGGTACGTCAACGGGTGTTACACTCATCGTTCATCCATCCTTGGCGCTTGCCGGAGTCCGTTCCCTCATGTCTGAAATGCAGATGCCCTCAGCGCGGACGCGCGTGGTCCGCGAACCGCATCGTGGTGTCTACGATCGTGACACGGTTTATCACATCCTCGACGAAGGATTTTTGTGCCACGTCGGTTTCGCAGTTGAGGGCCAGCCCTTCGTGATCCCGACGTCCTACGGCCGGCAGGATGCGAACCTGTACATTCACGGATCGGCTGCCAGCCGCATGCTGCGCCAGATGAAAGACGGCTTGCCGGTCTGCGTCACCGTCGCGTTGATTGACGGACTGGTGCTGGCGCGCTCGGTGTTCAATCACTCGATGAATTACCGATCGGTTGTGATTCTTGGGAAGGCCACACTGGTCGACGAGCCGCAGGAAAAACTGGCGGCACTGCGGGTACTCTCCGAACACATCGTGCCCGCGCGCTGGGATGATGTGCGCCAGCCCAGCGAAAAGGAACTCAAGGCGACTTCTGTGCTACGCCTTCCGATCGAAGAATTCTCGGCAAAAGTGCGCACGGGCCCTCCAATCGATGACGAGGAAGATTATTCGTTTCCGACATGGGCGGGTGTGCTGCCACTCGAGATGAAGGCGGGAGAGCCGATCGCAGATTCCAGGCTCGATGCTGGCCGGCAAGTTCCATCGTATATCCGCCAGTATGCGCGTAAGCGCTAACGCGACCGCGGACTAGGGGATCAGGAGCTGTTTTCCCACCAAATGGCGCCCTTCCATGTCGCGATGCGCCTGTGCGGCTTCGGCGAGAGGATAAGCCTTGCCAATCCGCATTGTGAGCTTCCCGTGCTCCATCATGTTGAACAACGCACTGGTGCGGGCCAGCAATTCCTCGCGCGTAGCGGTGAAGTGGGCCAGCGTCGTGCGGGCCATATAGAGCGATCCTTTTTCGGAAAGCCTGGCGGGATCGACGGGAGGCACTGGCCCGCTCGACACGCCATAGAGCACAAGCATGCCGCGCAGGCGCATGACGTTCAGGTTTTTGTCGAAGGTGGCTTTGCCTACTCCGTCATAAACCACGTCGACGCCTTTGCCGCCGGTGAGGCGCTTTACTTCCGATTCAAAATCCTGCTGGGTGAAGACGATGACTTCTTCAGCCCCGGCCTCGCGGGCGAGCTGCGCTTTTTCCGGGCTGGATGCGGTCCCGATCACGCGCGCGCCGACAGCGCGGGCCATTTGCACCAGTAAGAGTCCGACTCCACCGGCAGCGGCATGGACCAGAGCGGTCTCGCCCGCCTTCAGCTTGTGGGCATCATTGACCAGATAATGCGCGGTGAGGCCGTGAACCATGGCCCCGACTGCCTGCTCATCATTGATCGCGTCGGGAATAGGCACCAGATGATCCTCGGGCACGGCCACATATTCCGCGTAAGAC
>Ga0335077_10006929_pt1 | contig 14021 bp, 11 predicted proteins | sample Lox_Sample_31_FD_207151 | JGI IMG/M metagenome (GOLD analysis project Ga0335077, IMG submission 207151) | Soil microbial communities from Loxahatchee National Wildlife Refuge, Florida, United States - Lox_Sample_3.1 | ecosystem: Environmental > Terrestrial > Soil > Wetlands | place: USA...
TGCCAGCGCTCGGGCGCCACCGCATCTCGCATGCTGGCCACCGCCCCGCCGAGCTTGACCGAGGCCCGGACCAAATGCCCTACCCTTACCGGGCCGGCCAGCTTGATGCTGCCAAGAGAATGGAATCCTACACTGGCGGCGCATCCGCACTGGCTGCAGTCGGGCGCCCCGCCCAGGATGCAGGGCTCCACTCGGGTGCGCAGGTCCGCCGAATAGTTCACCGACATCTTCGCGAAGATGCAATCCGCAGGGCTCCCGGGAGGCTTCGCAAAGGCTTGGGCGATGCTCGGCGTCATGAGCAGTTTGGGGAATGATTTTCGCCAGCCCGTCATGCGCTCCACCAGCGCGGCGCGATCACGCCGGGTAAGCATTTCGCACGTTTGCTCTCCGATTTGCGGCGTGTAGGTGCTTACCCAGATGTGGTTGACCTCCGGGCGCGCGCTCCAGAAATCGAAATAATCCTCCAGGTATCCGGCGCTGTGGACCATCGGGCGGGTGACGGTGAGGTGGATGTTGACTTCCCGCCCGGCGATGTTCTTGAGGATACGCTCATAGGTGGCGGGCTTGCGGCGAATATCGTGGTGCTCGGGAAGGCCGTCTACAGACACCGTAACCCGCAAGCGGGCAATCGGCATCCAGTGCTCGGGTATGGGCGCTACCGCGCTGGTTACAATTAGGGTGAAGATGCCGAGTTCGCCGAGCTGCGGGAGAATCCGGTCGAGTTCTCGGCGGCGCATCAGCGGCTCCCCGCCGACAATGGATACGTGCAGCGGACGGTGCGCGTGCACCAGCGCCAGCGTCCGGTTGACGAGTTCATCCCCTTGAAAATCACTGAGGTCGCGCAGCGTCGCCGCCCCGCCCAGGTGCTGCTCGTTATAGGCATAGCATCCCGGGCAGCGCAGAGGACATTCCTTGGTGATTTCAATTGAAAGCATGGGCGCGCTGCCGCTCAGAACGCGGTACCAGGCGGCGAGCACTTCGCGGGCGCGCAGATTCCTGGACGATGGAGCTGTGGTCATGATGCCTCTCCTTAAATCGCGATGGTTGGTGAGATGCCAGGTTCTGTGGTGGCAGGGAGCGGCCGGCGTCAGCGAAGGAGAGGAAGACCGGGGCTTACCAGTGCGAGCGAGGCATCGGGCGTCGTCCGTTCCAGCACGCAGCGCAGCGCTTGCAGCCAGCTTTGCGCGCCCATTAGCGCATGCGAGCAGACCAGAATGAGTCCCAGCAGAAGGAAGGTAGCGACCGGCAGCAGGGTCGGAGCGCTCGGCACCGCCGGCGAAATCAGCACGGCTGCGATAGCGATCAAGATCGCCAGCGCGAGCAGCCTGCAAATCCGTCGTTCAATGTGAGAGCGAAACACGGCTCTACCTGGAAACTGCACGATTAGACGCGTCACGTTCCCGAATGGTTGCAGGTGCCCGGGGAATAAGGGTCGGAGCAGAAACTGCATAAACGTCCAAATGTGCCTGATTTCTTGGTCGGGACGGGCAGATTTGAACTGCCGACCCCTCGCACCCCAAGCGAGTGCGCTACCAGACTGCGCCACGTCCCGACGGCAGCACCGCTGAGCAGCGGCGGTGCGGGGTAGGGTCATTTTACACCAGCGCGCGGGCGCGAGTTCAGACCGCTCTTGTCACCGAGCCCTTGCCCAGGGCCAACTCGGCCAGCGCTCTCAGGTCGGGGACTTCGATATCGGGCTTGGCGGTGGCGCGTCTGGCGGCGCCCGGACCGCGGCGCGTTACCAGCACGCTGGTCATTCCCATCTGTTTGGCGGGAATCACGTCGTGATAAACGCTCTGTCCTGCGTGCAGCACACGGCGTGGCGGCAGGCCGATCTTGTGGAGAGCGAATTCGAAGATGGCGCGCGCCGGCTTGTAGGCGCGGGCCTGCTCGGCGGTGGTGACCCAGTCGAAGTCGGCGTGCAGTTGCGCCGCGGTGTCCTTGAACAGGCCGTCATCGATATTGGAGATGATACCCAGGCGGAACTTGCTCTTCAGCGCGCGCAGGGCCGCCACGGTATCGGGAAACGGGATCCAGTTCTTGATGGAATCCGCCAGGCTGCGGGCCTCGTCGGTGGAAACGGAAAAGCCGAAGCGCTGCCCGAATGCCCGCATCACCTCCTCCAGCACAGAGCGGTAGGGACGGAAGGGGCCGGCCTGCATGGCCGGCTCGAGCTCGGAATAAACTTCCAGGATCTCATTGGGCGAGAGCGGTTTGCCGTGCTCGGCCAGCAGCGGACGCAGCACCCGCAGAATGCCCGACTCCCAGTCGATCAGGGTGCCGTAACAGTCGAAGGTGATGGCCTGGAAGGAGTCAAAAACTAACATGCGCAGAACCTGGGGCCCTTAATGCGGATCACCATGTACACAGTACCAGGCAGCCGGCGCCTCGTGGTTAAACCTGGCAACAGGCTGCCTGGTACTGGGATTCTCCTACATCTTAACTTCGACTGGGTGCAGCAGTTTGAACGTGAGCATGGTCTCCGCCGGCAGAACGATATCCTTGTTGCCGGTGTAGGCTCCGCCCGCGACGCCCGCGCCTCCCCCCGCCAGAATTCCGATCGCCGCGCCTTTGCCCCCGCCGGCCAGGCCGCCGATAATGCCTCCCAGGGCCGCCCCGCCACCTCCGAATTCGGCCGTGCGCTTGCCTTTACCTTTTTCCGTGCGGGCCACGGCGCTGGTCTGAATCTCATACTTGGCGTCCCTGACGCTGATGGAATTGAGCTCCAGGCGCAGGCTCGCCGCGCCTTTGATTTTCCCCAGCGACTTGGCATCGGTAACGGTTCCGGTAGCGCTCGCGCCCTTGGGGATCACGACCTTTCCCCCGACCTCGACGGGCTCTTCGATGACCGCGGTAAAGCGGTCGCCGGCATTGCTGTTCTTCGAGCTCACCGTGTCATTCAGGCGCACGCTAAGCACCGTGCCTTCCGGCACCGTGACCCGCTTGGGTGCCACCGGCTGTGCGACCGCTGCCGGGTTAGCTGCCGGGCTTGAGCTTGTACCAGATGACGTGGTTCCGGATGCCGCCGTCCCCGGCGATGCCGCCGCGGCCGAATCCTCCGGCTTCTTGCTGCATCCGGCTGCCGCGATCAGCAGCCAGATCGATACGGCGATTGCTGCCGCCCTGATACGCATAACACTGCCTCCCTGAACTTCATTGCAGCCGTTTGTATCAGAACAGGTTATCGAGCCGCAATCCTGAGACAAAGAATTCCGGGATGGCCGTTTGGCCTCTCTGCGTGCGTCCTTCTGGGTACTTGCTTGCCGCCGTAGCCGATGGTATTCACAAGCTGCGCCGCGCAAAGGAAACTCTTCATGAGATCTCACCGCCTTGTGGCCGCGTTCGCCGCGGCCGTGATTGCTCTTGCCTGCTTCGCCATCCAGCCCGCGGAAGCTCCCACCGGATTCGACAACAAAAGCAACGGCATGGTGGACGATGCGACCCACCAGACCGACCAGGGCAAGTTTGATGAGATCGAGGGTCTCGGCGATGGCCTCGGTCCTTTATATAACGCGCAGTCCTGCCGCGAGTGCCACCAGGATCCGACGTCGGGCGGGAGCAGCCAGGTCACCGAGCTGCGGGTCGGCCACGAGGGGCCGAACCATCGCTTCATGAATCCGGAGATTCCCATCAACCGCGGCGCCCAGGTCATCACCGGGCGCACCCTGGTGAACGACCGCGCCATCTGTCCCAGCGCCGCCTTCCCCACCACTGAAATTCAGGAGCGCGTGCCCGACACCGAAAACATCCGCACCACCCGGGTTTCGCTCAACCTGCTAGGCGACGGCTTTGTGGAGGCGGTGGCCGACCAGACCCTGCTCGATCTGGCCGCTGCGCAGTGCAAGAGCTCGCACCACAAGATCTGCGGGCAGGCGATCTATGTCCCCATCGTGGAGGCTACCGGGGAGACCGGAATCGGCCGCTTCGGATGGAAGGACCAGCACGCCAGCCTGCTCTCCTTTTCCGGCGACGCCTACCTGAACGAGATGGGCATCACCACGCGCCTGTTTCCCGACGAGGTCACGACGCTGTGCAACACCGCCAGCGAGCCCAACGACACGCCGGATCCCGACGGGCTCGACGATCTCGACCACTTTGCACGCTTCATCCGGGCCAGCAAAGCTCCGGCGCGCGACGCGCAACTGGCAGCCACCCCGGCGGCCACGCGAGGATCTCAGTTGTTCGAAAAGATCGGCTGCTCCACCTGCCACGTGGCCACCATGACCACCGCTCCTGCCGGAACGGTGATCAACGGCGGCAAGTTCACCATCCCTGACGCGCTGGGAGGGAAAACCTTCCATCCCTACTCGGACTTTCTTCTCCATAACCTGGGCACGGGCGACGGTATCGTGGTCCCCTTTGTGGAGCACTATGGCAAGCGAATGAGTGCGGTAAGGTGGAAGAAATTCTCTGAGGATGACTTCCATAGCGCGCGCTTCAAAATCCGCACCGCCCCCCTATGGGGCGTCCGCCTTCACTCGCGGTTGATGCACGATGGGACCTCACTGACTCTCCGCGATGCTGTCACCCGCCACGCCGGGGAGGCGTCGGAGGTGAAGCACAAGTTCGAGAGGCTGCCGAAGGCGGATCAGGAGGCGATCCTGCAGTTCCTGAGCTCGCTCTAATCGGACAATAATTGCGCGACAGCGTGATTACTCTATAGGTTCCGTCGCATCCGCGATGATACTGCCGGCGGAAAAATAGTCGTTCCATACTTCCCTTATGAGGATGGGACGGCGCCTCGCGCTGATCCTGAGAGACCTGCTCCTGCCCAGCGGCTGCCCGCACGAATTTGGATGGCCGCGCAAGCGACACGACGGAGAGCACTATCAGGTCTGCCGGATCTGCGGGGCTGAATACAACTACGACTGGCGCTCCATGCGCCGGCGCCGGCGGATTCCGCAAGTCGCGTAGTCTGCCTGCCTTCTTAGGGATTCTGGCCTGCCCGGAGCCGGCAACTCGGCCCCAGGGCATGGACTACTCCATCCGAGTAACTCCCTGAAGTTACCATCATGCGGCAAAGTAACCGCCTCACTAACCCCGCTGCACAATGCGGAATAGTAGAATTTCTCCCAAAGGCCAATAACCCATTGAAGCTGATCTTGCTCCGCCGGCAGCCATGCTCGTTAGAAAACTGATCGTCGCTGGCTTCATCCTCCTGCCGTGTCTGGCCCTGTGCCAGAGCCCGCCCGCCGAGCACACTGTGGACAAAGTAGTGGTGGAGCACGGCGTATCAGGCGCCGAGCAGGCGTTGAAGACCTATCGTCGGACGCTCGGCAAGTATGCGAACTTGTCCAGCGTCGCAGCGAACTCGCAAAGCGATGCCCAGCCCATCGTTGAGGCTGGGAGGGGAATACTCCTGATCCGGCGCCGTCTCTCGGGCGCGTACTCCGTCGTCGACCCGGACGAGGTCAGTACACTGGCCGACGATCTCGATGCTGTCGCCGGCGAGGCTACGCTGGCTGCCGACAGGCTGCGCGACGCAGCACGCTCGGGCAAGGATCGGGCGCGGAAGTTGGAAGCGGCGAACACGCTCGCGGCAAACGTCCGCCAGCTCAAACAAAGCAGCGCGGAACTCCGCAAGATCGTGGAAGCTTTCATACCGGGCGCAGCCCCGCGGCGCGTGGTCGCCGCTCCCGGTGGCGCGACGATTCAATCGGGCGAGGGCTTTTCTGGCGGCACGTCGGTTTGTCCGGCTCTCGGGTGCAACCCTCTCAAGCCGCCCGTAATTAGGGGTTCCTTTGCGGTTACAATTTCGCCCGGTTCTGCATCTCTGCTTGCCGGCGGCTCGCAGCAGTTCAACGCCACGGTAAGCGGCACGAACCCGGGAGTCACGTGGTCGGCGACTGCAGGGACCATCACTCCGGGCGGCCTGTTCACGGCGCCCGCCAATGGCGGAAGCTACACGGTCACGGCGACCAGCATGACCTACCCGGACGTCTCGGGTTCAGCCGCCATAAACGTCAGCCCCAGCGCATCCGGCAGCGTCTTTCTGGGCAATCCCAATGTTGAGGCGCAGACCGGTTCCATCGCCGCTGGACAGGCCGAGGCGTTTCAGGCGACCGCCGGCGGCAGCGGCAACCTGCAAACCCTTGCCGTCTACCTGGATGCCACCTCGACCGTTACTCAGATGACAGCAGGTTTGTACACCGATGCCGGCGGGCATCCCGGCGCGCTCCTGGCGCAGGGGAGCAGCGCGCAGTTGCAGGCCGGCGGATGGAACTCCGTACTGCTGCCGCCGACCGCCCTGGTTGCAGGAACGCCGTACTGGGTCGCGGTCCTGGGTACTGCCGGGGGAACTCTGGCGTTTCGCAACTCCAGCGGGGCCTGTGCTGCCGAGACCAGCGGCGCGGCTTCCCTCTCTGCGCTTCCCGCCGCCTGGACCACCGGGGCCGCGTCTCCTGCTTGCCCGGCATCAGTCTTCGGGGACAGCACCAAAGTCGTGTTTTATGACACCTTCGCCGGGACCACGATCAGCCCCTACTGGACCGTTATCTCCCGTCACGGTGAATACGCCCAGAGCGAGACCGAGTGCAACATTCCCCAGCAGGTGGTGGTCAACAACGGATTGACAATCACCACTGCGGCCCAGAACTGGAGCTGCGGAGACTTCAACATCACCGGTACGGTGCGCCACGCGGCCGAAACCTGGCCCTATATCACCGGCGACATCCAGTGGACCAACCTGAACTTTACATATGGCACGGTGGAGATTCGCGGCCAATTCCCCGGCCAGAATACCGGGTTGTGGCCCGCCTTCTGGCTGCTGGGGATGAATTGCCAGGTCACCAATATCTTCACCGCCGATGTAGGCTATTCAACCTGCCCGAGGTTGAGTTCTTCGAAGTATGCCGAAATCGATATGGTCGAGTGTGACCTGAACAATTGGTGCCAGCTCGCGCTCTCTAATCCCAACACCTTCCCCACCTGCGGCTTTGCCGTCGATACCAGCGTTCACACCTTTACCCTGGTTTGGAATACGACTTCCGTCGCGGTGGCAATGGATGGGATGGATACGGGCTGCAGCTACACCAGCAACACCATGGTCATACCCTCAACGCCCATGTTCCTGATTATCCAGACGCAAACCGGCGGCGCGGGGGGAGATCCCAACAGCGCGCTGCTGCCTGCCTCTCTCCAGGTGCAATATGTGAAAGTCATGCAGCCCTAGCCGGCTTGCCAACCGCCTGAACCCGGCCGTCATCCAACAGTTCCATGTGCGCTATCGCCGCGGGTCGTCCTGGAGGGGGCTGGGTAATATTGATCGCGGTCCTTCTCGTTATCCTTGCCTTCGTGGCCCTCTTTGCCTGGACCAGAAAGACCTCGCACCAGCCTCCCGCACCTCCGCTGCATGACACGAACTGATAAACCTTCCTGATTCAATCAGCTAGCAGATGAGCCACGGTTGATCCGGGGTGCATTGTCAATTGCGCGACCGCGCGTCTAAAAACGCGACTGGCCCTGCATCTAAGTGAGGCAGACACGTCATTTTGACGATCCAGGAGCTTCCATGAGGCTTTCGCATGTCGCGCTTTGCATCGTTGTGACCATTACCGCCGCCACTCTTGCCGAGGCCCAGCAGCCTAAGTGGGTGCCGCAAGGCATGGAGGCGCTGCGGCAAATGGCGTCCTCGAAAACCGAGTTCACGCTCGATCACTCCATGCTGGTGCTGGCCTCCAAGCTGGACAAGGACAACGAGGACCTTCGCCGCGTAATTGCCGGCATCAATGGGCTCTCGGTTCACAGCTACCACTTTCCGGCGCCTTGGGCCTACGACCCGGCGGCCGTGGCCGCGGTGAAAGCGGAGTACCGCCAGGCAGGCTGGATGGAACTGGTGGATAATCACGCCAAGGACGGAAGTCCGGGCGTGACCGATCTCTGGGTCCACTTCGAGCACAACGCGATCAGCAATATCGCAATTCTGGTCGCCCGTGCCAGTGAGGTCGACCTGATCCTGATTACCGGCTCGATCAGTCCGCTCGATCTTTCGCACTTGGGCGGACACTTCGGTATCCCGAAGATTGAAGGCGGTATCGTCATCCCGAACACAAAGGGGCGGCCGTAGAGAGCTGCCGCCACCCGCTCAGTGGATTCCCGCCGGCTTGAGAACGGCGGTCCGCCGCTCATCGTCGGCTATGATCCGGTAGAACTTCCTCAGATCCTCAATTCTGTTCAGGGGAACGCTCAGCTCTTTGAACTCGATGGTCCGGGTATAGCGCAGCACGTTCCCTTTCACCTCCGAGTGGCTGTGATAACTGCCAAAGGCGTAATCGGCATCCACCTTCTGCGGCAGATCGTCCACCTCATAACCTGGAGGCAAAGTGATTTCAAAGGTATCGGTGTCACGCGCCAGGCTCTCGAACTCTACCGGGTAGCGCCGCGGCTCCTTCGTCTCCAGCAGCCCGGAGGAATGGCTCCCCAGCACCCGCGGCCTTACCAGAATCAGGTTGCCGGCGGCCTTGGCGTAGTTGCGCGCCAGGAAGTTGTATTCATAGCCGAAGGGCAGGTCGGTCTGCTCCAGATTCGTCACGCTCGCCTTGTTGATCTGAAATGTTCCGAGGGAGTGAGAAAGCAGCGTCTCGATGGGCTTGACCCTGTCGGAGTCGGTCTTCACATTGAGCAGAGCCCGGCGATAGTAGGCGGCGCGATCGCCGAGGCGCGTTTCCTCCACTTCGCCGTGGAGCGCGCCATTCGAGTCCAGTATCAGCTTCCCGGTCCTTTGCACACCGTTCATCGCTACAGGCTGCATGGGAAGCCGCACCAGATCGCCGCTGCCGGGGGCGACCAGCAGGCCGTAGTTCGCCTGCAAATATCCGCCGATCTGTCCAAACGGGGTCAGCCTGTCGGTAGGGTCGAAAAACAGCAGTTTTCCCAGCCTGGGGTGCTGGAGAGTAGCGTACAGGGTTTGATCCGGCACTCCCGCGGGCAGCTTGACCGCCAGAATCATATGATCGAATGCGCCTAGGTATGCCGGCGCTTCCGGCGCCGTCGCTCCGCGCTCGGTGTTGATGACCACGTAGTAGGACTCGATGCCCGTCTGCGCCAGCATGGAGCTCATCAGCGTGGCTTTATCCTTGCAGTCACCGAACCGATTCCTGAAAACCTCGGCGGCGTAGTGAGGCTGCAGGCCGCCGATGCCCAGCTCGATCGCCACATAGCGGACATCCCGCTGCAGGAACTGTGCGATCGCCTGCATTTTCGCCAGCGGTGTCGCGGCTTGCCCGGTCAGCTCGGCGACTTTCTGCTTGATCTCGGGCGAGGCATCCCGGCGCCCCTGAGCCACGCTCTCATACCAGCCTGCCATCTGGCTCCAGTTGGTGAAGGTGCGGCCCGCCGCTTCGCCTCCGGGAGCATAAAAGGAGATGACCATCTGCCCGGCCAGCGCGCTCCACGGCGGCATCAGTTCCTCGTGCTCGATCGCCTTGAGGTTGGTCACCGACCACTGCCACTGGTTTCCGGATTGCACCGGCTTGATCTCCGGCGCATGCAAAAAGCTGGCCTTGAACTCCCATCCCGGGGGCAACTGCAGGGTATAGCGCGACTCGCGCACCGGGTAACCCCTCTGGAAACGCCAGACATCCTGCAGAACGTAAGGCTGCTCCTCCTTCTCAAACTCATAGCCAATCACATTGCCGGGCTCGGCGGCGGGAATCTGCAGTCTCTTCACCTTAACGTCATTGATCAGCTCACCGCCGTCAATCTTGGGTAGTGAACCTTCCATCGCCTCCTTCTGCTTCACCTCGTAGTCACGTCCCTGGGCCGGGATGCACCACCCGCGCAGGTTGGTTATTTTGGAGCGTGAGTTGAAATCGACAATCACCGTGCCAAGATCACGTCCGCCCGGGCGCAGGATCTTGTAGCCCACACGCACCAGGTACTTGATCCTGTCCGCCGACTGCACGGAGACTACTTCCTCGCGATAGATGATTACGGCTTCGGTTTTTTCGTCTTGCGCGGGCAGAGGCGCGGCCGCCGCGGTGTGCAGCCAGGGCGGCGCGTCCGTTGCGGCCAGGGCTTGGGTTGCCGCCGCAATCACCCAACCCAGAGTCAGGATCGCGGCCGCAAACCTCAGCTCAATTGGCCGGTTGCAACATGATTGGCTGCTCATCCACGTTCCTCACCATCTGATAAAAATTCCTCAAAACCTGATAGTCCTCCGGCTTGACCACCAGCACATCCGAGCGCAGTTTGCGGTTGATGTGCAAGGTGCCGCGATCGTTCTCAGTCTTGCAGGTGAAGGCGAGCGCTCTTATGTCCTTGTCGAGCGGGGCCGGCAGCGAGTTAGGAGTCCAGCCCACCGGAAGCGCGATGGAGATGGAATCGATCTTCTGATAGGGGAAGTGGAAATAGACAGGATGAATGCGGTTGCCGTGTTCGAACAGGTGCTTCTCGTCGCCGCCGAACAAACCGGCCGGAAGCAAAGTACGCTTTCCCACGCTCGTGGCCCATCCTGGAACCGTCAGCTTGTACTGCGCCACCAATTCGGGCGCGGAACTCTTCCACTCCGGCTTGTTGGTGAGTTCAACGTCGATACCGGTCGGAATAGATTCCTTCACCATATCCTCCAGCAGCTTCTTGCGGCTGGCGTCGTCCTCCTCCAGTTCGTCCATTCTTAGCCACAGCGCTTCCAGGCCGGAATAAGTCACCGTAAGCGCGCCTTCCAGGCTCCCATCCCGAGTGAGTGCCAGTTCCGCCTTGCGCTCAATGCGGGAAGCCGAACTGTTCGGATACGGAATATCCATCCACTCGCCACCAGCCTTATCCAGCCGCAGCCCGGTGAGCGCGGTTTCCTGCCAGGGCAACAGGCCATAGGGCACGAACGCCGCTCCCGGATCCAGAAAGAGGTCCTTGCCATTCAGCTTCACCAGGACGACTTCCGTGTTGAGCTGAAAAGCGTTCATCAGTTCGCGGTGGAAAAGATAGATGTTGCGGGTAGAAATCTTGACGCAGTAGGCCTCAAATCCCGCCACCCGCGCCAGCGCGATGAACAGGTAGTCGAGCTGCTGGGCATTGCCGGCGCCCTGCTTCCAGACGTCCTCAACGTTGCTTGCGCCTTTCTCCTTGTCTCTTTTGAGCTCCTGCTCACTCTTCTGGCGTTCAAACGAACGGTTCCGAAGCTGCTGCACACGAGCGTAAATTTTCTGCAGTTTGGTCTCCGGGGAATCACCGGCAGAGACAATCTCGGAAACGGCTTGCTCCATGGCTTTGCGCTTGTTAATAAAGCCCTCGAGTTGGGAGTTCAGAGATTTGCCCTGCTGCTTCCAGAACTTGGCCGCGTCCTGCTCCAGAGGCCCATCGGTGTAGACAAAAAGTACGCGATATTTCAGCTCGTTTTCCGGCGGCATGTAATCTTCGGTCGTAAAGGCGGGAATGTCGTGCGCCTCCAGAAGCACCGTGTCCCCTACCAGCTTGGGTTCCGGCGTTCCTTCGGGCAGTCCCCTGGGCCAGTTCCAGCGCATGGCGAACTGAGGATATTTCTTCAGGGTGAATTTGGCTTTCCGGGTGTACAGCTCCGAACTCAGGATCCACTGCGAATCAAAGACATAATGTTCATTCAGATCGATGGAGTAGTAGTACTCAATGATGGTGCCCACATGCACATCCGGCAGACTGAAGGTTTTTGCCAGATATCGCCAACCTCTCGTCTTGACGATAGTCTTGTCGTATACCGCGCCTTCATAGGGAACGATGCGGCCGTCGGGCTGGATGGTTCGCGCCTTGATGCCGCGGAAGTCTCCGCGCTCCTTCACGAAGGGGATTTCGATATCGCCATACTTGCGCCCTTCCTCGGTCAAAATCTTGATACGGATATAGTTGAATTCGTGCGGTGAGAGGCGTCCGTCATCGCGATCCACCTGACGGTAGAGAATGATCGCGGGCGCCCCGGGTGCTTTGGGTTCCCCGGTCATGCTCAGGTCTTCTTTTGAGATTGGCTGCCATGAATCGGCTCTTAGCTTGAGCGTGCCCCAGGTGCAGAAAGCCGCGCCCAGCAGAAGCCCGCACAGCAGGCGGCTGCGGTAAGCCACAAGGAGTCTCCCTTCATCGTTTGGCTCAGGATCCGGCGCAAGCCAGGACGCTCGCGCCGCCGGCCGTTCTACAAGCGCAAGGTAGCCCCGCCAACAGAAGCTGTCAATGGAACAGGCGTTCTTGTTCTGAATTCAGAACAAGCCGGGAAAAGCCTCCAAAGTAACCGGCGCGGTTACTACCGGTCGAAGGCAGTCTGCAAATTCTTCTGTCCGCCGATGCCGGCTTGCAGCAAGAGCATGAGCAGAATACGCGCTTTCTGCGGGGAGAGATCGTCGCCCATCACCGCGCCGGCATCGAGCAGGGTCTTGCCGCCGCCCTCCCAGCCATAGTTAGGAAGCACGCGCCCGTTGGGCACGCGCGAGGTGATCACCACGGGCGTGCCCTTGGCAATCGCGTCTTTGATGGCGGCATACATCGGCTTGTTCACATTGCCCCAGCCCAGCCCTTCGATGACCAGGCCCTTGGCGCCGTGGTCGAGCGCGGCCTTCACCATGTAGCCGTCGGCGCCGCCGTACATGGGCACGATTTCCACATAGGGCATGTTTTCGGTCTTGATCTCGAGATGCTGATGGCGCAGAGGCGCGCGCCAGTAGACGATGCGGTCAAAATCCACTTCGCCGAGGAATCCGAAGTCGCCCGACTTGAAGGTCTCGACGCTCGAGGTGTGCGTCTTGGTTACGTCGCGGGCCGCGTTGATCTGGCTGTTCATGGCCAGCACCGCGCCCTTGCCCCGCGATTGCGGATCGACCGCGATGCGCACCGCGTTCAGCAGATTGCGCGGACCGTCGAAGTCAGACTCCGAAGCGTTGCGCTGCGCCCCGATCAGCACCACCGGCTTCTCGGAATCTACCGTGAGGTCGAGCCAGTAGGCGGTTTCTTCCAGCGTGTCGGTGCCGTGGGAAATGATGACGCCGGCAACTTCAGGGCGGGCCAGGGCGGCGTGGACGTCGCGGGTCAGCGCCGTCCAGCGCGCCGGATCCATGTAGTCGGAGGGGACGTTGGAGACATTCTTAACCTCGACGGTGGCGTATTTCGATACGTCCGGCACCGTGGCCAGAAGATCTTCGCCCGAGATCGCCGGCACCGGCGCGTGCTTGACCGGATCGATCTTCATCGCTATGGTGCCGCCCGTCGCGATGAAGACGACCACCGGCTTGGTCTGAGCGGTAGCGGAAACAGCCAGCAGGCAGACGATGAGCAGGACGAGCGATTTCATATTGGCACGCATGAGTAGCCTCCGAATGGCGGCGAGTTGGTTTCGCGGAGAATATATAAGGAGGCAGCGCCGGCGACAACGGCAGAGTGCAAGCGCCGCTCGGGGTAAAATGCTTCCGGCATGAGCGGCGAATTATCGAGTCTTGAGCCCAACCCGGTCCGCATCACGCTGAGCGGCCTGCCGCTGCGGATCGAGCTGGAATGGCCCTTCCGGCGCTCCAGCGCGGGCGCGGATTTTTATGTTCTCCACGGCGACGTGCGCCTGGAATCCGGCGAAGGGCTGCACTGCCTGGTGGCGCTGCAGATGACGCAGACGGTGAAAGAAGTGCTGCCGTCGCTTGAGCCCGCGGATGTCCGCGCTCCGGCCATCAACATTCTGCGCAAGGACGTCGACCGCAAGCAGCTTGATTTTGTGAAGTCGCCAAAGCGCGTGCCGGTGCCGTTCTCGGCGCGGCAGTACAGCTTCAAGCAGCGAGAATGGGCCTTCGCCAAAGCCGGCGAAGATCAGCTCGCCGACCTTATTCGGCGCAAGGTCTATTGGAACACTAAGCTGGGCGCGGAGCCAGTCTGGATCGCCGATCCCATTGACGCGCAGTACATCAGCAGCCCGCCGTCGCGGCTGGTCGAGGCTGCTTCACAGCTGGAGACGTGGATGCGGTTGGAAGGCGAGCACGCCACCGCCACCCCCGAACTGCTGGCCCAGGGGCCTGAGATCGAGACCGAGATGCGGTCGGCGCTTGAGGCGCTCGAGAAAAAGCACGCTTTTGAGCGCGGCTGAG
>Ga0335077_10006930_pt1 | contig 14021 bp, 8 predicted proteins | sample Lox_Sample_31_FD_207151 | JGI IMG/M metagenome (GOLD analysis project Ga0335077, IMG submission 207151) | Soil microbial communities from Loxahatchee National Wildlife Refuge, Florida, United States - Lox_Sample_3.1 | ecosystem: Environmental > Terrestrial > Soil > Wetlands | place: USA: Florida...
AATCCCCAGGAAACATTCCCCTAACCTGCCCGTCTCACAGTGGTGACGCGCCGCAAAAAAACCTGGCTAACCGGCTTCGCCGCCGCCGTGGCCCTACTGATCGTCGGCGCGTTCATTGCGGCCTCCATCCTGGCCAAGCGGTTCGAGCCGATGGTCCGCGACCAGGCCATCCACTACCTCCGCCAGCGGTTCGATAGCGATGTTCAAATCCAGGCGCTCCACATAACGCCGCCCAAAGTCTCTACCCTGCGAATTCTGCTCAATCACGGCCGCGGCGCCATGGTGGCGGTGGAAGCCGACGGCGTCTCCATGCGGTTCAATCGCGCTTTTCCTCCCTTGTTCGCTATTCACAAGCTCGACTTCGGCATCGATCTCGGAACGCTATTCGAAAAGCACAAAACCGTCGACTACGTCGCGATCCAAGGAATGCAGATATCGATACCGCCGGCGGGCGAGCGCCCCGATCTGCAATCACCCACACCCGGAGGCAAGCCTTCCGAGCCCCTGGACGTTCTCATTCAGGACGTTCAGATCCACGACGCCATGCTCGTTCTTTTGCCCAAGGAAAGCGGCAAGAGGCCTCTGAACTTCGATATCGCCCAACTCAGCCTGAAATCGGTCGGGCGCAACTCTGCCATGAGATACAACGCGGCGCTCACCATCCCCATGCCGCCCGGAACCCTTCTTACCAGTGGAAACTTCGGTCCTTGGGCGACGTCCGACCCCGGCGATACTCCTCTCAAAGGCGATTACACCTTCAACAACGCGGATCTCGGCGTCTTCAAAGCCATCGCCGGCACGCTCGGGTCCACCGGCACGTTCGACGGAACACTCGACTCCGTTCAAGCGCGCGGCCAGGCTACTGTCCCCAACTTCCGCCTGAAATCAGTCGGCAATCCCGTGCCGCTCTTCACCCGCTTTGAGGTGCTTGTCGATGGCACCAACGGGAACACGATCCTCAAACCCGTTCAGGCCCGTCTTGCCCGTACCAGCTTCACCACTACGGGCGCCGTGATCAAACACGAAGACCGCGACAAGCGCGCCATCAACCTGAAAGTCTCCATGCCTAACGGCAACATGCTCGACCTGCTTCGCCTCACCACCAAAGGCCAGCCCTTTATGGAGGGAATCGTCAATATGACGGCCGACATCGGCATCCCGCCACTGAGCGGCACTGTGAAGGAGAAACTGCATCTGGACGGCGGTTTCCAACTCCGCGAAGGCAGGTTTCTGCGCGCCAACGTGCAGGAGCAGATCGATGGACTGAGCCGCCGCGGCCAGGGTCAGCCGAAGAATTGGGACATCGATAACGTGTTCGCGCACATGGCTGGGTCGTTCATCCTGGACAACCAGGTCATGACCTTCCGGTCGCTATCGTTCGATGTGCCCGGTGCGCGCGTGTCTCTCGCCGGCGCCTACAATCTGGACGCCGATACGGTGGACTTCCAGGGCGCATTAAAGCTCGACGCCAAGCTGTCGCAAACCATGAGCGGCTGGAAGCGTTGGGTCCTCAAGCCAGTAGACCCGTTCTTCGCCAAAAACGGCGCTGGAACTTTCTTGAAGATTAAAGTCGAAGGCAGCTCTCACGAGCCGAAGTTCGGGCTAGACCGCGGACACAAGGACGAACCGCAGCCGGCTTCGAACGCGGCTACCGGGCGCCAAAAGTCCAGTCCACCCCGATCGTCGGCACAAAGTCATGCAGCCAGCCATGCACGTTCGCGGTCATCGCAGGCGCAAATAACTTATCCGGGAGAGGCGTCGCATAGTCCCGAAAATCCAGGCGCAACACCCAGCGGTCGGACAGCGCAACCTTGAGGCCGCCGCCAACGCTCAACATGCCTTCTACCTGATGGGCGTGGGTCAAGGTGCCGAGATTGCCGAAAGATTGCGCAACATGGCTGGTGGCATCGTAGCGCTTAATGCCCGCGCCCGCCGCCACGAAGGGGCGCAAGCGCGTGTGTCTCGGCGTTGCATAAAAGAGGAAGTCGTAATGGATCGCTTGCGCGAACCCGTCCATATTCACTTTGTGCCCGTTCGAGCTAAGCTCGGAATCGCCGTCGCGGAACGCGTAGCGCAATTCTCCGCCAACGTGGTTGTACATGTCTTCGGTCAGGACCGCGCCCGCTGCAAATCGCGACCCGAATCCGGCATCCGCCGACGCCCCCCCGTTCTTGATGGTCACATCGTGGTAGACGCCATATCCGCCATCCACTCCGACCGCCCAGTTCTGCGCCATGCAATAGGGCGCGAGGGCAAACAACATGAGAGTTCCCAGAAAACGCATGTAGATATTCTGGAGGAAAATCCGGTTACGAGTCTGTAGTACGGGTCGGGGTATTCCTAGTACCCCAATCGCCGTAACCCCATCTATTCATTCGGTCAGTCGCTTTGCTCCGCTAGTACTCTCCGGCGCTAAACCGGAATCATTCGAGATTTTTTGGAGGTCCTCGGTGAAAACCAAATTGGTAGCCCTGATCGCAAGCGCGATGATGCTTCTGGCTGCGGCGCCCCATCACTCTTTCGCGGCCGCGAGGGCGTGAAAGCGGACACGCTAAAGCCCGGTTACCAAGTCACCATCCTCGGGCATCCATCCGATGGCTGGAAGTGGAACCACGCCATCAACCAACTCCCCGTCGACGCTTCGGCTAACTCCCCCGTCCACTCCATCGACTAACTCGCCAGTCCATGCCATCGACCAACTCGCTAGATCGAAATACTTACCGAGCCGCGACCGCAGGAAGCGGAACATTCTTGCACCTCCAGCACCTCCAAACAAGATCCGGCCCGGAATCGAGAAATTGGGCAACTCTCTTTTCGCACGGATGAGCAAACAGAATTCCAAGCCCCAGTTCGGAACCTGCCTGCCGGACACGGTGTCTAAAAACACGTGCGTTGGCTTCTAGCCGCAGTTCTGCTGATGACCGGCTGCAGCTCCGGCCTCCAATTCAACACCGAGCCCATGACTCCCGGCCAGATGCTGGGTCGTGCGGCACTCGTTTTCGTAGGAACGATCGAACGCCAGAGTTTCATCAGCTGGCCGTTCCTCCGAATTCCTGGCCAGGACGCGACATACTGGCGAGTTCTAGACCGGACCGTCAGGATCGAAGCCATTCTCAAAGGCCAAGAAGATCGAAAATTGATCGATGTCTACGAGCTTTCTTGGGTTCCCGGATTTCTAGGCGAAGGTTACATCGATCCCGGCGGCGCGCTCGGACCCTGGCGTCGCTTGAAGCTGCTTCGCGGATTCCTTCGTCATCCTGATCCGAGACTGCGCGAGGAAGCATGCCGATACCTGTCGGCAGGAGGATTTGCCCAGGATGAATGCAGAACCCTGCCGGGCGCCTACTACGACGGTCTTGAGCCCTCGCTGGATTGGTTGCGCAACCGGCACTGGGAAAGTAAACTAGCCAGGCAATACTGGGCATGGTCCTTTGCCGAGAAAACTCGTCCCCGCGGGAAAGATGAACTCAAACTCTTCACCACCATCAACGACCAAAAACTCCGCCAAGAATTCTGCCGTCTCTTCCAACACGAGTTCCCCAACGACCGCGACAACGGCTGCCCCGCCGGTCAACCGCCTCCCGCGACCATCGTCACGGTAAACGGCGACGTGCCCCTTCTCGGTGAATGGCCCGCGGCCACTCCGTAGTCACAACTCCCGAGATCGCCGCATCAACTACATCCCTCGCAAAGTCGCCCGCCCCTCTTGACTCGCCGCGTTACACTCAATAAGAGCTAAACGATGCCAGCGCTCGCGATTCGCAATCTCGTTCCCGAAATTTCAGAAAAAATAATCTCCGCGCGCACAAAAAACCCTAAGATGCGTCAAGATCGGAAGGCTCGCCCGCTCTGATGAATCAGGGCATCCCGTTCGCCCGGACTCTCCGCGCTCTGGACGCCGGCGACTTCCGCATTTCGAAACTAGGCCTGCTCCTGGCCGCCGCCGTGCTCTCCGCGTGGTTCTGGTGGGCGTTCGCCGCGCGCGTTCCGCAATACGAAATTTCGGCAACCGCGCACGTAGACTCGACCGGCCAGAACGCCGTCGCTTACTTCCACTCGGCTCGCGTGGGACAACACGCGATCCTGAGAAGCAACGGCGTTACGATCGAAGCTGTCGTCACCGCAGTCAGTGAAACAAACGGCGGTCAAATCCACGCCAATCTTCAGCCCTTGCAAACCGCCCACTTGACCGAACCCCTCAGCGCCGAACTCGAAGTCGAGCGCGTCTCTCCCGCCTTGATCGTACTTCGCGCCGCCGGCTTCAACAACCCATGACCACGCGCCGCCGGTTCATCGTCCCCGAGGTCGTCCAGACCTCCAACATGGACTGCGGCCCCGCGACGCTCAAAGCTCTGCTCGAGGGCTTCGGCATCCGCGCCAACTATGGCCGGCTGCGGGAGGCCTGCCAAACCGACGTCGACGGCACCTCCATCGACACCATCGAAGAGGTCGCCAATCAGCTCGGACTCCAAGCCGAGCAGATCGTGCTTCCACCGGATCACGTGCTGTTGGACGAAGCCCGCGCTCTCCCCGCCGTCGCCGTCGTCGTTCAGCCGAACGGCAACACGCACTTCATCGTCGTTTGGCGGCGCCACGGCCGGTTCCTGCAACTCATGGATCCGGCCGTCGGCCGCCGCTGGGTCTCCGCTGCGCGCTTCCTCGACGACCTGTACGTCCACAAAATGTCAGTGCGCGCGGACGACTGGCGCGAATACGCCGGTTCTCTCGACTTCCTGGAGCCACTGCGTCGGCGCATCCAGCAACTCGGCCTGTCCGATCGCGCCGGCGATCTGATAGCCGCGGCCAACGGCGATCCCGGCTGGCAGCCGCTCGCGGCGCTCGACGCAGCCACGCGCACGCTCGAATCCATAGCGCGTTCCGAAGCCGTCCGCCGGGGCCCGGAAACCGCTCGCCTTCTCAAAAGCTTTCTTGAAAACCGCGATTCGATCCCCGAACATTATTGGTCCGTGCGCCCTGCCCAACAAATGGGGCAACTCCTGCTGCGCGGCGCAGTCCTGGTCCGCGTGCTTGGCTCAACGCCCGAAACCAGCGCCGCTCCATCATCGCCTGAACTCTTGGCTGCGCTTCAGCAGCCTCCCGCGCGGCCCGGCCGCGAATTACTGCAACTGCTCCGCGCCGATGGACTCCTCACTCCCGTCGTCCTTACTGCCGCACTAGCGCTCGCCAGCGGCGCGGTCATTATCGAAGCCGTCCTCTTCCGCGGTCTTCTCACACTGGGCCAGTCGCTTGGACTCTCAAGCCAGCGGCTCGGCGCCATCGCAGCTCTGGCCATCTTCTCCTTCACGCTCCTGCTACTTGAAATCCCGCTCGCGTCTGGCCTCCTCGGATGTGGCCGTCGTCTCGAAACGCGCCTCCGCCTCGCATTCCTCCGAAAAATCCCGCGCCTCCCCGATCGCTATTTCCAGAGCCGCCTTAAATCCGACATGGCCGAGCGCAGCCACAGCATCCATCTGATTCGCCGCCTGCCTGAACTCGGCGGTCAGCTCTTGCGTTACTCGTTCGAAATCCTCTTCACCACCGCCGGCATTATTTGGCTCGATCCCGCCACCGCGCCCATCGCGATCGCTGCCGCGCTAGCCGCCCTCGTCCTGCCGCTCTCCTCACAACCGCTCCTCATGGAACGCGATCTGCGCTTGCGTACGCACTCCGGCGCATTGACGCGCTTCTATCTCGACGCGCTGCTCGGTCTGGTCGCGATTCGCACACACGGAGGGCAGCCCGCCGTCCGCCGCGAACACGAGAGCCTTCTCACCGAATGGGCGCGAGCCGGAATGAACCTCCAACGCGCCGTGATTTCCGTCGAGACCGTTCAGTTCCTGCTGGGCTTCGGCCTCGCCATCTGGTTGCTCGCCTCTCACTTGTCACGGCCCGGTGCATCCGGGAGCGCTCTCCTGCTGGTCTATTGGGCGCTGAATCTTCCCGTGCTCGGTCAGGAGATTGCGCTCATCGCGTGGCAATATCCGTCGTACCGGAATACCACGCTGCGATTGCTGGAGCCCCTCGGCGCTCTCGATTCACCGCCTTCCCAAGCAAAAACGAACCTTCAGCCGCCCGCGACGGCCGTATCAATTACCTTCGAAGATGTTTCGGTGACCGCCGCCGGCCACACGATCCTGCATGACATCGATGCCACGATTGCTCCCGGCGAGCACATCGCCATTGTTGGACCATCGGGCGCCGGCAAGTCGAGCCTCGTCGGTCTCCTGCTCGGCTGGCACCGTCCCGCCCAGGGCCGCGTTCTCGTCAACGGCGATGAGCTCGACGAGCCCGCGATCGAGCGCCTGCGTCCCCACATCGCTTGGGTCGACCCGGCCGTACAAATCTGGAACCGGCCCTTGCTCGATAATCTCCAGTACGGTCTTCCTGACGGACCCCGCATCCCAATTGAGCAGGTAATAACTGCAGCCGAGCTCCGCCGCGTGCTGGAACATCTTCCCGACGGACTGAAAACTCCGCTGGGCGAAGGCGGCGGTTTGGTCTCCGGTGGGGAAGGCCAGCGCGTCCGGCTCGCGCGCGCTTTGCTTCGGCCCGGAGTTCGGCTGGTCATTCTCGACGAGCCGTTTCGCGGCCTCGACTTCGACCAGCGCCGCGTCTTACTCGAGCGCGCCCGCGAGCTCTGGCGCGATGCCACGCTGCTGTCGATCTCTCACCACATCGCCGAGACGATGACCTTTGATCATGTTCTTGTTCTGGAAGACGGCCGAATCGTCGAAGACGGCAATCCGCGCGAGTTGGCTGATCAGCCCACCTCGCGTCTTCATGCCATGCTGCGAGCCGAAAGAATGGTTCGAGAAGAGCTCTGGGCGGGAAGCGAGTGGCGCAGGCTTCAACTCCAAAACGGCGCGCTGACCGAGTCATGAACGCCGAACTCGCGCCGCTCCTCTGGCCCGCGTCCCGCCTGGGCGAAGCGCTCCAATCTTTCGTTGAAGCCAAGTCGGCGAAGCTATCGGCTCCACGATGGGATCCCGACTGGCTGGAAGCCGCCGCGCGCTCCTTCGGGATCGAAGCGCAACCCGTCGAAATTACTTACGCTGATTTCGAACGTTACCTCCCCGGGATCGGCCCAGCGATCATTCACGTGCCCGGTAAACATGGCCACACGTTCCTGGTTGTTCTCTCCGGCCTTACGATTCTCACGCCTGGCCGGGAAAAAGTCCGCGTTGCCCCAGGTGTCGTCCGCTCGGCGTTGTGCGCGGAGATGGAGGCGCCAGCCTTGAAAGAGATTCACGAACTGCTGGATCGTTCGGGCATTCCGGATGAAAATCAGGCTCGTGCCTCCGCTGCCATTCTTCGTGAACGATTCAGTACACGGCGCATCCGCGGCATCTGGATCTTACGTCTTCCGCCCAGCGCGAATTTCTGGCGCCAGCTTCGCGAGGCCGGAGTACCACGGCGTCTCGCCTTCCTTGGAACCGCGCATGCGCTTCAATACGCGCTTTGGATTCTGGCATGGTGGGTGGTCGGCCGGAATGTCTTAAATGCTCGTGCCGAGCAGACTTGGCTGCTTCCCTGGTCGCTCCTCTTGCTTACGATGGTCCCCCTGCGAATCCTGATTACCTGGCTGCAAGGCCTGCTTGCGTTTGATGCAGGTGCGCGTCTCAAGCAGCGATTATTCTTCGGCGCGCTGCGCTTGGAGCCGGATAGCATTCGCCATCAGGGCGCTGGCCAATTGCTGGGACGCGTGCTCGAATCCGAGGCGGTCGAGGCCCTCGCTTTGAGCGGCGGCATAATGGCCCTGCTCGCCTTCATCGAGCTTCTTTTCGCCCTCTTCGTGCTTGGCTACGGTGCCGGCGGCGCTCTGCATTCCGTTCTACTGCTGGCGTCGCTCGGAGCCGCTGTCGCCATTGCATGGCGCTACTTCCAGCGAAATCGAACCTGGACCGACACGCGCCTCGCTATGACACACGACTTGATCGAAAGCATGGTCGGCCATCGTACCCGTCTCGCGCAGCTTCCGCCGGATCGCTGGCACGACGGCGAAGACGAAGCGCTGGAGCAATATCTGAAAACGTCCAAGCGCATGGACGATTCAGCCGTCGCCCTTCAGGCATTGATCCCGCGTGGCTGGCTCGTTCTCGGATTGATCGGCCTCACGCCGGCTTTCGTGCGCGGCGCTTCCCCGGCCAGCATTGCGGTTGCCGTTGGCGGAATGCTACTGGCCTACCGCGCCTTGCGGCGGCTGGTTTCCGGAACCTGGCAATTCACTGGGGCTGCAATCGCCTGGCAGAGAGTCGCCGTCCTGTATCGTGCCGCGACCCGCCAAGACGCGATGGGATCGCTGGATCTCCACAAGCGCGAAACATCCTTGCTGGTTGACGCCCGCGATCTGGTCTTCCGTTATGGCGAGCGCGCCGAACCTGTTCTCAACGGCTGCAGTCTTAGAATTTCCCGCGGCAACCGCTTGGTTCTGGAAGGCCCTTCGGGCGGAGGCAAGTCGACTCTCGTCTCTCTCTTGGCTGGCCTGCGAGAGCCCGGCTCCGGCCGGCTCCTGATGGACGGCTTCGAACGCGCCACTCTCGGCGCTGAAGCTTGGCGTCGCCGCATCGCGGCCGCTCCGCAGTTCCATGAGAACCACGTCCTGGCTGAAACATTTGCCTTCAATTTGTTTTTAGGAAAAAACAAGGCTCTGGAACCTTCCGACTTCGCGGAAGCCGAAGCGATCTGCGATGAACTCGGCCTGGGCCCTCTGCTCGCGCGGATGCCTGCCGGTATGCTCCAAATGGTGGGTGAGACTGGCTGGCAGCTTTCCCACGGCGAGCGCAGCCGGCTCTACATCGCTCGCGCGTTATTACAAGAGGCCGAGCTGGTCGTGCTGGATGAAAGCTTTGCCGCGTTAGACCCGGAAAATCTGCAACGCGCCCTCGAGTGCGTGCGCAAACGAGCCAAGTCGTTGCTCGTCATCGCACACCGATGACTTCAGCGCAGTCCCTTCGCCAAATACAGTGTCGATATATCGCGCTGGAACGAGTACGCGTAGGCCCCGCCATCCGGCGTCATCACCACTTGGCCAATCTGAACGCCGACCGGGTCCGGTGTCTTCAGCTCCCGCCAGTTTTCCTTGTGTCCGCTGGCCACGTCCAGCCGTTCGATCTTTATAACCGAAGGCTCCTCGGATCGCCGCAGGAACAGAGACCGTCCGTCGCCGCTCCACCGGATCACCGACTCTCGCGGCTCAATAGCCGAAACAGTCTTCGCATCTCCTCCTGCGACGGGGAACAAGTTCAACTTGCCGCCCATCGCTGCCGTCACATACTTGTCATCCGGGGAGACGCGCAATGCCGCGACGCCTTCCGGCGTAATCGGCGCGGGTTTTCCACCACTGAGATTCTGAATGAAGGTCCGCACTGGCCGGCCCGGTTCGTTGCCGGTGAACAAGAGCCGCTGCCCGTCGGCGAACCACTCCAGCCGTTCGTAGTGCATGCCCGCGGTTCCGATCGATCGCGCTTCGCCAGGCCCGGTCGGCAGCAACGTGAGATCCGTTTTGGCTCCGTTGCTCAAGATGCACGCGACCCACTTGCCGTCCGGCGACAACACTGGACGGTTTCCATCGCCCAGCCGAACCGCGGGCGAGCCATCGGTTTTGCGCAGATAAATCGCGGTGTTGCGATCTTTTCCATCGGACAGCTCCACGAACAGGATAGTTTTTCCATCGGCCGAGACATCGGAGATCAGCGACGCGTCGAACCAGGAAAGATCGCGCTCCTGCGTGCTGCCGGGCGCGAGCGCCGAAATACCCATGCGCGAGTCGACAACGGTTACGAGTACGTTGCCGTCATGGGCGATATCGTCCATCGCCATCCAGGCCGGCGCTTCGGCCACCGTCCGTTCTTTTCCACTCAGCGAGACTGCCCGCAGTGCGGTGTCTCCACCCGCTTTCGTTCCGCCGAACCAGATCTCGTCCTCGCTCGGGGACCAGTTCAGATTGGTCTCCGCTTTCCATCCTCGCGACAGGACCCGCTTCTCGCCTTTCTGGTCCAGCACCGTCACCGCGTAATCGCCGACCGCATTGTCATATTCGAAGAAAGCGATTTTGTCGCCCTTCGGAGAAATGCGCACACACAAGGGCGGGCGTCCATCGGTCTCGTAGCGGATGGTTCCGATGGGATACTCGATTCGATTCTTGTTGCCCACGGTGCGCGAGACTGCCAGACTCGATCCATCGGGCGACCAATCCGCGTCGTTCACGTTTTCCAAAATCTCGCGCGGCGCTCCGCCGGAGATGGGCACGCGAGCCAGAGTCCCCGAGACTCCGTTGTTGCCCACGCCGATCAGAATGGCCATTTCTCCAGCAGAGCTGATGGAAAGAATCTTTCCACCCGGCAGATCGAGCGCGCGCGATTCACGGCTTCCCGGCCGCATGGAAAAAATCGTCGGCGGCTCATTCGCCCATTGCGCGCTGAAAAACACGGTCTGTCCATCGGGCGAAAATTTCGCCGTCGGGACATCGCCCCGCCGGTAGGTCAGGCGTTCGAACGTTGGCTGCGGCGCTTTGAATGCTTGCGAGCCCACGTAGACGCCGCCGCCCAAGGCAATGATGATCAGCGCTGCCCACAGCAACAGAGGCAAGATCCGTTGTGGCGCGTGCGCCGCGGCGGCCCCTTCCGCGGACAATTTGCCGGACTCCAAGTCATCGAGCGCGTCTTCGAGCGCCACCTTGACGTCGGCCATGTTCTGCCATCTTCGTTGCGGGTCTTTGCGGAGGCAACGCGCGATAATCCGATCCACTTCCCGCGGCACCGCGACGCCAGTCTGATTGAGGGGCGCCGGCTCGGTGTGCAGCACCGAAGCCAGCGTGGACAGTTTGGAGTTTCCCGGGAAAGCGCGGCGCCCGGTGACCATCTCGTACAGCACCGCTCCGAAGGAAAAGATGTCGGAGCGAGCGTCCACGTTGTGCCCGTCGGCTTGCTCGGGCGACATATAAGCTACGGTGCCGAGGATGGTGCCCGCTTCGGTTTTCAGCGCGGCATCCACGTGAATGCTTTCGGTAACAGCAAACACATCGGGCTCTTCGGCTTCGGTCAGCTTAGCCAGCCCGAAATCGAGGATCTTCACTTCACCGTGCTCATTGATGATGACGTTCGCGGGCTTCAAATCGCGGTGGATGATCCCGGCTCCGTGCGCCGCCGCCAACCCGTCGGCGATCTGTATCGCGTAGCGGAGCGCCTCATTCAAGCGCAGGCCCTTGCGGCCGATCACGCGGTCGAGCGTTTTGCCCGCGATGAACTCCATGGCGATGAAGTCGACGCGCTGTCCGCCGATCTCGCCGGTGTCGATCGCGTAAATCGTAATGATGTTTCGATGACTGAGTGCGGAAGCCGATTTGGCCTCTTGCGCGAAGCGCGCGCGCCGGTCCGCACTGCCTACCGCCCAAGCGGGCAAGACTTTGATCGCCACCGGCCGGTCGAGGTTCGTATCCAGGCCCCGGTAGACTACGCCCATCCCCCCCGCGCCAAGCTTGGCGTCGATCCGATAATGACGCAGAGTTTCGCCGATCATTTCGAAACGATCCGAGGGAACTATCTTAACATTCCGGAGAGCGCAATCCTATCGGAACGTTTTGTTCGGTATTTGTTTGTAAAGAACGAACTAATCCAGGACTTCGAGTTTCACGATCGACGCGCCGTGATTGCTGCCCACCCAGAAGGTCACGGGAGTGGTGGTGTTGTCCACGAAGACTCTGCGGATATTGGTCGAGCGCGGAAGTTGATACTCGGTCATCTCGCCGGTCTTCGGATTCAGCCGCCACACGCGATCGTTGGTCATCGAACCGGTCCAGGCCTCGCCGTTCTTATCCAGAACGACGTCATAGGGCGCGCTGTAAGGAGTGGGCGAGGTCCATTCCTGGAACTTTTCCGTCTTGGTGTCAAACATGCCGATCTTGTTGCCGCGGTACTCGCCGAACCAAAGGCGATCCTGCGCGTCCATCTGTCCGCGGCGTGGCGCGGAGTTGGCCGTCGGCGCAGCCCAGAGTTTGATCTCACCGGTTTTGGCGTCGACCCGTCCGATCTGTTCGTGCGAGAAGTCAGTGAAATAAGCGTTGTTGTGGGAATCGGGAATGACGTCGTAGATGTTGTGGCTGTCGCCCGGTTTCATGTTCGGCCAGGGATCGAAGACCTCTATCTTGCCCGTGGCCAGATCGATGCGGTGGATCACCGCAAAGCCGTTATTTTGGGTCCAAACCTTGCCATCGACGTTGCTGCGCTGCGGCTCGACCATATTGATCTGGGTCATGTCTTTGTTGTAGTCCGGCAGCATGCTCCAGGTTTGGAACTTCTCGGTCTTCCGGTCGAACTTTGCGGCAGCGCCTTGATACATCGTTCCGAGCCACGGATTGCCTTCCGGGTCCAATTGCAAGCCCAACGCGCCAATGGGCGAACCATGTTTCAACTCGGGAACGGCAAACTCGGTCACCTTGCCGGTCTTGGGATCGAGCCTCCCGAGAATCTGTTCGCCGAAATCGGAGAACCAGGCCATGCCTTGCGAGTCGAGCAGCACGTCGTGCGGTTCCATGGTGCGCTTCGGCAGATCGTATTCGGTGACGATGAAGTGCGTGGAGCGGCCCTTCGGGCGAGCGAGCGTCTTGAGCGGAAATGCGCCGGCTGTCCAATGAATCGACGCCAGATACTCAGCCTGCTTTTGACGCGCGCGCTGGCGCAGTTCACCGTGCTCCTCGCGCAGACGCTCGGCCAAGCGGCGCTGCGGATGCAGCGGGAAGGATTGATTCACATACCCGCCCATGCGCTCCAACACTTGCTGGAACTCGTCGGTATCGTGGCCGGACTTCAGGATGCGTTCCACGGTGTGGCACTGCACGCAGTTGAGAAGCGACTTCTTCTCTTCCTCGGTGCCCGGGATGCTCATCATCCATTCGGTATTGGTGAGTTGCTTGGAAACGTCGGCGGCCTTGTGCAGCTTCAGGTCGGCCGTGACAGTCTTTTCCTGCGTGATCTCGATTGGGCCGGGATCATCCAAGTCATAGCCGACCGCCCGGATGCGGACCGCGTATTGGCCGGGTTCCACGCGGTTTCGCGGGAAGCTGTAGCGGCCCGTCTGATCGCTCGCCACCGTGATCGCGATCGTAGAACCGGTCTTTCTGGCTGTGACCAACACGCCTTCCATCTGGCCTTCTTCGGCAGAGCTGACCTGGCCGGTCAAAGCCGCCGAGGTCAACGCTTCGCCGCGGAGACGGACCGAACCAGCTTGAAAGAGAACGGCCGCAGTGGCGGCGGTCAAAAGTAATGACAAACTGAGTGCGCGCATCGGTAGCCTCCCGAACTGGATGAACGAGCTACAAGTCTTGCGATGGCAGTTTATCACACCGCCGTTGGGGAGGTGATTTTGGGTGTATAGTGGTTGGCCGCAGGGGGAAATTTGGGCCTATGAAGTTCTTCACTAGCGCGATCCTCGTAACAGCACTCGTGACGCCCCTCGTAGCGCAATGGGCGCAGTATCGTACGCCCGGCATCCCGCGTACGGCCGATGGCAAACCGAACCTCACCGCCCCGGCGCCGCGCACCGCCGATGGCAAACCCGACCTCAGCGGCCTGTGGGAAATGATCGCCGAAGGCGCCGTCGGCAACGTCGCGGTCCGCAAACCCGGGGATCTCAAGCCTGCCGATATTCAGCCGTGGGTGCAAGCCCTGGTTCAGCGGCGCGCCGAAAATTTCGGTATTGACAACCCGCATTACCGATGTCTGCCCGACGGTCCGAACTACAGCGTCGGCGGAGGCACGAAGAGGTTCATCCAGACTCCCGAGAGACTCGTGATCCTGCAGGAAGATCTTACATTTCGCCAGATCCACATGGATGGCCGTGCCTTGGAGACCGATGCCAACCCGAGCTGGATGGGATACTCGGTAGGCCACTGGGAAGCAGACGCGCTGGTGGTGGAGAGCAATGGATACAACGACCAGACATGGATCCTGGGCGGCTATCCGCACACCGAAGCGTTACGCATGACGGAGCGCATCCGGCGGCCCGATTTCGGCCACCTGGAAATA
>Ga0335077_10006931_pt1 | contig 14016 bp, 10 predicted proteins | sample Lox_Sample_31_FD_207151 | JGI IMG/M metagenome (GOLD analysis project Ga0335077, IMG submission 207151) | Soil microbial communities from Loxahatchee National Wildlife Refuge, Florida, United States - Lox_Sample_3.1 | ecosystem: Environmental > Terrestrial > Soil > Wetlands | place: USA...
CGTGTCGCACCTCATCCCGGCGGCCGTTACGTCCGCCTGTCCTGACTCTCACGATGACGACCAGTGTTCTCGACATTCTGATCTACGTCTTCGACCGGTACATGCTGGACGAGGCTCCGGAGCCGCTCGAGCGCGACGACCTCGCGCGCGATCTCGAGCGCGCGGGCTTCGCGCACGCGAACGTCGAGCGCGCGCTCGACTGGCTCGCCGACCTCGCCGGCGAGCGAGCGCAGCCGAGCGTGGCGGGCAGCGGCCGTTCCGTGCGGGTGTTCTCGCACTGCGAGCTCGCGCGGCTGTCGACCGAGTGCCGCGGCTTCCTCATGACGCTCGAGCGCATGGGGGTGCTCACTCCGCCGCAGCGCGAGATCGTCGTCGAGCGCATGCTCGCGCTCGATGCGGACGAGCTCGATACCGAGCAGCTGAAGTGGGTGGTGCTCATGGTGCTCTCGAGTCAGCCGGGGCAGGAGCAGGCGTTCGCCCGGATGGAGGATCTCGCGCTTGATTCCTCGGCCCACCCCCCGCATTGAGCGGAACCGCACCCGCGCAGCTCACCTCCCGCGGCTCGACCGCGGTTTTTCGTTTTGAGGGACCGTAAGGCTCATGGCCGACAATCTCGTCGTCGTCGAATCGCCCGCGAAGGCGCGCACGATCAAGAAGTACCTCGGCAGGGACTTCGAGGTGCTCGCCTCGTACGGGCACGTGCGCGACCTCGTGCCGAAGGAAGGCGCGGTCGATCCGGACCACCGCTTCGCCATGCGCTACCAGGTGCTCGAGAAGAACGAGCGGCACGTCGAGGCGATCGCCCGGAACCTGCGCAAGGCGAAGGCGCTGTACCTCGCGACCGATCCCGATCGCGAGGGCGAGGCGATCGCCTGGCACCTGCTCGAGATCCTGCGCTCTCGCGGCGCGCTCGACGGCAAGCCCGTGCACCGCGTCGCCTTCTACGAGATCACGCGCAACGCGATCCGCGACGCCGTAGCGCATCCGCGCGAGATCTCCTCGGAGCTCGTGAACGCGCAGCAGGCGCGCCGCGCGCTCGATTACCTCGTCGGCTTCAATCTCTCGCCGCTACTGTGGAAGAAGGTGCGCCGCGGCCTCTCGGCGGGGCGCGTGCAGAGCCCGGCGCTGCGCATGATCTGCGAGCGCGAGGAGGAGATCGCGGCGTTCCGAGCGCAGGAGTACTGGACGCTCGACGGCGAGGGGGAGCACTCCGCGCAGACCTTCCCGCTGAAGCTCATCGAGTACCAGGGCGAGAAGGTCGAGCAGTTCAGCTTCACGAACGAGACCGCCGCGCGCGCCGTGGAGCGCGCGCTCGAGAACGCCTCGGGCGCGGGCGCCGGGCGCTCCGGCGAGCTCGCGGTGATCGCGGTCGATCGCAAGCAGCGCCGGCGCAACCCCGCCCCGCCGTTCACCACCTCCACGCTCCAGCAGGAGGCCGCGCGCAAGCTCGGGTTCAACGCCCGCCGCACGATGCGGCTCGCGCAGCAGCTCTACGAGGGCGTCGACATCGGAGAGGGCGCGGTCGGACTCATTACCTACATGCGCACGGACTCCGTCTCGCTCGCCGAGGAAGCGGTGCGCGAGATTCGCGAGGTGGCCGCGCGGCTCTACGGAGCGGACTCGGTGGCCGAGGAGCCGCGGGTCTATCGGACGAAATCGAAGAACGCGCAGGAGGCGCACGAGGCGATCCGCCCGACCTCCGCCGCGATCACGCCCGCGGACGTCGAGGGGAAGATCGATGCGGACCTCTACCGGCTGTATGCGCTCATCTGGCGCCGCGCCGTCGCGTGCCAGATGAGTCACGCGATCTACGACACGGTCGCCGTCGACATGCTCGCGGGGCCGGACGGCCCGCGCCGGCACCTGCTGCGGGCGAACGGCTCGACGCTCGTGAAGCCGGGCTACATCGCCGTCTATCAAGAGGGCGCCGACGATGCCGGTCCCGACGACGACGATCACGTCCTGCCGCCGATGGACGCGGGCGACCGCGTGAAGCTCAATGCGATCCGCGCCTCGCAGCACTTCACCGAGCCGCCGCCGCGGTACACGGAGGCCTCGCTCGTCAAGGCGCTCGAGGAGTACGGCATCGGCAGACCCTCCACCTACGCGGCGATCATCTCGACGCTCCAGGATCGCGAGTACGTGGAGATGGACAGCCGGCGCTTCGTGCCGACCGACGTGGGCAAGATCGTCAATCGATTCCTGACGCGTCATTTCAATCGCTACGTCGACTACGGGTTCACGGCGGCGATGGAGGACGAGCTCGACGCGGTCTCGCGCGGCGAGGAGGAGTGGACCACGCCGCTCGAGAAGTTCTGGGAGCCGTTCATCGAGCAGGTCGAGCACATCGACAAGAACGTGACGCGCGAGGAGGTCGCCCAGGCGCGCGAGATCGGCAAGGATCCCGCGAGCGGCAAGCCGGTGACGGTGCGCATGGGCCGCTACGGCCCGTTCGTGCAGATCGGCACCAAGGACGACGCCGAGAAGCCGCGCTTCGCGGGGCTGCGTCCGGGGCAGAAGATGGACTCGCTCACGCTCGCCGATGCGCTCGAGCTGTTCAAGCTCCCGCGCGCGCTCGGGAGCACGGCGGCCGGCGAGCCGGTCGTCGCGAACATCGGGCGCTTCGGCCCGTATATCAAGTACGGCGAGAAGTACGTCTCGCTCAAGGAAGACGATCCCTACACGGTGACGCTCGAGCGGGCGCTCGAGGTCATCCGCCTCAAGCAGGAGGCGGACGCCAACCGGATCATCGCGGACTTCCCCGCCGAGGCAATCCAGGTGCTCAACGGCCGCTACGGGCCTTACGTCACGGACGGAAAGAAGAACGCGAAGGTCCCGAAGGACCGCAATCCGCGCACGCTCACGCTCGAGGAATGCCGCGAGCTCATCGCGCAGGCCCCCGAACGGGGTGCGCGGTTCGGCCGCGGCCGCCGCGGCCGGCCGGCCGCAGGGCGGGGCGCTGCAGCGGGAGCGGCCGCGGGGCAGGGCGCTGCCGCGGGCAACGGTGCGCTCACGGGCGGCGCCGCGGGTCCCGCCGGCAACGGCACCCACGCGCGCGAGAAGGGCAAGCGGGGCGGATCGCGGCGGCAGGCGGGCACTGCCGGGGCGGAGCGCTCGCGCAAGCGCGCAGCGCCGCGGGCCGAGGGCGCGCGCACCGCGCGCGCGAGCAAGCCGCACCAGCCGGCCGGGCACGCCGCGGGCGCGGGCCGCGCGCGCAGCACGGCGAAGAAGCCGCGCCGCGCGGCGGCCGCGCGCAAGCCGGCACACGCGGTGAAGACGGAGCGGGGAAGCACGCGGCGGCCCAAGCCCGGGTGAAATACGCCCACGCCTTCCACGCGGGCAACTTCGCCGATGTGCACAAGCACGTCACGCTCGTCGCGCTGATCCACGCGCTCGAGCGCAAGGACAAGGGCTTTCTCTACCTCGAGACGCATGCCGGACGCGGCGCCTACGATCTCGAGCACTCGGCCGAGACCCGCGCGTCGGCCGCCGCGGTCGCACGCGTCCTCGAGCTCGAGCACGCCTCCGCCCACCCGGAGCTCGCCGCCTACGCGAGCGCCGTCGCGGCGTGGCGCGCGCGCGAGCGCGCGCCGCACGGCTATCCGGGCTCGCCGCTCATCGCCGCGTCACTCCTGCGGCCGCAGGACCGGGCGGTCCTCATCGAGCTTCGGGCGGAGGAGGCGGCGGCGCTCGAGCGGGTGCTGCCGCGCGGCGTGCGCGCGCGCGTGGTCGAGGCCGACGGATTCGTGGAGCTGCGCGCTCATCTGCCGCCGCCCGAGCGGCGCGGGCTCACGCTCATCGATCCCCCCTACGAGGAGGTGCGCGACTTCGCGCGCGCGGAGGCGGCGGTGGCCGAGGCGCTGCGCCGCTTCGCGACCGGCATCGTCGCGCTGTGGTATCCGATCAAGGACGCGCGCGATACCGCCGCGTGGCATGCCGCGCTGCGCCCGCGCGTGAGCCGCGAGGCCGTGCTCGCGGAGCTGTGGCTGTTCCCGTGCGACTCGCGCGTCGCGCTCAACGGCTCCGGGCTCCTCATCGTCAATCCGCCGTTCCGGCTGGCGGAGCGCATGCGCGCGTGGCTCCCGGATCTGCACGCGCTCCTCGATCCGCGGCGCGCCGGGGGCACGAGCGTACGGGTGCTGTAGACTCTAGGGCGCTTGGAAACACCGCTCGATCAATACGGAGTCATCGGCCACCCCGTCGCGCACAGCTGGTCACCGTTCATTCACGGCCTGTTCGCGCGCGAGACCGGCCAGGCGCTCGCGTATCGCCTGCACGATGTGCCGCCGGAGCGGTTCGAGGAGTACGTGCTCGACTTCGCCGCGCGCGGCGGGCGCGGGCTCAACGTCACCGTGCCGCACAAGCTCGCCGCCGCGCGGCTCGCCACCGAGCTCTCGCCCCGGGCGGCGCGCGCCGCGGCGGCGAACACGCTCACCTTCGTGGAGACGCGGATCCTCGGGGACAACACCGACGGGGCCGGCCTGGTGCGCGATCTTACGTTGAATCTCGGGCTCACGATCGCGAACCGCAGAATCCTCATCGCCGGCGCCGGAGGCGCGGCGCGCGGAGTGCTCGGACCGCTCATCGAGCTCGAGCCGATCGAGCTCGCGATCGCGGCACGGTCGGCCGAGCGGGCGCAAGCGCTCGCGCGCGACTCCGCGGACCTCGGAGCGGTGCGCGGCTGCGGGCTCGACGAGCTCGGCCTCGGAAGCTTCGACCTCGTCATCAACGCGACTTCCGCGGGACTCGCCGGGGAGGTGCCGGCGATCCCCGCGGAGGCGATCGGGCGGTCGACCACCTGCTACGACATGGGCTACTCGAGGAGCGATACCGCCTTCGTGCGCTGGGCGCGCGAGCACGGCTGCGAGCGGGCGGTGCAGGGGTGGGGAATGCTGGTGGAGCAGGCGGCGGAGTCGTTCCTCATCTGGCGCGGCATCCGCCCGGATACCGCCTCCGTGCGCGCCCTGCTTCCCGGCTGAGCCTCGCCCGGCGCCCTCTCATCGCATCGTGACGAGCTCCTCGGCGGAGGTGGGGTGGATCGCGACCGTGTCGTCGAAGTCACGCTTGGTCGCGCGCATGCGCACCGCCACCGCGAATCCCTGCAGCATCTCGTCGGCGCCCTCCCCGATCACGTGGACTCCCGCGACCCGCTGCTCCGGCCCGACCGTCACGAGCTTCATCTGCGCACGCGGCTTGCGCGCGGTGAGCGCGTGGTACATGGGAACGAAGGCCGAGGTGTACACCTTCACCTCATCCCCGTACCTGTCGCGGGCGGCGGCCTCGGAGAGCCCGACGGTTCCGATCGGGGGGTGTCCGAAGATGACGGTCGGCACGTTCTCGTACTCGAGATGCCGATCGGCCTGGCCGCCATAGAGCCGATCGCTCAAGCGGCGCCCGGCCGCGATCGCGACCGGCGTGAGCTGCAGGCGCCCCGCCACGTCGCCGATCGCGTAGACCCCGGAGGCGCTCGCAGCCTGGTACTTGTCCGTGCCGACGAAGCCGTACGCATCGAGCGCAACGCCGGCGCGCTCGAGCGCGAGATCCTCGACGTGCGGCGCGCGCCCGATCGCCCACAGCACCGTATCGAACGGGCCGGCGCGGCGCCCGTCGCGGAGCGCGAGCTCGAGTCCGCCGCCCGAGCGCTCCCTGAGCGACTCCGGCGCGGCGTTCGTCAGCACCTCGATGCCATCGTCGCGCATGATCGTGAGCGCGGCCGCCCCGAGCATGTGCTCGAAGTGCTTGAGCACCGACTCGCCGCGGATCACGAGCGTCACGCGCGTGCCGAGCGCGGCGAAGATGCCGCTCAGCTCGACGGCGATGTATCCGCTGCCGACGACGGCGATGCGCTCCGGCCGCTCCTCGAGCTCGAAGAACCCGTCGGAGGTGATGCCGAGCGCGGCGCCGGGGACCTGCGGCAGCTGCGGCCGTCCGCCCGTCGCGATGACGATGTTGGACGCCGTCGCCTCGCGCCCCTCGATCGCGATGGCGTGCGGCCCGGTGAAGCGCGCGAATCCGCGCGCGAGCTCGACCTTGCGGCTCGCGAGATTGCGCTCGTAGATGCCGTTCAGGCGCGCGATGTACGCATCGCGCGCACGCTTGAGCGCGGCCCAGTCGTGGCGGAAGGCCGCGATCTCGAATCCGTACCCCGGACCGTCGTGGAGCGCATGGGCGATCTCGGCGGCGTTCCACATCACTTTCTTCGGCACGCAGCCGACGTTCACGCACGTACCGCCGAGCCGGCCGGCTTCGGCGAGGAGCACGCGGGCACCGTACTCGGCGGCTCGCTGCGCGCACGCCAAGCCGCCGCTCCCGCCGCCGATCACGATCAGGTCATAGTCGGACATATCCCCAGGATCCCCCGGCAATGGTGGGCGCCATCTTATCGGTACGGCGTCCCGAGCGGAGGAGCGCGCGCGCTAGAATCGCCCCCGTGAACGATATGACACCCCCCGAGAACCCCCTGCTGCGGGCCGGGCGGCTTCCGGCCTTCGGCGACATCCGCCCCGAGCACGTCGAGCCCGCCGTGCGCTCGCTCCTCGAGCACAACCGCGCGCGGATCGCCGCGCTCGAGCGGCTCGAGGAGCCGACGTTCGCGACGCTGGTCGAGCCGCTCGAAGCGATGCAGCACCGGCTCACCCGGATGTGGTCGCCCGTGAGCCACCTCAACGCGGTGCTCAACTCCGCGCCGCTGCGCGAGGCCTACAACGCCTGCCTCCCGCTCCTTTCGGCCTACCACACCGACCTCGCGCAGAGCGAGCCGATCTACCGCGCCTACCAGCGCATCGCCGAGCGCGAGGGCCCGCGGCTCACGCCGACTCAGCGCCGGGTGCTCGAGCATGCGCTGCGCGACTTCCGCCTGGCCGGCGTGGGGCTCGATCCGCAGCGCAAGTCGCTCTTCAAGAGCGCGATGCTGGAGCTCACCCAGCTGCAATCGAAGTTCGAGGAGAACGTGCTCGATGCCACGAACGGGTGGCGGCACCGCGTCGCGGCGCAGGACGAGCTCGCGGGCCTCAATGAGATGATCGTCGAGCAGGCGAGGCGGCGCGCGCAGGAGCAGGGCGTCGAGGGCTTCGTCCTCGCGCTCGACCAGCCGACCTACGTCGCCGTGCTCACCGACGCCGAGTCCGCGCCGCTCCGACGCCTGTTCTACGAGGCCTGGAGCACGCGCGCCTCAGATCAAGGCCCGAACGCGGGCCGCTGGGACAACGGCGCGACCATGGAGCGCATCCTCGCCTTGCGCCACGAGGTGGCGGGTCTGCTCGGCTTCGCGAGCTTCGCCGAATACGCCCTCGCGACGCGCATGGCCCGCAGCGTCGAGGAGGTGGTGCACTTTCTTCGCGAGCTCGGCGATGCGGCGCGCCCGGCCGCGCTCGGGGAGCTCGCCGAGCTCAAAGCGTTCGCGGGCCGTCAGCTCGCGGCCTGGGACGTGAGCTTCTATGCGGAGCGGTTGCAGCGCAAGCGCTTCGCGATCTCGCAGGAGGAGCTGCGCCCGTACCTCCCGCTGCCGCGCGTGCTCGCGGGCCTGTTCGAGGTGGCCGAGCGGCTCTTCGGCGTGCGGATTCGCGAGCACGACGGCGCACCCGTATGGCACCCGGACGTGCGCTTCTTCGAGATCGAGAACGCCGCCGGCGCCGCCGTCGGCAGCTTCTACCTCGACCCGTACGCGCGTCCCAACAAGCGCAGCGGCGCCTGGATGGACGAGTGCGTCGGGCGCAAGCACCTCGCGGCCGAGGACGTGCTGCCGGTCGCCTACCTCGTGTGCAATTTTCTGCCGCCGGCCGCGGGGCAGCCGGCGCAGCTCACGCACGACGACGTGCTCACGCTGTTCCACGAGTTCGGGCACGGGCTGCATCACCTGCTCACGCGCGTTCCCTACCCGAGCCTCGCCGGAATCAACGGCGTCGCGTGGGACGCGGTGGAGCTGCCGAGCCAGTTCATGGAGAACTACGCCTGGCACCGCGAAGTGCTCTCTCGGATCGCGCGCCACGTTGAGAGCGAGGCGGCGCTGCCCGAGGAGAAGCTCTCGCAGCTCATCGCGACGCGCAGCTTCCATGCAGGGCTGCACATGATGCGCCAGCTCGAGCTCGCGCTCTTTGATTTCCGCCTGCACGCGGAGTACGACCCGAAGCGCGGGGCGCGCATCGGCGAGGTGCTCGCGGAGGTGCGCGCGGAGATGGCGGTGGTGCCGGTGCCGGCATGGAACCGCTTCGCGCACAGCTTCGGGCACGTGTTCGCGGGCGGGTACGCCGCCGGCTACTACAGCTACAAGTGGGCCGAGGTGCTGGCCGCGGACGCCTTCGCGGCGTTCGAGGACCGCGGCGTCTTCGATCACGCGACGGCGCAGCGCTTCCTCGATGCGATCCTCTCGCGCGGCGGCAGCTGCGATGCGCTCGATGCCTTCGTCGAGTTCCGCGGCCGCAAGCCGGACGTGAAGGCGCTCTTGAGGCAGTACGGGATCGCCGCGTGAAGATCGCGACGTGGAACGTGAACTCGCTGCGCGTGCGCCTGCCGCAGGTGCTCGCGTGGCTCGAGAGCTCCCCCGTCGACGTGCTCGCGCTGCAGGAGACCAAGCTCGCCGATCCCGAGTTTCCGGCCGCCGAGATCGAGGCCCTCGGCTACCGCGTCGCGTTCAGCGGCCAGAAGACCTACAACGGGGTGGCGCTGCTCGCGCGCGCGCCGTTGAGCGAGGTGGCGACCGCCATCCCCGGCTTCGACGACCCGCACCGGCGCGTGCTCGCGGCGACGATCGGGGACTTGAGGATCGTCGACCTGTATGTGCCGAACGGCCAGGCGGTGGGCTCGGATAAGTACGAATACAAGCTCCGCTGGCTCACCGCGCTCGAGGGCTGGCTCCGGCGCGAGCTCGCCGAGCACCCGCGCCTCGTCGTCCTCGGCGACTTCAACGTCGCCCCCGAGGACCGGGACGTGCACGATCCGGCCGCCTGGGCGGGATCCGTGCTGGTGAGCGAGCCGGAGCGGGCCGCGTTCCGCGCGCTCATCTCGGCCGGGCTCGTCGACGTCTTCCGCCGCTTCGACCAGCCCGCGCGCTCATTCAGCTGGTGGGACTACCGCATGCTCGCGTTCCGCCGTAATCACGGGCTGCGGATCGACCTCATCCTCGCCTCGCAAGCGCTCGCCGAGCGCTGCACCGAGTGCCGCATCGACATCGAGCCGCGCCGCGCGGAGCGGCCTTCCGATCACGCGCCCGTTCTGGCCGCGTACGAAATATGACGGTGCCCGCGGGCGGGCGCCCGCTCCCTGGGCAAAGTGTGCGTCACGTCGCTTCCGCGTCCCCCCGGGCGAGCCTAGACTCCTCGCGTCCTCCCCGGGGGTGGCACGCGGCTGCAGACCTTACAGAGATGACGAGCGCCCGCCGCAACGACTTCGACGTAACGAACACGGTCCAGGTGAGCTCCACCGCGGCCGTCAAAGCGGCGGTGGAGGAGCTTTGCCGCGCCACCTGGCCCGACGCCGACCTCGCTCCCCTCGCCCGCGCCTTCGATTTCTTCGACAAGCTGTTCGCCGGGCAGGTGCCGGGCTACTTCGGCGTCGACACGGTCTATCACGACCGCCAGCACACCCTCGACATCACCCTCGCGCTCGCGCGCCTCATGGTCGGCTACGAGCGGCAGCAACCGCCCGAGCGGCGCCTCGGCCCCGAGCGGGCGGTCGTCGGGCTCATCGTCGGGCTGTTCCACGACGTGGGCTACCTGAGGCGCTCCGACGAGGGCGCGGCCCTCAAGCACGGCGCCGAGCTCACCCGCGTCCACGTCTCGCGCGGCGCGCGCTTCCTCGCGGAGTATCTGCCGACGATCGGCCTCGGGCGCTGGGCGCCGGTCGCGCGCGAGATCGTGCATTTCACCGGATACGAGGTCCCGTTCTCCGAGATCGCGGTGTCCGATCCGCTCGACGAGAAGCTGGGGCACCTCATCGGAACCGCCGACTTGATCGGTCAGATGGCCGACCGCTGCTACCTCGAGAAGTGCCGCGACCGGCTGTACCCGGAGTTCGTGGTCGGCGGAATGGCGCTGCCGATCGCCGCGAACGGCGGGCGCCTGGTGCGCTACGCCTCCGGACTCGATCTGCTGCGCCAGACGCCGGAGTTCGTGACGGAGACGCGCGCGACCCGGCTCGACGGGCAGTTCGGGGCCGCGTACCGCTATCTCGAGATTCTCTTCGAGGGGCGCAACCCCTACATCGAAGCGATCGACCGCAACCTCGAATACCTGCGGCAGATCCTGCGGAGCGAGAACTGGCGGCTGCTGCGGCGGAATCCCCCCGTGTTCGCGGCGCTCGCCGATCCCATGGCCACGCTGCGCGGCCTCATGGTTCGCTACCTGCACCGCGCCCTGGTGGGCAAGCGCCCGTAAGGCTTCCCTCCGCCGGCGGATCGACTGCCACGACGTAGCGCTCGTAGATCTCCGGCAGGCGGGCGAGGACCTGCTCGCGCGCATCCATGCTCGCGGCCGCGATCGTCTCGGCGAGAAGCTCCAGGGAAAGCGCTCGCAGCGCGGGAACCGCAACCGGGGCGTAGCTCAGGTGCCAGGGCTCCGGCATCACCCCGCCGCGATCGCAAGCGTACGGGCGGAAGAATCCGAAGCGCCGCGCGTGCTCATCGAGCCAGGCCGCGAGCCGCGCGAAGACCCCGCCGGGGGCGAACTCCGGCGCTTCGAGCGCGACCCGGTAGCCCGCCGGCAGCGCCGCGCGGTCGATCACATCGAGCTCGCTCCCCCAGTGATGGCGGCTCGCGCCGGGCAGGGCCGACCACACGAGCACCGCATCGACCGCCTGGCGCTCGGAGAGCGCGCCGCGATCGAGGACGCGTCCGCGCCGATCGAGCAAGCGGCGCTCGCCGCGCAGCTTCGCATTCCAGATCGCGATCTGCTGCGCGAGGCCGCGATGCCCCGAGACGGCCGCGAGCTCGATGCCCGACGCGCGTGCGGCGTCGCGCAGCTCGAGGATGCGCTCTGCCGTCTCGCGGTGCAGAAGACAGCCGAGCTCGGCGACCTCCGCGAGATGCGTTCGCGCCCGGCCGGTGAGCTCGAGCTCGTTCAGCATCGCTCAAGTGTCGCCACTTCCCGACGGAACTCAAGTGGCCCGCGGCGGTTGTGCGCGCTAACATGAGGAAGATTGAAGGGGGTAGCCGTCCTCGTCGCGGGGGCGGTGAAGCAGTGCGCAGTTTCAAGCTCAAATACGCCGCCGCCGCCTTTTTGATGGTGCTCGGCGCATCGCTCGCGCTCGCCGGGCTGTTCATCTGGCAGCAGTATCACGAGTCGCAGCAGCTCGCCGTGCTCGCGCGCGCGATCCGCGTCGCCGCGCTCGCCCGGCGCGTGGCCGCGAGCGGCGTGCACGACTTCCACAACGCGCTCATCTTCGGCGGCGTGCTCGCGCTGTTGGGCGCGCTCATCGCCTCGTTCCTCGGCTGGCGCGCCGGACGCCGCCTGGCGCAGCCGATCGCGGCGCTCGCGAGGAGCGTCGAGCGCATCGGCCAGGGCGACTACACGCGGCCGCTCGATGTAGCGCGGAGCGATGAGATCGGCGAGCTGCAGCAGGCGTACGAGCGCATGCGGCGCAGCCTGCGGCAGACGACGATCACCAAGGACTATCTCGGCAGCGTCTTGAACGGCATGGCGGATGCCGTGTTCGTCACCTCGCCGAGCGGCATCATCAAGGTGGTGAACCGGGCCGCGTGCAAGCTCATCGGCGAGGACGAGGACGAGCTCCACGGCAAGAGCATCGTCGCGGTGCTCGAGGAGCGGGAGCGTCACGGCTTCGATCTCGCGCAGGCGGTGCACGAGACGCGCGAGACCGTGGTGCGCACGCGCTCTGGGCAGATCATCCCTGTCGCGCTCACGGGCTCCGAGATCGCGAGCGAGGATCCGCAGTTCCAGGGCTGCATCTTCGTCGCGCGCAACATCACCGAGCGCAAGCGCCAGGAACGGCGCATCCGCTACCTCGCCCGCTACGACGCGCTCACCAAGGTGCCGAACCGGATGCAGTTCCAGCACCTGCTGCAGCAGGCGCTCGCCCGCGCCGTGCGCGGCGGGCACTCCGTCGCGCTGCTGTACCTGGACTTGGATCGCTTCAAGGAGGTCAACGACACCTTCGGCCACACCTCCGGAGACCGGGTGCTCGAGGTGCTCGCGGAGCGCTTGACCCGCGTGCAGCCGCAAGGCGCGACGGTCGGGCGGCACGCGGGCGATGAGTTCACGCTGTTCATCGAGGGACTGCCCGGGGACGCCGACAATCGCGGCCCGGTCGCACATCTCGCGCGCACGCTCCTCACGGAGGTGGGCCGCGCGCTGCAGCTCAACCAGCAGGAGGTGTTCCTCACGGCGAGCATCGGCATCGCCTTCTGCCCGCGCGACGCCGAGAACGTCATCGACCTCATCCGCAACGCCGATGCCGCGATGTACTACTCGAAGCAGAACGGCGGCAACACCTTCGCCTTCTACTCCCCCGAGATGAACGCGGCCGCGGTCGAGCGGCTGATGCTGAGAAGCAAGCTGCGCCGCGCCCTCGAGCGCGACGAGCTCGTGGTGCGCTACCAGCCGAAGGTCGATCTGCGCGACGGGCGCATCATCGGCGCCGAGGCGCTCCTGCGCTGGCGGCTGCCCGGACACGGCGACATTCCGCCGAGCCAGTTCATACCGCTCGCCGAGGAGACGAATCTCATCCTCGACGTGGGCCAGTGGGTGCTCAACAGGGTGTGCAGGGACTACCGGCGGCTCGCGGGCGAGGTGGGCGATCCCGGGCGCATCTCGCTCAATCTCTCGCTCAAGCAGCTGCGCCAGGCGGGCTTCATCCTGCGGTGCCGCTCGGTGTTCCGCAAGCACGGCGTCTCCCCGACCTCGCTCGAGCTCGAGATCACCGAGACGACGCTGATGGCGGATGCACCGCGCACCGTGCGGCTGCTCGACGAGCTGCACGCGATGGGTCTGCACCTGTCGATCGACGATTTCGGCACCGGCTACTCCTCGCTCTCGGCGCTGCAGCAGTTCCCGATCGGCACGCTCAAGATCGATCAGTCATTCGTGCGCGATGTCGCCGAGGACGCGGGCGACGCCACGATCGTCCGCACCATCATCGACATGGGGCGCAGCCTCGGCATGGAGGTCGTCGCCGAGGGCGTCGAGTCGCGGAGCCACCTCAAGTTCCTGCGCAGCCACGGCTGCCACTTCGGCCAGGGCAAGCTCTTCGGTGAGCCGTGCACCGCCGACGAGCTCTCCGGGCTGCTCGCCCGCCAGGCTGCGGGCACGGCCCCCTTCGCTCACCTCATTCCGCACGAAGGCACCGTCAACCGCTCGGCTTGACCGCGGCAGCCGTGCGCTCGGCCACCTCCCCGAGCGCCTCGTCGGCCGCGCGCTCGAAGGCCGCCACCACGGCTCTCACCCGGTTCTCGGCCGCGGGCTCGGTGCGCTCGACCGAGAAGCTCGCAAGAAGCGCGCGCGCATCGCTCCGTCCCACCCAGCAATCGAAGGCCACGCGCACCATCGGCGCCCCCGCCTCCCCCGCGTAGTCCGCCTCGAAGCGGCGGATCCTGAGCTGGAGCAGGTAAGCCGTCGGAAAGGCGCCGCGCGAATCCTCGACGTTGCCCCAATGCCCGCTTCGCCGGAGCGATTCGGCCGCGAGCTGCTCGACTACATCGGGAAGCGCCGCCGCCCAGCGGCTGGCGGCGTAGTAGTCGAGCCGCCGGTCGGGCTCGAGCAGGAGGATCCGGTCGGTATCGAACCCCGGCGCGGCCGTCGGATAGAGCACGCGCAGGCTTGCGCCGCTGAGTGCGGGCGCGGGCGCTTCGCCCGTGGCGGCCGGCGCGGCCGGCGCGGCGTGCAGCAGGTAAGACTGCAGCGGTGGCGCGTTGCTCTTGAGCCAGCTCGAGCAGGAGATGAGCGGAGCGCAAAGCGCGACGAGCACAGCGCGCCTCATGGGGGAACTTCCACGCCGTGTCGAGCGGGTTGATAGATGAGCTGCGAGGGATTCTGCTTGAGACTCTGCGCGAGATCGCGGATCTCGTTC
>Ga0335077_10006932_pt1 | contig 14015 bp, 10 predicted proteins | sample Lox_Sample_31_FD_207151 | JGI IMG/M metagenome (GOLD analysis project Ga0335077, IMG submission 207151) | Soil microbial communities from Loxahatchee National Wildlife Refuge, Florida, United States - Lox_Sample_3.1 | ecosystem: Environmental > Terrestrial > Soil > Wetlands | place: USA...
GACCGGGCATGATCACGGGCTCGACTATCGTTCAGGGCCTGCTAGTGGTCGCTGCCAGCCATCCTGAGCATTCATGGGTTGCCCCCAGCCGCGGAAGTGCGCTCCGCGCCAGATCCACGCTGTCCGGCACATTCGATGCGGTTGGTATGCTCAAGTATCTTTGGGGCGAGGCACGGAGAAAAACAGGGAGGTAAGTTTCTCCGCGCCTTCCTGTCTTTTGTGGTACGAATGATCGTATTCGCGTTCATTTCATGAATCCAGGCTCGAATCTATGACCTTCGAAAACATTCTTCTCGAAAAGAAAAACGCCATCGCCTACGTCACCGTGAACCGCCCCAAGGTGCTCAATGCCCTCACTATGGCCACTATGGAGGAGCTGCGCGCGGCGTTTACTGATATCAAGAGCGACAACGCCGTTCGTGTGGCCATTCTCACCGGCGCGGGCGAGAAGGCGTTTATTGCCGGGGCTGACATCGGCGAACTGGCCAAACACGATACGGTTTCGGGCAAGGAGTACACTCATCGCGGACAGTCGGTCCTCGACCTGATCGAGAACCTGGGCAAGCCCGTGATCGCCTGTCTCAATGGTTTCACGCTGGGCGGCGGATGCGAGATTGCCATGGCTTGTACGATGCGACTGGCGAGCGACAACGCCAAGCTGGGGCAGCCTGAGGTAAAACTGGGAATTATCCCAGGTTATGGCGGCACGCAGCGGCTGCCTCGCTTGGTGGGCAAAGGCATCGCCATGCAGCTGGTGCTCACGGGCGAAATGATTACCGCCCAGGAGGCGCACCGCATAGGATTAGTGAACGAAGTTACGGCAGCGGCTGAACTGATTCCGCGGGCCGAGGCGATCGCGCACAAGATCATCGCCAACGCGTCCCTGGCGGTGAAATACGCCATGGAGGCGGTGAACCATGGTATGGAGATGACACTGCCCGAAGGGCTTTATCTCGAGGCCGTGTTGTTCGGGGTATGCTGCGCGACCGATGACAAGACCGAAGGAACGACGGCGTTTCTCGAAAAACGGCCGGCGGCGTTCAAAGGGAAATAGTTCGCACGAGGTTTCGTATCTTCCGCGACCTGACCTTCGGGGAGCGCGCGACCTGCGCTGCATGCGGTCGCTGACGCTATAATTTCTATCACTGTGAAGAAGGTCGTTCACGCCGCTTGCCCGCACGACTGCCCTGATGCCTGCGGAGTCCTGATTACCGTCGAGGATGGGCGGGCGACCCGGATTCAGGGCGATCCCGCGCATCCGGTCACGCGGGGTTTCTTGTGCGCCAAGGTGGCGAAGTACCTGGACCGCGTTTACTCACCCGAGCGCGTTTTGTATCCCATGCGGCGGGTGGGCGTTAAAGGTCCTGACGCGGGCGAGGGCGCCCGCGCCACACGTGCACTTGAGCGTATTTCGTGGGATGAGGCACTCGACACTATCGTGGCACGCTTCAAGCAGATCATTGCTGAGTCCGGCAGCGAAGCGATCCTTCCGTACTCCTACGGCGGCACCCTGGGGGTCCTCAACAACGCCTCCATGGACCGGCGGTTCTTTCATTGCATCGGTGCGTCACAGCTGGCGCGCAACATCTGCTCGGAGGCGGGTGAAGCGGGACTGAAATCCGTGGTCGGCGCAAAACTAGGGACCGAGCCGGAGCAGTTCCGCCATTCCCGGTACATCATCTGCTGGGCGGCGAATATTCATGGCACCAACGTGCACCTGTGGCCGTTCATCGAGGAAGCGCGGCGCAATGGCGCGAAGCTGGTGGTGATTGATCCTTACCGCACGCGCACGGCAGCCTGCGCCGACTGGTTTCTGCCCATCAATCCGGGAACGGACGCGGCGCTTGCTCTGGGAATGATGCACGTCATCATCAACGAGGGACTGTACGACCTCGACTATGTTTCCCGTTACACAGCAGGATTCGAGGAGTTGCACGAAAAAGTCCAGGATTATCCGCCGGAGCGAGTGGCTGGTTGGACGGGCATTTCCGGGGATGACATCGCCAAACTGGCCCGCGAGTACGCAACGACTCATCCGGCGGTGATTCGGGTGAATTATGGCGTGCAGCGTTCCGAGAATGGAGGGATGGCAACGCGCGCCATCACCATGCTGCCCTGCCTAACCGGCTCATGGAAAGAAATTGGCGGCGGCCTGCAGCTTTCCACCAGTGACGCCTACGGATTGAACCGAGACAGCCTCAAACGCCCTGACCTGATGGAGAAATCACTGGGCCGTCCCGCCCGTACAGTCAACATGGTGGAGTTGGGCCAGGCGCTGAATACTCTGGACAATCCGCCAGTCAAGGCGCTGTTCGTTTACAACTCGAATCCGGCGGCGGTGGCTCCGAACCACAACGACGTGATCCGCGGATTGTTGCGTCCGGATCTTTTCACTGTAGTGCACGAGCAGTTTCTCACCGACACTACCGACTATGCCGATATCGTGTTGCCTGCGACGACATTCTTCGAGAACAAGGAACTGGTCTACGGCTACGGTCACTACTATTTGCAAATGTCGTACCAGGCGATTGAGCCGCTGGGAGAATGCCGCTCGAACGTTGACACTTTCCGCGCTCTGGCGCAGCATATGGGCCTGACGGATGAGTGCTTTCGGGATTCGCTCGAGCAGATGATGGATGCGGCTTTGGACTCGCCGAATCCCTGGCTGAAAAGTATTGACCGCGAGCGTCTGGAGCGGGAAGGACATGTAAGGTTGAATTTTGGTCGTCAGTCTTCTGTGGTCGACGATTCTCAGGCAAGAACGCAGAGGTTGGACTTAGGTTCGTCGTCATCTGAGGCAAGTGTTGAAGCTTCAGAGGCCGCTTCGCAGTTCTCAGCCTTTTTGCCTTTTGCCGAGGGCAAGTTTCCCACGCCCAGCGGTAAAGCAGAACTCTATAGCGAACAGCTCAAGGCGCAGGGACTTGACCCGGTGGTAGAATTCACGCCACCCTGCGAGTCGCGCCACAGTCGCGGCGCCAAGGAGTTCCCACTGGAACTTCTGGCGCGCAAAGCCGACAACTTTCTCAACACGACGTTCTCCAATCTTCCAGTCGCACAGCAAATGGAGGAAACAGGATTGCTGGAAATGCACGCCGCCGATGCCAAGGCGCGCGGCATCGGTGATGGCGACCGTGTGCGTGTGTTCAACCGGCGAGGAGAAATTGTGCTCACTGCGCGGGTGGATGGCAGGGTGCAAGCGGGAGTCGTATGCACTCGACTCAACTGGGCAAAGCTGCATCCGCAGAATCGAAATGTAAATGTTCTCACCTCGGAAAAACTTACAGACCTAGGCAACTCGGCCACGTTTTATTCCGTCTTGGTTGAGGTAGAGCCTTTTCGACCTTCCTAAGCGCGAAGGGGAAGGCGGTTTTGGACGGCTCCCGCGGCTCTACCGTATAATTACGGTTTTCAATTTTCAGAACCTGAGGTCGTGCGATTCTTCGTTCTCATCAGGACAGGCCTGCATTCACTCACGGCAGGCGCAGCGGGGAGTCCTCTGCGCGTCGTACCTCAGGGGGGATATCTCCTTCATTCACAGCCCGTTGGCGCCACAAAGCCGCGGTCTGGCTGGGCCTGGTCCTGTGCCTGCTGGCGATAGGTGCACCGGCACACGCGCAACAGGACGTGATCGCCGGCATTGACGTCCGCGGCAACCGGCGAATTCCTCAAGACACGATCAAAGCGCGCATTTTTACCCGGCCCGGTGACATTTACGACCAGGCGTCGCTAGAACGCGATTTCAACTCTCTGTGGAACACGGGATACTTCGAGGACATTCGTTTCGAGCGCGAGCAGACTAGCAAAGGCTGGCTGATCCATGTCTTCGTCAAGGAAAGGCCCACCATCCGTGAGATCAACTACGTCGGCTTAAGTTCGATTTCCACCAGCGATGTCCTGGACCGCTTCAAAGAAGCCAAAGTCAGCCTCTCACCGGAGAGCCAGTACGATCCCACCAAAGTCAAGAAGGCCGAAGTCGTCATCAAGCAATTGCTGGCCGAACATGGCCGTCAGTTCGCGACACTGCGTACGGAGGTGCGGCAGATCCCCCCGGCTGCGGTGGGACTCACCTTCGTCATCAAGGAAGGACCAAAAGTAAAGGTCGGCAAGATCCGCTTCGAGGGGAACAAGAATGTAAACGCACGGCTGTTGCGGCGTGCGATGAAGAACCTGCGGCCAATCGGCATTCCCCATTCCATCTTCCTGGAAAACATTTTCACCAAGACCTACGATGCCGCGAAGCTGGAGGAGGACACGGAGCGAGTGCGCGAAGAGTATCAGAATCGCGGCTACTTCAAGGTGATCGTCAACGAGCCCAAGACGGAGATGCGCGATACCGGGAGTTCCGGTTTCCACTTTCCGCTGATTGCACATAAGCCGGGCAAAGCTGTGGACATTACCCTGCCCATTGAGGAAGGCGACCAGTACAAGCTGGGCAGCATCACTTTCAAGAACAATAAGGCAATCCAGAATGTGACCGCTCTGCGGGCCCAGTTCCCGATTAAGGACGGTGAGACCTTCAGCCGGCAAAAAATTGCCAAGGGTCTGGAGAACCTGCGCAAGGCATACGGCAGCCTGGGCTACATCAATTTCAGTCCTGTCCCCGACACCACGACCGACGACGACAAGAAAACCGTGTCTCTTACGATTGATGTGGACGAGGGCAAGCAGTTCTTCGTGCGACGCATCGAGTTCCAGGGGAATACCACCACGCGCGACAAGGTAATCCGGCGCGAAGTCGTACTGGAAGAGGGTCAGGTCTATAACCAGCAGCTCTGGGAACTGAGCCTGCTGCGTCTGAACCAGCTCGGCTATTTCGAGCAGATCAAGCCAGACGATCCCAACGTGACCGAGCGTCACCTCAACGAGCAGGATGGCACGGTTGATCTGACGCTGAAGCTGAAAGAGAGGGGCAAGAACAGCATCGGCCTTACCGGCGGAGTAAGCGGCCTGGAAGGGACTTTTATCGGGCTGAATTACAGCACCAATAACTTTCTGGGCCTGGGCGAGACCTTAACAGTACAAGCGCAGATCGGCAACATCCAGCGCGCGTTGACATTCGGGTTTACCGAGCCGTATTTCTTGGATCGCTCCCTGACCCTGGGGTTTACGGTCTATGGACGCAAGTTCAATTTCAACGAAGCTCGGCAGGAAGCCATCCTCACGGGGACCCAGCTCAATATCCCTGAGGCGGAATTGCAGAATCTGCAAAACTACACGCAGTCGAGCAAAGGTTTTAACCTCTCCCTGAGCCATCCGCTGCACCGCGGCTTCAAGCGCATCGGTGTCACCTACTCGTTTGACGTTTCCTCGCTGGTCGCGCTGAGTGCGGCGTCGCAGAATCTGTTCAATTACCTGCAGTTCCAGGGGCTCTCCGGCCCGAACTCGCTCAACGGAATTACGACCAGTAAGGTGCTGGTGAGCCTTTCCTACAACCACCTGGATGCCAGCCTTTATGCCAAGAGCGGATCGCAGTACCTGCTCGGAGCGGAACTCGCCGGACTCGGAGGCTCGGTGCGCTCGGTGCGGCCGATCGTGAACTTCAAGCATTTCATCCCCATGCAGAACAAGCGCAACACGATCGGGCTGAACTTTCAGGGATCGTTCCTGACGGGTTACAACGGCCTGGTCGCACCGCCGTTCGAGCGCTTCTACATGGGCGGCGATAATGACCTTCGGGGGTTTGACATACGTTCCATTTCTCCGGTTGCGTACCTGCCCAGCGTGAGTTCGGTGACCTTGACCAACCCGGACGGGTCGACGGTGCCGAAGAATCCCAGCAATCCTCAACAGGGTGCTTACACGATCCCTATCCCGGTGGAACAGACCGTCTTCCCGGGCGGCGACGCCAGTCTGTCGGGCAACGCCGAGTACCGCATCACCATTGCAGGTCCCGTGGTGCTCGCGCCGTTTGTCGATCTGGGAGTTGATCCGGTGCTACGCGGCTCCCAGTTGCGCATTACCGATCAGCAGTTGAGCATTCTGCAAGTTGCCAAGTTCGGCTGCCCGGCGTTGGACATAGCCTTCAACTGTACGGGCACGCAGACGGAGACCTTTTCCCGCTACCTGAGCCTGGCCGGCAATACGAACTGGACGCCCAGAATGTCCACGGGGCTGGAACTGCAGATGATGCTGCCGGTGATCAACGCTCCCTTCCGCATTTACTGGGCGTACAACCCTCTGCGGCTGGACACACAAAGCGCACCACCCATTCAGGTTACGCGTGATATGTTCCCGCCGGGTGCTGCCGGCGATTACACTTTCGCGCTGGCGGCCAGCACTTTTTCTCCCAACTTCCGGTTGCGGGAACCACGCAAGACGTTCCGCTTTACGGTTGCAACGACGTTCTAGACGTTGCAGTCCGGTAGCGGTCGCAAACTGATCCGCGATTGGGCCGCATGCAGGTTTGACGCGAGGGCAGGCATGTTCCTATAATCATCGGCATCCGCGCCCTGCAGACGACCTTGCGGCTGCAATTCGCCTTTGAGAGCGGGCGCTGAGTCTGGTGCGAATTCCCCGGGTAGATGGTCTTGTTCCGTTTGGGAATGGCCCAGCATTATCCGTGAATGTCGTCCCGAGTTTCCGGAACAATTTCCAAGGAGTCCAACTGACCCTCATGACAAGCACCTTTGCGCGAATTTCACTGGCCGCTGCGCTGTTGCTTTCTGCCGCCGCACTGGCCCAAACCGATTCCGCCGCCTCACCGCTGCCGCCGGCGCCCTCTGCTTCTACGCCTGCGATCACCAACCCAGGAGGCGTCAAGGTCGGCACCATCAATCTTGAACAGGCCATCTTCGCTACCAACGAAGGCCAGCGCGATTTTGACGCGCTCAGTAAGAAGTTGGAGCCCAAGCAGAACGAGCTCAAAGGGAAGAACGACGAGCTGGAAGGCCTGAAGAAGCAGCTCAACACCCAGGGTGACAAGCTGAACGACCAGGCTCGCAGTACCCTGGTGAAGCAGATTGAGCAGAAGCAGAAGTCGCTCGATCGCGACGTACAGGACGCCCGCGACGACGCCCAGAGCCAGCAGAACGAGATTGCCCAGCGCATCTTGCAGAAGCTGGGACCGATGCTGGTGAAGTATGCGTCCGATAACAAATTCGGCGTGATCCTCGACACCTCCAACCCTTGGCCGAATGGCCCGGTAATTTGGGCAGACCCCTCTTCGGTGGACATCACCAAGACCATCGTGGACGCGTACAACGCCCAATCGGGAGTGGCGCCGCCGCCACGGCCTGCAGCTGCCGCCAAACCGCCCGCCACAACACCTGCCAGGCCGGCCGGGCAAACCACAACGCCTTCGACCAAATAGCCCCGACACCGAGTTCAGCTGCGGAGTTCCATCAAGGCCGGGCAAAAAGCGCGGCCTTCTTGTGCTGACGCGCGCAATTGGGGCAAATTGTCCATCCATGATTCTCGGCGGGAACCCCGCGTCCCGACTGATCCGGCTCTCCTTCCTGCGGTGTCATTAACAGCAACCGCGCTGCCGCAGGAGGACGATAATGTTTGCCGCTTCGTTTTATGATTCTCCCTGGGCCCAGCGCTCGCGCCGTGGTTGGACCACTCTGGCTTCCTTCGCCGTGCAGGCGCTCGCGGTGCGTCTGTCGCTGGTGCTGCCGCTGATCTACACCGGTGCTGTCCCGCAATTGCAACGGACAGAGGTGATCAGCCTCCCGCAAGCACACCTTGAGCCACCCCCTGGAGCGCACGCAGTCCGACGCAGCCCCACGCAGTTGAGCAACATGGTGGGAACAACGCTGATCGCGCCTCCTTCAATCCCCAACCACATCGCACCCGTCAAGGAGAGCGAGCCACCTCCGCAAGTTGATCTAGACAGCGTGCGCTGGGGAACTGACGGACGCACTGCCGGCAACTCACCAATTGGGCAGGTCTTGCGGGGATTTTCGATTGTGGCAATTCCTCCTCCACCAGCACCGGTCGTCCATTCCGTTCGCGTTTCGCGTATGGCGGAGGGCATGCTGATCCATCGCGTACAGCCAGAGTACCCGCCGCTCGCCAAGGCGGCCGGAATCCAGGGAGCGGTAGTGCTGCAAGCCGTAATCGGGCGCGACGGTGGAATTGAAAAGCTGCGAGTGGTTAGCGGCCATCCGCTTCTGGTCCAGGCCGCTGTGAAGGCGGTAGAACAATGGCGCTACAAGAGCTATTGCCTGAACGGCGAGGCGGTGGAGGTCGAAACGCAGGTAACCGTGAACTTCGTACTGGCGGGAAGGGGCTTCTAGCTTCTGGCTCCTAGCTTCTGGCTGTTTGTGGCGATCAAGCGGATAGTCGGACTGACGCCAATCGAGCCAGGAGCCAAATGTCAGAAGCCAGAAGCTAGAAGCTATAATCCAAATGTGGCAACTGTCGAAATCGTGAGTCGCGCGGCGACCCGTCCTACGTGGGCGGAAATTTCGCTGGCGCATTTGCGGCATAACTTCGGGGCCGTACAGCGCCACCTCGGCCCTGCTGTTACAGTGTGCGCGGTGGTGAAGGCCGACGCCTACGGCCACGGCGCCGTGGAGTGCGCGGTCGCCCTGGAGAATGAGGGCGCGAGCTGGCTGGGCGTGACCTCGCTGGACGAAGCCATTCCCCTGCGCGACGCTGGCATCCAATGCCGCATCCTTCTGATGACCGGATTTTGGCGGGGTGAAGAAGAGGAAATTATCCGCCTGGGTCTGACCGCGACCGTCTGGGAGGGGTCGCAGATTGAACTGCTGGAGAAGGCAGCCGCCCGCCTGGGCACTCCGCAACACGCCGTCCATCTGAAGGTTGATACAGGAATGGGCCGGCTCGGAATTGGCCTCGATGAACTGCCGGCAATCTGCTCTGCGCTGAAGAATGCGGAGCATCTCGTTCTCGAGGGGTTGTGCACGCACCTGGCGTCGTCGGAAGTCTTGGACGCACCTTCGGTGGGGGCCCAGGTAAAGAGATTCGCCGACGCCCAGCGAATTGTCCACGGCGCGGGATTGCAACCGAGCGTGCTGCACGTCGCCAACACCGGCGCGGTGATCTCGCGGCGCGAGACCTGGAACAACATGGTGCGCCCCGGTATCGCTCTGTACGGCTACTACGTTCCGTTCGAGCGCGCTGGCCGGGAAGTAAGCGGCGCCGGCCTGCGCCTGGCGGTGAAGCCGGTTCTTACTTGGAAGACGCGCATCCTCTCGCTGCGCGACGCCCCCGCCCACGAAGAACTGGGCTACGGCGGCACATACGTTACGAAGGCCCCGACGCGGATTGCGGTCCTGCCGGTCGGCTACGCTGACGGCTTGAACCGCAAGCTTTCGAACCGCGGAAGGGTCATCGTACGCGAGCACTACGCGCCAATTGTGGGACGGATTTCCATGGACCTTACCCTGGTCGATGTGACCGGACTCGACGGCATCTCGGTGGGCGATGAAGTTGTACTGCTTGGTGCAGTGGATGGCTTGAGCGTGGACGCACGCGAGCATGCGGCCTTGTCGGATACGGTCCTGTACGAAATTCTCTGCGGAATCTCAAAACGGGTGCCAAGAAGGTATGGGGCTTAGCCGACGGTGTTCATCTCAACTTATGGGGTTGTGCCGGCATTCACCCTGGACTTTGTATTGTCAAGCGAAGTAGCCCTTGCCAGCCCCGGGCGGCAGTGGCGCTTCCGGGCGTTCTCTCTGTGCTGCCGATGTGCGGGGGAGAGAATTCCTCGGAGCGGCGGTGCTGCTTCCACGCAGACATGAGATCCCCAGCTTCGCTCAGGATGACACTTCAGGAATGGCTTCGGACCATGAATTACACAGTCTCGCAGCAGGCAGCACGCGGCGCCACCTTGAATCAGCCGCAGACACTCAGCGCTCGAAACCACTCTCTCAATGCCCTCCGCTGCACTTCGCTGCGGATCGCCTGACCCGCCTTGCACGCCTTGCTATATTTATGCTTTAAGTATGCCCTCGCGCTACGCACAGTGGATGTATGACTGGGAGCACCGGCTCACCTCGGTGGACAACAACCGAGTCGTGCGTCCTCTGGAATGGGGAACGGAATGGGCGGGCGACTGGCCCTGCCGCAATGGCCATCCTCCGGGTCATGTTCCCACCGACGCGGAGGAGTTCCTGCGCGAATACAACCAGCGCATCGTTAGGGGGAGCGACCAGTTCTTCAGCTACCGTGCTCCGGACGACTTCAGGCTGGAGAAGCGCGAGCTTCAGGTGTTCAGCACGCGGGAAGAGCCCGATCCCGCGCTGGAGAAGAAAGTCCGCGGGAAGTTCGGCGAGTTTCTCCGCTTCACGTCGCCGGTGCGAACACCCTATGCCGAGAACAATCTGGTTAACGCGCGCTGGTTCCCGGCGCGCGGCCGGCGCGCCTTGGTCTTGCTGCCCCACTGGAACTCCGACGCGATCGCGTACAGCAGTTTGTGCCGCGTGCTGAACCTGCTGGGAATTGCCGTGCTGCGCCTGAGCATGCCATATCACGATATCCGCATGCCGGCTGAGATTCGGCGCGCCGACTACGCGGTTTCAGCCAACATCGGGCGCACGCTGGACGCGGCACGCCAAGGCGTGATTGATATCCGCTGCTGTCTCGATTGGCTGGAAGCACGCGGATACACACGGCTGGGAATTCTTGGCACCAGTCTCGGCTCCTGCTACGCGTTCCTTGCTGCCGCGCACGATCCGCGCATCCGGGTTGCAGCCTTCAATCACGCCTCCACGTATTTCGCTGACGTGGTGTGGCACGGGCAATCTACCCGGCACATTCGCGAAGGGCTCGAGTCCTGCATTGATCTCCAACGCCTGCGCGGGCTATGGAGCGCGATCAGCCCCATGTCGTACTTCCAGCAGTACACCCGCTGGCCTAAGAAGTCGCTGATCATTTACGCGAAATATGATCTGACTTTCCTGCCGGAATTTTCTCAGCAGGTGGTCACCGAATTTGCCAAGCATTCCCTCGACCACAGAGTCTCGGTCCTCCCTTGCGGCCACTACACCACCGGCGAGACGCCGTACAAATACATGGACGGCTGGCGCCTGGCGTCATTCCTGCGGACCGCATTTGAAGGTGGCGCCTAGCGTCGCCGCGTTGCAATCGCGACCGTCGCTGGCAATAACCGCAGACGCTATGACATCACGTCGGTCAAGATGAGATCGTGCACCCACGTCCCGTCAAAGCCCTCCTGACGTAGAAACGTAGCGAGCTGGCTCCGGTGATGGACGCCGTGCAGGAACGCCTGCGCCACCATCTTGCGCTTGCTGGCTTTCAGGTTGGCAAAGCCCAAATCCTTGGATTGGCCCCAGTCCTCCGTTTTTGCCTGGCTGAAGAATTCCCGAAACTTGTTGCAGGCGTCGTCGCTCATGCCGAACAACTCATCCAGCGTCTGCGAGCGCAGATTCGCCCAGTCTGGCATCGGCAAATCGAGAATCGAATGAGCGAAGAACAATTCTGTGGCGAAGATGTGCAGGAGTAACGCCCGGACCGTCCCCGCCTTGGCAATGTCACATGGGCGGTCGAGTGCCTCTGGATGTGCCGTGAACCATTCCTTCCATCGCCTGGTCTCTATTTCCGTGTAGGTGAGCAATTCACTGAATGTGATAGCTGAATCCATAGCCGCCCCTGCAATCACTCTAGAACCGGGATTTCCGTGGTCTTGCCTTTCTACTTGAGTATTCCAGTGGAAAAACATGTCTATTTGCGAATGCCAACTGCCGGTGGCTCCGCTAGAATCAATTGGTGCAGGTGTCCAATCGTAAAACCGCGCTGGGCCCGAACGCTGGTGAAGAGGGAACTGCTGTCACTGAGAAGGCTTTTGATTTCTGCATCAGCACTGACCGGGAGCGCTTGGATTTGGATCTTATCCACGGATTCCTGACGAATTCCTATTGGGCCAAGGGGATTCCGCGGGAGGTTGTCGCCCGGTCGATAGAGAATTCGCTGTGCTTTGGGGTTTTCACGGCCGGCAAGCAGGTCGGGTTTGCCCGCGTGGTCACGGATTACGCCACCTACGCCTACATCGGTGACGTATTCGTATTGGGAGGGTACAGCGGGCGGGGTTTGGGCAAGCGGCTGATGGAGTGCATCGTGCAGCACCCGCGACTGCAGGGACTGAGACGCTGGAGCCTGGTAACTCGGGATGCTCACGGACTCCACGCGCAGTTTGGATTCACGCCACTCGCCGCTCCCGAGAGATACATGGAGTTGCATGACGCGCAAGTTTACACGAGGCACTCGCACCCTGACGGCAGGTGAAGCGTCGGGCAGTGCAGAGAGCCATGACGCGGGACCCTTGAGGGATGACAATCATGAAAACTATCGCTATGTCACGTCCGCTCTACGAAGTTGATCCGGAAATCGCTGCTGCCATCGACAACGAAGCGCGGCGACAACACGAAGGCCTCGAACTGATCGCCTCAGAGAACTTCGTGAGCGAAGCCGTGCTTGAAGCCGCCGGTTCGGTTTTCACCAACAAGTATGCAGAAGGGTATCCCGGCAAGCGCTACTACGGTGGCTGCGAGTTCACCGACGTAGTGGAGAACCTGGCGCGCGACCGCGCCAAGCAGTTGTTCGGCGCTGAGCACGTAAACGTACAGCCGCACGCGGGCTCGCAGGCAAACATGGCGGCTTACGCGGCTGTGTTGCAGCCGGGCGATACGATTCTCGGGCTGAATCTCGCTCACGGCGGGCACCTTACTCACGGGCATCATCTGAACTTCTCCGGGAAGACGTATCGCATCGTCCCTTACGGCGTCACCAAAGACACAGAGACGATTGACTACGACGACCTGGGAAAGCTGGCGGAGAAGGAACGGCCGAAGCTGATTATTGGTGGGGGCAGCGCATATCCCCGCATCATTGATTTCGCCCGTATGCGGCAGATCGCCGATAAAGTCGGCGCGCTTTATCTCGTGGATATGGCCCACTTCGCCGGACTAGTGGCGGGCGGAGTCCATCCTTCACCGGTGCCGCATTGTCATATCGTCACTTCCACCACGCACAAGACGCTGCGCGGCCCGCGCTCTGGAATGATTCTGTCCAAGGCGGAATTCGCCCAAGCCATCGACAAGACCGTGTTCCCCGGCATGCAGGGTGGTCCGCTGGTGCACATCATTGCCGCCAAGGCCATCTGTTTCCATGAAGCCATGCAGCCCGGCTTTCGAGATTACGCTCGCCAGATCGTGGCCAACGCCAAGGTGTTGGCGGAAACTCTCGCGGCGGAGGGCTTCCATATCATCTCCGGCGGCACCGACACCCACCTCATGCTGGTCGACGTGTTCTCCAAAGGCATGCTGGGCAGCGAAGCCGAGAAGGCGCTGGGCGAGGCCGGAATCACAGTCAACAAGAACGCCATTCCCTTCGACACTAATCCGCCGCTCAAGCCGAGCGGGATTCGCATCGGTTCACCGGCTGTGACCACGCGGGGTATGAAGGAAGGGGAGATGCGGCAGATTGGCCGCTGGATTTCTGAGGCGTTGCACCATCGGACCGACGCGGCGGTTCTGGCGAGGATTCGCGGGCAGGTGCTGGAGCTAGCCGAGGCTTTTCCACTCTACGCCGAGCGCCGGGCAAGGGCGCAGATGGAAGTGCGCGCCTGAAAAGAGCCGTGCAGGGACGGGGCTTGCCCGTTCGAGACTAGAATTTTGGCCCACTGATCCAAACTGAGCGGGGGAAGGCCCGCCGCTGCACGGCCCGCGAAAATCACTGCTTTCTTCTCCTCTCCTGTGCTTAAATCGTCCCGTGCGTGTGGCCATCGATATCCGGCGGACGACTGACTTTGGCGTCGGCACGTACATCCGCAACGTGGTTAGGGCCCTTGGCCGCCTGGACCTGGAGAATGACTACTTCCTTATCGGACCGCCGCAAAGGACGGCCGAGATCGGCCCATTGCCGCCCAACTTCCGCGCCGTTTCGCTGCTCGAACCGGATACCACCACGAAGGGCTACTTCGGCTACCGCGCCATCGTCACCCGCTTGCGCTGCAACCTGGTGCATATTCCCCACCTGTTCTGGGTGCCGCGGCATTTCTCCTGCCCCTACATTGTCACCGTGCATGACGT
>Ga0335077_10006933_pt1 | contig 14015 bp, 10 predicted proteins | sample Lox_Sample_31_FD_207151 | JGI IMG/M metagenome (GOLD analysis project Ga0335077, IMG submission 207151) | Soil microbial communities from Loxahatchee National Wildlife Refuge, Florida, United States - Lox_Sample_3.1 | ecosystem: Environmental > Terrestrial > Soil > Wetlands | place: USA...
GGGAGCGGCAGAACCGGGGGGTGTGGCTGAGGAGTAGCTGGTCTGGTTGGGGTGTTCGGCGAGGTGCGGGGCCGGGAGTGGAGATTGAGCTTTGAGGCGGGTTGCCTGAACTGCCTTACCGCTCAGCCAGCTTTCGATAGTCCCGGAAGCCGTTTCGGCGGCCCCACCGCTACTCCTTAAACCTGCACAACGCCCGTGTCAATAATGCGCAAGATGCTGCTAAACCAGAAGATGCGAAGACGCTGACGGCAGCCAACAGCGGTGCCATGTCGGACAACGGAACCGGGGTTTCCTCCGGCTCCGCCTGTCTCACAAATAGGCTATCCGCCGACTATTGCTTTAGGCGGTAGAACAACCGGGCGCCGGCAGTAGCCGGGGTCACCTGGTAAGGGCTGGTTGGATTGCCCGGGACGGTCGCCCACTGGCCCATCGGCAGCGTCACGTTCGTGGACTGCAACAGGGTCCCCGTGCCGGTCCAGGAGATCGTCAACTGCCCGTTCTTGAGCACCGGCGGGTTGAAATTGGGAGGCGCGGTCGCTCCATTTTGGGCCACATTGTAGTGGTTCTGAATGGTGGCCGCAGAAAGTGCCTTGCCGTAGATGGCCACTTCATCAACGAGGCCGGAATAGAAATCACCCCAGCCCATGCCGGTGGCACCGATGGCCCACTCCCCTTGAGTGACCGGCAGCGCACCCACCGTGTCCGCTGTGCTGGCAATCTGCACCCCGTTACGGTAAAGGCGCCAATGGCTTCCATCGTAGGTGCCCGCCAGGTAGATCCAGCCGTTGGCGCCGCCGAGATCACCCGCTGTAACCGCCGCGCTCGCGCCATGATTCGTAAAGCCGTCGGACGTCCCCACCGCATAAGTTGCGCCGCCTTCGATGCGGAGGAAAACCTCATTGCTGCTGAGCTGTGAACCGCTCAGCACCAGCGGATAAGTATTCGTATCATACACGGTTGACGTCGGCGGGCCGTGAGAGATGACCCGGGCGAGGTTGCCTTGCGTCGTATCGGGCTTGATCCAGGCTTCCAACGTGATCTGACCCGTAACCTGCAAACCCGACGGGTTGTTCAGCGAGACCCATCCGTTCGTGCCATTAAGCGCTACCGCGGTGTTGTCGGCTTCGAACCCAGCAGTAGTGGGCCCGGCGGCGGTATTGGTCGAGAGCACCAGGCTGCCGTTGGCCTGCCAGCCTGCCGAGCCACTGTTTGTGCCCGGGAAATAGGCCGGCTCATTGAATCGCAAGTAAGTTTGGGGGACCGTGGTCCGTTCCGGGATTGGATACCCGTTCATGGCGTAGTAGCCGTCTCCCGCCGCGTTGAATACCAACGCCGCGTAGTTTGTGGCAGGATGAGCGTTTGTCCCCGTCTGGTAATGCGCCAGCACCTGGTCCGGTGTCAAAACGTAGTTGTTGTAGAAAGCGACCTCGGCAACATCGCCTTCAAATTCTTCCCCTAACCCGGAAGCGAGGTTGTAGGAGCCGATGGCGAGATCTGCAGGCGGGTGATTGGCGGGATCCTCGGTGGGATTGGTGTTAGCCGCATAGATGGCCGAACCATTCGTGGCGACCGCGAGCCCGTTAGCGAAAGCGGTCAGAATGCCGTTCCACTGTTCAGATCCGCTGGCCGAAGGGCCCAGGTCGTTTTGAGGCTCCCAGGTAAATACCAGGTGCTGCCAGGCGCCAACGGTGTAGGGCGCCCCCGTGAGGACATCCTGGCCGCTGCTGCCGGTGCCAGTGTACATCCTGAACGTCCAGCCCGTGCCGGACTCGCCGGACACAGCCCCACCGGAGTTGGTCCGGTAGGAATCATTGGGATCTCGTTGGTAGATCACCCAACCGGTCCGATCCGCGATGCCGTTGGCGACGCGGTTGTTGATCGGACAGGGGCCTGGGTTCATCTGGTCACCCGTCGGCCTGGCCCAGAATTCGATTGTGAAGGGCACGCTCGCGTCCGGGTTATTATTGGTCGTCCAAGGAATCGATGTGTAAGCGTTGCCGCTGGCGCTAATATCCCGGTAATGGCCGCTGTGAGAAGCCGGTTCCGCGCTGCTCGCCAACGCAGTGGATCCCGGGTGCTTGATCGCTGCCGTTGGGGTGCCATCACCAGCGCCGCGGGCATCGCCTATGTTGAAAGCAGTGTCCGGCCCCGGCGCGACTTCGCCGAGTCGCAAATACGCCACCGGGTTGTTCGACTGGATGAGCGTCGCGTAAGGCGTGGTGCGGGCGGCATTCGTCCCATTCTGGTAATGCGCCAGGATCTGCGCCGGGGTCAGCTTGGTGGCGTACCAGGCGAATTCATCCACGCCTCCCGTCCAGGGGTTGGCAAACCCGGCGGTGCCACTGTTCGCGTTATTATAGCCGCCCAGCGACAGGGCGGGCTGACCATTGACCGCTTGAGACGGGTCGTGATCCCCCGTGCAAGGACCGTAGCCGGGGTCCGTTCCGCTTGATCCGCCGTTCCAGGTGGCCTGGTTCGCTTGCACACCGTCAATGTAAATGGTCAGGGTCGCATTGCTCACCTGCACCGGATCATAGACGACGACCACATGTTGCCATTTGCCCAGCGTAAAAGGAACACCGCTGGTGACATCCAGTGCCGTGCCGGTGCTCACGTCATTATACATTCGGAACTCCCAACCCAGCCCCGGGCCCGCAGTGAGGCTATGGTTCGTGTCCGGGGCGCGTTGATACATCACCCATCCCTGCCGGTTGCCACCTTGCGTCCAGCGATTACACAGCGCCCCCATCCCGGTGCCCACCTGGTCGCTCACCGGGTAGAGCCAGGCTTCTACACTGAATGGTTGGGTGTTCGGCGTATTAAGGGCCGAGTTAAAGGGAATCTCTGTCCGGGTGGTGAAATCGAAAAACGAAGCGCGATCTCCATCGCCCACAATCGCGCCCGGCATTGAATAGACGACTCCGCCCGTGACCGCCGCCAAATCGTTGCTGGCATTCCCGGCCGCCCCGAGGCTGCCGCTGTTGATATTGATAAGCGTTCGGGTGAGCGAGTCGTTGAACCGATAGTAGCCCAAGGCCCCGTCGGCTTCCACGACGGAGGGATAGGCTGGGTTGACAGCCAGGCCGTTCGTGGCCGGGAATGCCAAAGCCGCCACCACCAATGGCAGGGCGGCGAGATAAGTTGGGTATGGTGTCTTCTTCATATTATCGTCAGTTCTCTTGCGCTTGTTCGTTCAGTTGAGTCGTATTGCTATGGCTGTCCGCTCATGCAGGCGAACATCTCAGCCCACTGTGCCATTTCGATGTCCGTCAGGTTACAATCAGGAAACCATTAGCACGCTGCTCTGGTAACGTGGCTCGCCTCTCCTCGGGAAAGGAGAAACAGGCCCAGACATGCAAAATGATTACCCGCTTGTGCCAATTAGGACTTAGAACTGCTAACTCTGGCCATTACACTTGTCAACAAGAAAAGCTGGAAACACCTTCCGGGACATAGGCAAGGGGCTGAGGACCACCCCCGTCCCAAGTAGCGTCGTTTCTGGAGCTGCCTTCCGAAACCTCCGCTTTGGCTGGGCTGTCACCGTGCATCCAAGCAGTCGCCTCCGGAGAACGCTGCGTGCCCGGTATCGGGCGTTCCTGGTTCGGACTTCGGACTTCGGCCTTCCTTCGGACTTCGGACTTCGGCCTTCGGATTTCCCGCGCCCCGCCGCTCCACGATCCCTTGGATGATCCTCGCCGCCGATACGAACCCAAAAGTCCCGGTGACAAAGCTGGCCGTGCCGAAGCCGCTGTCGCAGTCAATCCGAAGGTCTTGCTCGGGGCCGGGCGTGGCGCAGACCACACCATCCTTCCCGGGATAGACCAGCCGCTCGCGCGAAAGGACGCACTCGACCCCAAAGGGGTGCTTTCCGCGCGGGAAACCGTGGCGCGTGCGCAGCATGCTGCGCACCTCCTGCAAGAGGCGGTCATGGCTCGAAAACGCCAGGTCAATCACCTCCACCGCCGTCGGATCACGCCGGCCGGCCGCGGCGCCACTGCTAATCACCGGGATAGACCGTTCGCGGCACTGGGCGATAAGCACGCATTTCCTGGAGGGACTGTCGAAGGCATCCAGCACGTAATCGAAGCCGGCCTGAAGAATCTCCTGGGCATTCGACTTGAGGAAGAACGCCTGGAGTGGATGCACCACACAATCGGGATTAATCGCCCGCACGCGCCGCGCCATGACTTCCACCTTGGGCTTGCCCAGGTCGCCGTCCAGCGCGTGAAGCTGCCGGTTGACGTTGCTGATGCAAACGTCATCCAAATCAACCAGCGTCAGCGCCCCGATGCCCGACCGGGCCAGGGCTTCAACCGCCCACGAGCCAACTCCGCCCAAGCCAACCACGCAAACATGCGCCCGCCGGATAAGGTCAAGCCCCTCCGTGCCATATAGGCGGCCAACGCCGCCGAAGCGCCTTTCGTAATGGTCCATCTGCACCGTTTAGTACGAAAAACGGCGCATTCTGCCAAGCTATGGATGCTCTGCCCGCTTAGAAGCACGCGGAATTCATGAACTCGGGCGGAGTTCCGCATTCATCATTCAGCATTCTGCCTTCGCCCCGGGGTGGCTTCTGGGTAGCCTAAGGGTAGCCTGAGGGTAGCCTGAGGGTGGCTTGGGGGTGGCTTCAGGGTAGCCTGAGGGTGGCTCCGGGGTGGCTACCGGTTGGCTACCAGATGGCCTGGGGGTGGCTTCGGGGTGGCTTCGGGGTGGCTTTGGGCGGCCTTCGGAATCCTCGGCGGGCCACGCTAGTCGCCGGATTACTGTTGGGCAAAGATCGAAAAAGCCGGCATCGGGCCGCGCCGGCTCTGTCGCCAGCGCTTGAAGTTGATCGCAGTGGGATCGAGGTAAACCGAGCCATCCCTCAACTTCGTCGTGCCAATCAAAGTTGTGTTGTACGTCTCTGTTCGGCGGCTGCCGGTATCAACGTTAACCTTGCTGCCCACGTACACCCAATCTGGCTCCGGTTGGTTGTGGCCATTGAGCACGGCAAGCATGATATGCACGAATCGGATATTGCCGGTCCCTTGATCAATCGCGAAGCATGCCACCAGATGCCAACCGGAGTGTCCGTTGTGGCTTTCCCCACCCTTGCCGATTTGGATGGTGGACTTGACCTCCAGACCAGCGGCTTTGCCCTTCTCGACAGCCTGCGGATTGATCAGATCCGGGTATGCCTGATGGGAATTGTGCTTGAAGGGCGAATTCTCATGAATCGCGTCGCATAGGATGTTGGAGACCAGACCACTGAAGTTGTTGCCCTGAATGTATTCCGGCAACGGCTTCGCGCCGGTGGCCAAGAGGTTCGCGTTGACCAGCGAGACAATCCGCTGGGCCTCATTCATCGCGCGTTGGAGATGAACAGCCTTGAGGCCAGGTGGAAGCGGTACTTGTGGGCGGAAATAATCGGGATTGGCTTCGACCAGCGCGGTCACCGATGGGCTGGCGAACGCGCCCGCTACCAGTTGTGGCAGCGGGCAACTCAGCGCTTTTCCCAGCGATTCGAGGATGCCGATTGAGAAATTCTCGCGTCCGTTCTCCAGACCGGACAAATACTGGTAGGTGATGCCAGTACGCGCGCCCAGTTCATCCTGCGTCAGGTGTTTCTGCTCGCGCAGACGGCGCACGAAACTCCCAAGTATCGTCTTGGCATCCATTTCAGCTATAGTTGGTAACAAAAACGGGCTTGATTGTCTTTCGACTATAGTTGAAACTTGGCGCGCGATGCAGAAGTACCAGATACACCAGGCAGATTGCTTCGACTGGCTGCGCGCCTGTGCGCCGCAGAGCATTCACGCGGTCTGCACCGACCCGCCTTACGGCCTGATCGAATTCTCCGAAAAGGAACTGTCCAAGCTGCGTAACGGACGAGGCGGTGTCTGGCGGTTGCCACCCACCATCGGCGGACACAAGCGCGATCCGCTGCCTCGATTCACTGTCCTGACGGAGGAGGAGAAGCTGAACCTCCGGGCGTTCTTCCGCGACTGGGGAGGGCTGCTCCTCGGCGCGCTCGTTCCGGGCGCTCATGTTTGTGTCGCCGGCCATCCCATCCTCCAGCATCTCGTCCAGGGGGCGATGGCCGAAGTCGGCTACGAGGTTCGCCCGGCCATCATGCGGCTATACTTTGGCTTTCGTGGCGGCGACCGGCCCAAGAATGCCGAGAAGGAATTCCCAGAGGTTTGCGTGACACCCAAGGGCGCTTACGAACCGTGGATGCTCTTCCGCAAGCCGCTCGGCGAACAGACCGTGGCCGAGAACCTGCGGCGGTGGAAGACGGGCGGCCTGCGGCGTCTATCATTGGATAAACCGTTCCCGGAAGTCATCCCCAGCGGGCGCACTCCGAGACGTGAAACCGCTATTTCGGATCACCCGTGCCTGAAGCCCCAACATTTCATGCGTATCATGGTGCGTGCGTTGCTGCCCTTGGGCGAGGGCATGGTGCTCGACCCGTTCATGGGTTCCGGTTCAACCATCGCCGCCGCCGAAGCCGTCTGCTACCGCTCCGTCGGGATCGAGATTGACAAAGATTATTTCCGCCTCTCAGAGGCATCCATCTCGAAGCTTGCCGCGCTCTATCCGACCTTCGAGGGCGACAAGCTTGAATTCGATTCGAGCGATTATCCGCAAGAGGCCGTTGAGGAAGGCCAACTCACAATGGCCTTGGCCGAAGCCTCCGGCCACTACCGCATGCGGAAAAGCTGACCACGGACTACTGCCCCTCGCGTACCGAGGATAGAAGGAGCGGCAGCACACACGCGAGTCAGAATGCCCCGTGTTCAAGCTCGAATCGGGGAGTATGTTCCAGCCATGAGAATTACTTCCCCTATCTTTGATGCCTTCCTCAAGTGCGCAACCAAATGCCACCTTCGTTCGCTTGGCGAAATCGGCTCCGGCAACGAATATGCCGAATGGGTTCGTGACCGGGATGACTCCTACGGGCTCGAAGCAGGCCTGCGATTGCAGGAAGCAGTGCCGGAAACGGAGTGCGCCGTTGCGCCGCCCGCCACCGAAAGCCTCAAGGCCGCCAAATGGACGTTGGCCGTGGACCTCCCGACCCAAACGCCGGCCCGCAGCGCAGACGGCTCTGGACCCGAGTCTCGGCCGAATGAAGAAACCGACGGACCGGGCGGTCCACCTTCAGAGCAACTCCTGGAGTCCCGTCTTCACGCCGTCGAGCGCGTTCCGTCGGAAGGCCGAGGCAAATCGGCCCAATTCGTTCCCATCCGCTTCGTTTTCCGCAACAAGCTCACCAAGGACGACCGGCTACTGCTGGCGTTCGACGCGCTGATCCTCTCCCACGTGCTGGGACGCGAGGTCAGCCTCGGCAAAATCATCCACGGCGACGAGCACGCCACGCTCAAGGTGAAGACCTCAGCCCTGGCCGGCGAAGTGCGGAAGCACCTTGAGAAGATCGTTGCGCTGCTCTCTAGCCCCGGACCACCGGACCTTGTGCTAAACCGGCACTGCGCCGAGTGCGAGTTCCAAGCCAGATGCCGGAAGATCGCGGTCGAAAAGGACGACCTCAGCCTGCTCGCCGGCATGAACGCAAAGGAGCGCCAAAAACTCCGGAACAAAGGCATCTTCACCGTGACGCAACTCTCCTACACGTTCCGACCTCGTCGCCGGCCCAAGAAGCTGCGGGACAAACGGGAGAAGTATCACCACTCGCTCAAGGCGCTGGCGATTAGGGAGAAGAAGATCCACATCGTAGGCAGCCCCGAACTGAAGATCGAAGGCACACCCATCTATCTGGATGTTGAGGGCCTACCCGACCGCGATTTCTACTACCTGATTGGAGCGCGGTACAAGACAACGGAAGGAACCACGCATCGGAGCTTCTGGGCAGATAATTCGGACCTAGAGCGGAGGATGTGGGGCGATTTCAAGGATATGCTCGCGGGTGTAGACAAGCCGGTCTTGATTCATTACGGCAGCTTCGAGACGGCGTTTCTCAAGCGAATGTGTGCACGGTACGGCGGCCTCCTGACGGAACCTCTCGAAAGCACCAAAGTCATTCCGGAATCGATAAACTTGCTCTCGATCATCTTCGGTTCTGTTTATTTTCCAGCATTTTCCAATGGCCTCAAAGATGCGGCCGGCTTTCTCGGATTTAAGTGGTCAGCCGTCGATGCTTCTGGGCTGCAGTCTATTGTCTGGCGCCATGCTTGGGAGGGATCAAGGAATTCCAGCTTTCGTGAGATGCTCATCAGGTATAATGCTGAAGATTGCGAAGCCTTAGAGCGCATGACTTCCACGGTCGATCGGTTCACAGGCCAACCACCAGAACCTCAGCGCCCAGAGATAAAGGAACTGGAGGTCGTCCAAGTAAATGCCTTAAAGGCTCCGTGGGGTAACAAATGGCGCGTGTTCTCGAGCCCCATGATCGAATTGGAGTTCATCAACAAGGCTGCGCACTGGGATTATCAACGCGATAGGATCTATTTTCGTTCGACCAAACGCGTGAAGGCTGAGCAGGACAACAAGAGGACGGTTTCCAAAAGCGCTAAGCATTTTGGTAAAGTAATCGAGCGGGTGAGTTCAAACCTGTGTCCGCATTGTGGGCAGACGGGAACCAAGGTGGGAGCCGTTAGGCCATTGACTGTTCAGGAAGTTCTGTTTGGGCGATTTAGCCTAAAAAGGCGCGTTGTCCGATATCAGCGCCAAGCTTATTGGTGCACGGGGTGCAATAGACAATTTGGCCAACTCCCAAAGGGGAGACGCGGCGGCAAATACGGCAGAAACCTCCTCGCATATCTGTTTTACCAACTTATCGAGCTTGCTATCCCTATGCATAAAGTTGTGCAAGCTTTTGGCAGGCTGTTCGGTTTGCACTTCAACCCGGGTAGCATCGCCGCCTTCAAAGAGAAATGGGCAGGCTATTACGTTGAGACGCAGCGACAGATCTTGGAGCGGATCGTGTCCGGCGGGTTGGTCCATGTTGACGAAACGCACGTCACCATCAAGCGCCGGCGGGCTTACGTCTGGGTATTCACAAACATGCGTGAGGTCGCCTATGTTTACTCGGAGACACGCGAGAGTGACCTGCTACACACTACGCTCGGACAATTCAAAGGCGTTTTAGTATCGGATTTTTACGTAATCTATGACTCCTTCGATTGCCCGCAGCAGAAGTGCCTAATCCACCTCGTCCGAGATCTGAATGAGGAACTCTTGCGCAGTCCTCATGATGAAGAATTCCAATATATCACAATGAATTTTGGCCGGCTCTTGAAGAGCATCATCGAAGATGTTGATCGATATGGCTTGAAGAAACACTTCTTGAGAAAGCACCTTGTGGCGGTCGATCGTTTTTACCGGAAAATCGTTCGTGCTGACTATCAGAGCGGGGCAGCGGTCGCGTGCAAAGAGCGCTTTGAGAAGAACCGCGACAAACTTTTCACGTTCTTGAAGTTCGATGGCGTCCCTTGGAATAACAACAATGCCGAGCATGCGATTAAGGCGTTTGCACAGCTTCGCGAGTTTATTGAGTCCGGAGCCACTGAGAAAGGAATTCGAGAATACTTGGTCCTGCTGAGCATCTGTCAGACATGCAAATACAGCGGACTGGACTTCCTTGACTTCCTCCGTTCCGGCGAAACAGACATTCACGCCTTCGCGGGGAGCCAGCGCGGGCGCAGGCGGCGGACGCAAACCAGCCAAACGGACGGCTTGCCAGCAGTTGCAATCGCCGGCCCCCAGGAATCAGCACTGATCGATACCACATCGAATGCCTCACTCGAAGGAATCCGACCAATTTCAAGCGATCCCATTTGAACGCGGCGGCGGCCAGCAGTGTGAAATGCGGTTCGGTAGCGGGCCTGAACCTTGTCCCCGGCGATCCCGGTCTCGTCCTCGCGTTGAAGTCCCAGGTCGTCGAGGACTTCGGAAGACTGCTCAGGCGAAGCTGCGGAGAAACCCAATGGCCTCGCCACGCTTGGGGAAAGTCGCTTCAATTCTCGCACCCGTGTTGAATCGAACCTGAACTTCAAACGACTCCCGGTGCTCGCCGTCTTCGCGTAACCGATACGCCTTCTCCTCCTCGATCAAATAGGCAATCGCGCTTTCGACGTCAGGACATTCCACCGAATGCCCGCGCAGCACGGTCAGCCGAATCGAGGCCACCTGACGGGCGAGGGCAGCTTCGAGACGCTGCTTGAAATCCACAATCTCGCGCTGGTGGAGCGCGTGAAGTTTTGCCAGCAAGCGATTGGTCGCTTGCGGCTGGGGTAGCGATTCCCATTTCGTGATCTTCTCCCGAAATTGTTCCTCAGTTGTGCCGCCTACGCCGTCTTCCGATGAAGCGTCAATGTCGAGTTCGCGGAACGCGGCCAGAATGGAGTCGTAGGGAATGTGCAGGACCCCGAAGCCTTTCGATTCCAACTGATGCAGCGCGTTGCGCGTGAATTCGCCCGCAAGCACAGCACCGCAGAACGGCTGATGACGCGAGAAAGTCAAAGCAATCGGCATCACTGCCGCTTCGATTTCCTGAACCTTGTTCTTCGAGTGTTTGGTGTATCGCCGCCACGCCGATTCAATGAAAGCGATCGGGACACCAAGCGTCTCCTCCGTTCCGCCGCGCTCCAAAACGTAGTCGAGATCGTGCTTGTTACCGTAGCCGTCTTGCCAGGTCACTTTGCCCTGGCCGCCTCTGGTTTTTCGTGGCCGTTTGAAATCGAGGTAGAGGCCGTGTCGCTGCGCGACTTCACCGAGGACGTTGCGGACGAACATCTCAAAGCAGTCCCCGATGATTTGTCCCCACCGGTGAGCGAGTGATTCGGCCACGGCGATCCCTTCCTATCCGCGGACCCACAGATGCCCTTCACAAAGCGGCACACGGTGTTTGCGGTTCTTCCATTTGATGTTCCGGTCGCGCAGTTTCTCGAACGACCACGAGTCGAACCCTGCGGCCAGGGCCAGTTTCCCGAACCATTCGATGACTGGCACATAGACACCATACGGGGCCGAATCACCAATAACGAAGCAGACTTCCGACGGTGAGGCACAGACTCGCCGAAGCGCCCGCCAGGTTTGGGCCAGGTCGAGGAAGTAGCAGGCGATCATGTTATTGTAGGTCTTCTTGCCGCCGCGCTCCAGCCGCAACGACGAAAGCTCTCGGCATATTCGCACAATCTCGTCCCGGATGGGCGCAAGCTCCGGCGCGGCCAGCACTTGATCGAGATCTACCGATTTGGGCGGTACATGCTGGGAACAGGCGCGCACCAGGTGCCGCCTCACCGTTTCCTGAAGGTCGCCCCAGCCGCGAATCTCACCCATGAACGCCATTTCTAACCGCGTCGCGTCGGCATAGTCGTAATTGTTGGCATAGGGCGGCGACGTGACGACCAGTGTGGCCCAGCCGTCAGGCACGGTCGCGCACTTGCGGGCGTCATCCACGCACAACTTCGCCAGCGGCTTGGCCCGCCGGGCCATGAAACGGATGTCGGCGGCAATCATTTGCACCGCCTTGTGCAACGCAACTTCCGGCGACGGCGGCACCGTCTTGCGTCGGCCCGGCAATACGTATTGCCACGGTGCTGTGCCCGCCTGGGAAACCACGCGCAGCGATGACACGAGCGCCATCCAGAGCAGCCGGGCTTCCGGTGTACCGTCCTGCTCGACCTCGACGGCCTGGCGGAACCGGTCCAGATAATCCAGCGTCTCAAGCCCATAACACTTCCCGATGATCTCCGGGTAATGCTCCATTTGCGCCGCCGCCTTCCGGGCAAAACGGAATGCCCTCTCCGCTTTGGCAATGAACCGTTCCGGATCGGCGGCATAACTCAATTTGGCTTGGGCAACCCGATGCACGAATGGATGCGCCTCTATGCCATAGGATGGGACGCCCATTTCATCGCAGGCAAGGCAAGTCGTGCCCGAGCCAACAAACGGGTCGAGCACCCGGAGTTCGCTTACCTTGCGTTCGGCCAGCAACCATTTCACCCATTCTGCCGAAAAGCCCGCGCTGTAACGAAACCACCGGTGTACCGGCAGCCGCATGTTGTCGAGGAAGTTGGTCGTGTGGCCCACCACCTCCAGTGCGGGACGAACCTCTTTAGTTTCCTGGTCGGCCTCAAACAGGTCGAGGACTGCCTGCTCGTAGTCCTCGCGCAGACGCAGCAAAACGTTGTCGCCCTGTTGGGGTGCTGGATATTTGGTTGGCAATGCCATTTGCGCGTTCAGCGTAAGCCGCCGCGCCTGGTAAACACAAGGCAAACCCCGGCTTAAGGTAGCACGTTTGTCGCAACCCGCCCGGAGCGCGCGCGGGGGATTTCCAACCGGAGTCTATTGCGGGGGGATACGCTCTTCGCTGAAAGCCGGCGCTGGCGCAGCCGACGGCCATCCGCCAGCGAACCGAAAGCTTTGCCAGCGGATGCGTCAGCGGAGAAATGAGCCGCCTTGCGTCGCCTTGCGACGCAGCGGTGCAGCCGATATAATGAGGTTCTGGACTTTCTCTCCACCATCCCCATCCCTCTGCCTTGTCAGAAGCGCTGAGGTCTGGCATCATAGCGTTCGCTGAATGACACACTGAAACGCATCACGGTTGATCCAGCGATCTGCCACGGCAAGCCCACTGTGCGCGGGCTGCGCTATCCCGTGAGCATGATCCTGGAACTCCTGGCCGGGAACATGACGCCGGAGGAGATTCTTGCTGATTATCCGGACCTCGAACGCGAGGACATCAGCGCCTGCCTGGCCTTTGCCGCGCGGCTTTCGAGTGTCCGCCGCATTCTGCCCCTGGCGGCGTGAAGTTCTAGCAGTCCTCACCATGGACACTACTCCGCCACCAGCCAGCCCACCTTGCCCCACTAACCTGGTCAACGCGAAGTGCGGAATTCGGAGTGAATTGAGTTGTAGCGCCCGAAGGTTCTGACCAGCATAGCAGCAGTGGGCTCCAGCCCCCTCAGGGAAAGAGCCGGTAAATCTCCTTGCGATCGAGGCAGCGTACAAACGTGACCGCGCCCTGTTCAAAAACAAAGCCGACACGGTAATCTCCCACGCGAATGCGGTAGTATTTGCCTTTTGCATCCAGGCGCTTGAGGTTAGGAATCTGCTGGAAAGTCCTAGCCGCCTCGACGCGCTCGATCATCTTCTTGATTCGACGCCGCAACCCGGTGTCTGTGATGGCGGACAGGTCCGCGGCAAAGGACTCGCGGAAGCGCGTGTTCACGCCGCCCGCTCAAGGCGCTGCATGATGGTCTTGCGGTTCGTCAGCGGTGTCTTTTCCCCGAGTTGAATGGCGCGCACTAGGGCCACGTCCTCGAAGCTTTCGCGGATGGCGTCGCGCAACAAATCCTGCCGCTCGGCCAAGACTTCGGTAACGGCCGCCTTGAGGAGCCCTTTTAAGCGGCGTTCTTCGACAGCAGTCATAGCGACAGATTACGGAACAATGGCTGGCGAGTCAAATGCGTGGGCAATCCTGACTGATTACTCCTTCACCGTCTGGACCGGCAGCGCGGAGAGGGGGCAATTGCGGTTCGTCTGGCCGAAGTAATTGGCTGACCATTCGTTCTCAAACAGGACGATGGGATTCCTGCCGCCGTCATAAGCGAGGCGCGAACCGCTGGGCAGCGAGAGGGCGTCGAGGTCGTCCTCCTTGATGTCGGCGGGCAACCAGCGGACGACAGTCCACGGGGCTGATTCAAGGCGGGAGACGGCGCCGTATTCGTTTTCGAGCCGGAACTGCACGACCTCGAACTGCAGCGGGCCGACGGCGGCGAGCAGCGGGGTTCTGACCGATGAGTTGCGAAGGTGAAAGGCCTGTATCACGCCCTCCTGCAACAACTGGTCGAGGCCCTTGCGGAATTGCTTGTACTTCGCCGTGTTCGGATTGTGCAGGTAACAGAAAGCCTCGGGCGTGAAGCGCGGGATTTCCTGGTAGAGGATGTTCGGGTCGGTCGTCAGGGTGTCACCGATGCCGAAGCCGTCGTGGCCGACGAGACCGATCACGTCGCCGGGGAACGCCTCGTCCACCGTCTCGCGCTCGTTGCCGAATATCTTGTGAGAACTGGAGAGGC
>Ga0335077_10006934_pt1 | contig 14014 bp, 14 predicted proteins | sample Lox_Sample_31_FD_207151 | JGI IMG/M metagenome (GOLD analysis project Ga0335077, IMG submission 207151) | Soil microbial communities from Loxahatchee National Wildlife Refuge, Florida, United States - Lox_Sample_3.1 | ecosystem: Environmental > Terrestrial > Soil > Wetlands | place: USA...
ATTTCATTGATGCGGTTCATGGAAGCGGTGCCGCGCTGGAAGATGTTGATGACCCACCCCAGAGCGATGACCGGCCAGGTGAGTTGAACCATGTAGGTATTGAAGGCCACGAAATCGCCGACGGTGATTCGTCCCTGCAGAACCTCGCGGCCGCCCAGCCAAAGCACCAGCACGATCGCAAAACCCAACATAACTTCGAGGGTGGGCCAAAGCATGCCCATTAAGCGAACGAGCTTCAGGCTGCGTCCGATGTATTCCTTGTTAGCGGCTTCGAATGCGGTGATTTCCGCATCCTCCTGTACATAAGCGCGGATCACCCGCACGCCGGAAAAATTCTCCTGGGCACGAGCCGAAATGTCGGAGAACATTGCCTGGATTTTTTCGAAACGCTCATGAATCTGGCGTCCGAAGTATTGGATGATGATGCTCACGACGGGTAGTGGGAGAAAAGCATACAAAGTCAGATGCGGACTGATCGATAGCATGAAGGCGAGCGCACCCGCCGTGAACACCATGGTATTTGCCGAATACATGATGGCCGGACCGAGTAGCATGCGAACGGCGTTGAGGTCATTAGTAGAGCGGGCCATAATGTCGCCGGTGCGAGTGCGCTGGTAATACGAATACGAGAGCTTCTCAAGGTGGCGGAAGATGTCGTTGCGCAGATCGAATTCGATCTCGCGGGAAACGCCGATCACGATCCAGCGGGTGAGGAACTGAAAGATGCCTTTCGCACAAGCAATCGCCAGGAGAAGCAAGGCAAAGGTCAGCAGCCTATGACGCGTGACACCGAGGTGGAGGTCGTCGATAGCGCGGCGGATTACCAGGGGAAACAGAATCCAGATTCCGTTGTGCAGGAAGACGCATAGGGTGCCGATCAGATAACTGCGGCGGTATTTCTTAAGGTAAGGAAAAAGGGGACGCAGGCTCTTCGGCAACATGTGCTAGTAGATGAAATTCTAACAGGAGGAGGCTCAGGTGGTGGTGAACCAGAGTTGTCGGTTCAAAGTCGTCAAAACGGCCACGCTGAGGCTATTTGGGGTCTTTGCCGATTTTTTCGAACCAATCACTGTTAAACGCGATGACATAGGCCGCGGTCAAGAGCACAATCCAACTTCCGAGAAAGAGCCAGGTCGCATCGATCAAGTAAGAATACAGAGAGTCGAAAGACATATCAGCTCCGGTGTCTAAGGAAGCGGGCCAATCGCACGATTGTTTGCGTCGCTCCTAACGCGACGCGTCGTGCGGCCCGCCCAGATCCCTCCCTGCGCAAAAGAGGCTTGGTCGGGATGACAATCGATATAGGTCAATTTGCAGCTCCAAATCAGCTACCCTGATCGTCCCCGTAATTGGGCCTTTCCGGTCAGGCCCTTGTATTTTTCGATGACCTGGCGCGCGGCTTGAAGTCTGCCGAGCGAGGTAAGCTGGACATCGGTGAGAGCTTGCTCGACCTGCGACATCCAACATTCAACAGCTCGATCGATGCCTGAGGCTATTTCTCCGGCAATTGCGTCAACGATATTAGCGGGTATAGTTGCGGTTGCCATTCGTGCTTTCTCCCAAATGAGTAAGCGCCGAAGCGAAGGCCGAAGATTACAGCGCTAACAAATTGGGCCATCGAGACATCGGCGCCACGATTCGCAGTTACGGCTGTGCCGGCGCTTCCTGGGAGTGCAACTGCATGCGCTCCTGCATCCGTTGCTGGTGTCTTGCCATCACTTGAGCGAACTTGGTCTTTTGCTCGGGCGTCAAGAGCTGGTAAGCTTGGGCGGCCGATTGGGCGTGCTGCAGAGCCATTTGCTCGTGGACCTGCGACTCCTGATCAAGAATTTTCTTTGCCGCAGCTTCGCTGAAGTTGCCGCTGGTGATGAGTTGCATCAGGGCCTGATGGCTCTGTCGCTCCTGATCCATCAACGGCGTCATGGCGGGCTTGGCATTCTCGTGAATCTGCTTGAGCTGCGCTTGCTGCGCATCTGTGAGATCGAGAATATCGGTCATATTTCCCAGCATTGGTCCAAAGAAATCTCCGCCGGGACCGTGCGGTCCTTGGGCGGTCGCCGTGCCGGCCAGCAACGCGGCCGCGAGCACCGCACTGATCAAATTCATACGACTAAATTTCATAATCTGCTCCTTCCCTCACCTTTCCGGGACTCCGAATGTCTGTTTCTGTAGATATGAACACCTTTTCGACAGCCTGGTAGTAAATTGTCGGTCAACCGGAGTAAAGTTTTGTAAACGGGGCAAGGGGTCGGTTTGACACTTCTTTACTGGGACTTGCGGACGTTTGTTAGAGAATTAGGATGAGTAAAGTGGATCGCATTCTGGTCATTGACGATGACGTAGAGTTGTGCGCGCTGGTGGGTGAGTACCTGGAACCCGAAGGGTTTCAGATCGAGGCGGTTTACGATGGGAATCGCGGTTTGGAGCGGGCACTGGGTGGGAACTATCGTTTGATTGTGCTGGATGTAATGCTGCCGGGCATGAATGGCTTCGATGTTCTGCGCAAAATTCGCAACGCCTCGAAGATTCCGGTACTGCTGCTCACGGCGCGAGGCGAAGATGTCGATCGAATTGTGGGCTTGGAAATTGGAGCCGATGATTATCTGCCAAAGCCTTTCAATCCGCGCGAACTTGTAGCGCGAATCAGGGCGATTCTGCGCCGCACACAAGCGGGAGAGAAAGCGGCACCAGAAATACCAGAGCCATTGCATGTTGGCGACATCGATCTGGATCCGGCAACGCGCACGGTACTCCAGAACGGTGCACCGGTGGAGCTGACCTCGGTGGAGTTTAATCTTTTGCATGTTTTATTGCGTGAAGCCGGACGCGTGGTCACGCGCGAGCAACTGGTGGACGAGGTTTTGAGCCGGAAGTTTTCTCCGTTTGATCGAAGCATCGACATGCATGTCAGCAAGGTTCGTAAGAAACTTGGAGATACTGAGGGCGGCACAGATCACATCAAAACAGTGCGCGGCGTGGGCTATATATTTGCCCATCCACGAGAGGCAGCCAGGAGCGAAGGATGAAAAGTTTATTCCTGAAAATCTTCGTTTCCTATTACATCGCGCACGCGTTGTTCTTCGTGCTGGTATTGCTGGCGGCATTTGCAATGCGCCCATCTCGGGAGATCGGTGAGCTGCAGACTCAGCAAGCAAGATTTTTCAGCGAAGCCGTGCAAGCCAATCAAACCGGAGGCGAACAGGCGCTTTGGAAATATTTGCGTGGTGTGCACGAGACATACCACGCGCGGGTCTATATTTTCGATCCAAGTGGCAAAGATATATTGGGGCGGAAGCCGCCGGAATGGGTGCGGGATGCACGAGCAGGCAGCCTAAGCCCTGCTACTACGTTCTGGGGAAGGTTTCGCCCGAATCAATTTCTTAGGGCTTCGCTCACTGGGCCCGATGGCCAGCAGTACACCGTCATTACGGAACTTCCGCCCGAACCACACGGGCCATTTGCGTTCCACGGTATCCCGGGCTTGGGACTGCTCATCGGCATCATGTGCTCGGGCGTGGTTTGTTATGTTCTCGCGCGATATTTAACTTCTCCGATCACGCGATTGCGCGCGGCCGCGCAGAAGATGGCCTCGGGAGACTTAACTGCGCGCGCAGGCATTCCTGGCTCACGGCGGCGAGACGAAACCGCGGAACTGGTCCGCGACTTCGATCTGATGGCTGATCGTCTGGAAAATCTGGTGGGAGCGCAACGGCAGCTGCTGCGGGACATCTCGCATGAGTTGCGATCTCCACTGGCGCGCCTCAATGTGGCGCTTGAGTTGGCTCGCCAGAGAAGCGGCGCGGACGCCCACAACGCGCTCGATCGCATTGAACGCGAGACCAGCCGGTTGAATGAAATGATTCAGCGTTTGCTGACCTTGGTGCGGCTGGAGGGGGGCGATGACTCGCTGGAAAAATCAGAGGTACATCTGCAAGATCTCATTCAGGAAATCGCGAAGGATGCCACCTTCGAAGCTCAGAACCGTCACTGCCAAGTGGAAGTGGAGATTTTGTCAGATTGCGTGGTGAGCGGCAGCCCGAGCCTGCTTTATAGTGCGATTGAAAATGTTGTACGCAATGCGATCCGCTACACGGAGGAAGGCACGACAGTGCGAATCGGACTGCAGACGGAAGAGAAGTCGGATGCATCCCAAGCGGTTGTAGGAGTCAGGGATTCGGGGCCAGGGGTGCCTCAAGACGCACTCGACAAGCTTTTTCTCCCGTTCTATCGAATCGATGATGCACGCGGACGACAGACCGGCGGGGTTGGTTTGGGGCTGGCGATTACCGCTCGCGCGGTCTCTCTCCACGGCGGCAGCGTACGCGCGGTGAATCGAGCTGAAGGGGGATTGATGGTCGAGATTCGATTGCCGCTCGCATCAAGACCACAAGTAGCGCAAGTTGAGTCTCTGGCTGAGGTGCTTTCGTCCCGCACGGATGCCTGATTGGGATTCGCCTTCAATCTTACGTCCGAGTTATTTCAGCATTTTGAGAAAAGCCGGTTCCCAGTTCTTGGTTCCCAGTTCTCAGTCACTGATCTCGATGTTCCCTGAGCCAGTTTTTACTTCAACGGGAACGCCTCCACCGTGAACCTTACCGCGCAGTTCCTTTCGGCCGATTGTGCCTTGAACGGTTACGGGCTGGCTAACTGAAATCGATCCGGAACTGGTGTGCGCGTCAAGGTCGAACGCCGAACTGGAGGCCAGTTTCAGGCGTACTCCGCCCGAACCGGTACGAACGCTCCACGAGCCAGTAGGATTGCCATCTGCAGAGATGTTGCCGCTTCCGGCAGTGGCTTCGAGAGAGCCATTAACGCCACGCAATTCCATGCCCCCTGATCCAGTTTCAGCGCGAACTGCTCCAGGCGCGGACTGATCGAGATCGATATGGCCGCTTCCGGTTTGGGCCTCGAAGCCACCAGCGATAGCGGTCGCTTCGATCGATCCACTTCCCGCCTTGACATGGAGGTCACCTTTCACGCGCTGGATACGAATGTCGCCCGAACCAGTATCCGCCCGAACGGTATTGCCGATGTCGGAAATCTTCAGATTGCCGGAGCCGGATTCCGTTTCCAGCAAGCCGCGCAGGCCTTCGATCGTCTGGTTGCCGGAACCAGTGTGCGAATGCAGGTGAGTGTCAGGTGGAACGACAAGATCGTAGCTTATGGAAACGTTGTGAAAGAGCTCGGAGGAGCCGCTGTTGCCTATGCGGATAGCATTGCCGCTTTGCTGGATCGGCGGATTGTCCGTGATGATTTTGAGCTGTTTTTCCGAATCCCCACCAAACCAGTTCGAGACCTTCACGCGTCCGGTGATTTGCACCTGGCCTGAATTGCCGGTACGGACGTTGACATTGCCGGAACCGGTGGTGAGATCGATGCTGGCTGGGCCGTTGACTTGCAACGTGCGCTGAAACGAGCCCTCGGCAGAAGCAACCGCCGGCAGGCAAACAGCCAGGCAGATGATCGGAATGAGCGGGAGTTTGTAATTAGCCATAAGTCTTTTTGAGAAACAGATTCCTCGATTGCGTTTCTGTCATCCGACGGATGACGTAAACTCCGCTCGGGATGACAAAGCGAAAATAGAAGCGACTATTGCAGGACGACTTCTTCGCCTTCCTTTAAACCGTTCAGAACTTCGGTTTTGGCGCCGTTAGAAATGCCGATGTTCACGGCGATTTTCTTCATGCCGTCCTTGGCCCGGGAGTCGGGGATGTCAACGAATGATTTCTTATCTTTGTCGTAGATGATGGCGCCCTCGGGAATCTGCAAAACGTTTTTGTGTTCTTCGAGAATGATTTCTGCGTTTGCAGTCATCTCCGCCTTCAGTTCGCCACCGGGATTATTAATGGAGACACGAACTTCGAAGGTGGTGACATTGTCTTTTTCGACGCCCATGGGCGAAATCTTGGTCACCTTGCCATTGAACGTTTTGTCCTTAAAGGACTCAACTTTAATTCGGGCAGGCTGACCGAGATAGACTTTGCCTATGTCGCTCTCGTCGACTTTTCCCTTGACGTAAACTTCGCTGGTGTCGCCGAGAGTCATCACAAGAGTTGCGGAAGAACCGAGTACCAGGATCGAGCTAACCGCGTCGCCAACTTCTACGTCACGCGAGAGAACGATACCGTCGATGGGCGAAACAACATCGGTGTAGCTGAGCTGCTCTTCCAGTTGTTTGAGATTCGCGCGATCGCGCGCAAGCTCGGCTTGGGACTGAGCGATTTTAGCGTTCAGGACTGTAACCTGAGCCTTGGCAACGTTCTGCTTATTCAATGCCATTTGGTAATTTCGGTCGGCATCATCGAGGGCGGATGCGGAGACAACACCATCTTTGGCCATCTCTACGGCACGATCGTACTGCCGTTTAAGAAGCGGTACATCCGGACCTTCGGCATCGACTTTGGCACGCTGGTAATCGGCCTGGGAACTGGCCAGATTAGCTTCGGCAGCCTGCAAAGCGGCACGAGACTGGTCGACTTGGGCCTGGATTTCATCTTTATCCAGCTGCGCCAGAAGCTGACCTTTCTTGACGATGTCTCCGTACTCGACATAAAGCTTTTTAACGATGCCACTGGCTTTGGATTTGATTTCGACCTTAGTAATGGGCGTGACCTTGCCGGTCGCGACCACGCTCTTGGCGAGGTCGCCGCGCTCGACCTTCGCCAGCTTGTTGGGATCGATCTTGGTACCGCCGCGACTAAAGGCGATCAGTGCTCCGGCGAAGATCAACACCCCCACAATGACGATACTGATGATGGTAATGCGTCTACGCCGCCTCTTTTTACCGTTACCATTTCCGTTCACTTTCGCCTCCTGCGCCGGCTTCTCTGCCCTTGATGGTTATTACGCAAATGTTCGTACATTGGTTCCAAACATTTGATAGGGCTAAACAGTCACAGCGTTAGACCTGACAAATCTGGAAATGGAAGCAAGAATCTGCTTGGAACGCCAGGCGAGAATCCACAGCAAATTGCGGAGTTACAGCTTCCAAAACGCGATAAACTATTCTAGCAATGGCAGCAACCCTCGAACTAAAGGATAGTTCCTTTGGAATGTTAAAATTACCTACCCATGATTGGTTACGTGCTGCTGCGGGTGTTTCTGATATTGCTCCTGGTAGCAGCTAATGCCTTCTTTGCGGCTGCCGAGTTTGCGCTGGTCAGCGTACGGGACACCAGAATACAAGAGCTGATCGAAGCCCGGCGCATTGGGGCCCGCATCGTTCAGAGATTACATCGCAATCTCGACGAGGTGGTAAACGGCGTCCAGTTGGGAATCACCATAGTTAGCCTGACCCTTGGCTGGGTGGGGGAACCGCTGCTGGCACGGATGTTCGAGCAGTCGATTGGCAACATCCCGCACGCCGCGCTCTATGCGCATGGCATTGCGATCGCCATTGCTTTTATTCTGATTACCTGCCTGCATGTGATCCTGGGCGAACTGGTGCCGAAATCGTTAGCGCTTCAGCGTGGAGAGCAGGTGGCGCTTGCGGTAGCAGCACCGATGGATGTTTTCCTGACCATTACCCGGCCGTTCATTTTTGTGATGAACACGGCTGCGGGATCGGTACTACGCCTGTTCGGGTCGCGGAAATTGAGACAGGGGCCGGTGCATTCTCCCGATGAACTGAAGCTGATCGTGACGGCCAGCCGGCAGTTCGGCCAAATTCCCGCTTTCCAGGAAGAGATGATCCATCATGCCTTGGAGCTGGAGAGCATTACGGTGCGGGAGGTGATGGTACCGCGTCCCGACATTTTTTCTTTGCCGGGAGATCTCACGCTGGATGAGGCGCTGTCGAAAGTGGTCGAGGACCAGCACTCGCGAGTTCCGGTGTACGATCCGCAAAGCGGCCCGGAGCACATAATCGGGGTGCTTTATTCCAAAGATCTGATGCGCTGGACACGATGGCGGTTGAGCACCAATCCGGTGCAACCGATGGCGGCGCGGATTTCAGCGATGAAGATCAGCCAGATCATGCGGGATGTGTTGGTGGTTCCAGAAACCAAAGTTCTGACGGAGTTGCTGGAAGAATTTAAAGACCGGAAGCGGCATCTCGCGGTGGTGGTGGATGAGTTTGGCTCGACCGCCGGTGTGATCACCGTCGAGGACATTCTTGAGCAACTGGTTGGAGAGATTCAGGATGAGTTTGATGTATCTCCACCCGAGCAACCCACGATAGAAGGCCAGCCTGTTCTGGTTCTGGATGGTTCAGTGAGCATTCGAGACTTGGAATCACAATACGAACTGGAGCTGCCCAGGGATGCGGGGTTTGAGACATTAGCGGGATTTGTTCTCGCGCGCCTGCAGAGAATCCCACGAAATGGCGACAGTTTTGAGTACGAGGGGCATCGCTATTCGGTGGAGGAAATGGAAGCGCACCGTATCGCGAAGGTAAAAATTGAAAAATTGCAGCCGGCGGCGGTGGGCAAAGCGGGCTGAGACGTAGGGGCTGAGTTAAATAAGGAAGCGATCCAAACGCGCGATTGTTGCGTCGCCAAAGACGCGCCGCGCGCGCGGATCGCCTGGATCCTTCGCGGCGCAACAGACGCTTGCTCAGGATGACAGGGATCTACCAGCCTCGTAATGTATCCGGAGGATTTTGCTTCGTTATCTCGCACATCGTCTGCTGTATACCCTGCCGGTGGTCTGGCTTGTAGTCTCAGTTGTTTTCCTTCTGATTCACCTCGTGCCTGGAGATCCCATTCTGCAGATGCTGGGCGAAGGAGCGCCCGCAACCGATATTCAAGCGGCGCGCCATGCTTATGGGCTCGATGTCCCCCTGGGGGAACAATATCTTCATTATTGGAAGGGCGTTTTACACGGCGATCTCGGGCCGTCGCTGCGCTTCAACCAGAATGTTGGAAAGCTTATCGCACAACGCTATCCTTACACGCTGCAATTGACACTGGCGTCATTGATCGTGGCCGTGGTGCTTTCGATTCCGGCTGGGGTGCGTTCGGCACAACGAAGAAATCGCTGGGATGACCGTCTGTTGAGTGTAGTGAGTTTATTCGGCCTCTCGTTCCCGAATTTTGCTCTCGGACCCATTCTGATTTTGTTTTTTGCGATCAAGTTGGCACTGTTGCCCGTATCCGGCTCAGGATCATTGGCGCATTTGGTGCTCCCGGCAATCACGATGGGCAGCGCGTTGGCCGCAATTCTCACGCGCATGGTACGAACTTCCATGCTGGAGGAACTAGGGCAGGATTACATTCGGACTGCGCGAGCCAAGGGACTTCCCGAACGAACCGTCGTTTATCGGCATGCTCTGCGTAATGCAATGATTCCGATCATCACTGTGCTAGGACTGCAGTTCGGAGCACTGCTGGCTGGAGCTATTGTGACGGAAACAATTTTTTCCTGGCCAGGAATTGGGCGGTTGACGATCCAGGCGATCGGGAATCGCGATTACTATCTGGTCGAGGGATGCATTCTGGCGATCGGATTGACTTACATCGCGGTGAATTTCTTGACCGATTTGCTGTATTCCGTGGTGAATCCGAGGATACGGCAGTGAAGATTCCGATTCGCTACCTTCCTGGAGTCTTCGCAGTTGTGAGCGGAGCATTACTGCTGTTGCTGTCGCGCCGCAAGGTCGCCATCCCCGGCGCTATTCTGGCCACCATGCTGGGATTATGTTGCATGGAAGCTGAGTATTGGGTGGCGCATGGTTTCCCCTGGTCAGAGATTCCGTTCTTCGCCAGTGCAGTATTGCTCACGTTGACGGCACTGTTTCTCGGCGTTTTAGGTGGCGCGGCTCTTGCGATCCTCGGCCTTGGATTTTTTGCTTACGTTAATCTGCGCTATGGGGCACCCTACCTGCTGGATTATGTGATGCCCATCTTGTATGGCTTTACTTTGGCACGCTGTCGCCGCCAGTTGAACTGGGAACATCCTGGCTTGTTGCGAGCGGGATGGACCGAGGGATTATGGATCGCTCTGACTTACTCGTTTACTGTCTGGCGGACTTCCGGCCTGAGCAAATGGGGATGGATTACGGGTGGGCCGTGGTGAAGCGCCGAAAACAGTTTGTGCCGGTGAGGTTGCGGTCGACCTGGTAGAGAGGCATTGAAGCCTTGGCTGCTCCTGCCATTTCGTTATCTCGCAGCGTGGCCCGGAGTAATCCGCTGGCGACGACAGGCGTGGTGTTGGTTGCAATCTTTGTGATATTTGCTCTTTTTGCCCCGTGGATTGCGCCCTATGACCCGGCAGCCATCGACCTGCCCACGCGCCTCTCACCGCCATCGGCGGCGCACTGGTTTGGAACCGACGAGCTTGGACGGGATATTCTCTCGCGTCTCATCTATGGTTCGCGGATTTCTATGCTGGTGGGAAGCTGCGTGGTAGCTGGCTCATTGGGATTGGGGCTGATCGTTGGCTCGATTGCCGGATACTACGGCGGACGAATCGATCGGTTTGTCAACGTGGTAGTGATGAATGCGTTCCTATCTTTTCCGGGAATTCTGATTGCGATTGCGTTTGTGGCGTTTCGCGGGCCAGGAATCTTCAACCTGGTCCTGGCGCTTTCACTGGGCGGTTGGGTGGGATATGCGCGCTTGGTACGCGCGCAGGTCTTAGCGGTTCGTGAACGCGAATTTGTGGAAGCTGCCCGCGCGCTGGGGGCAAGCGATTTGCGCATCATCACGCGACACATCCTGCCGAACATTATTCAGCCGGTAATTGTGCAGGCCGCAATCGGAATGGCTGGCGCAATCCTGGCGGAAGCCACCATGAGCTTTTTGGGTCTCGGCGTTGCCCCTCCGACTGCAAGCTGGGGAAGTATGCTGAACGATAGCCGAGCCCACCTTTTTGATGCTCCTCATCTGGTACTGTTCCCCGCGGCTGCGGTAATGCTGGCGGTGCTGGCGTTCAACTTTATAGGCGACGCCTTGCGGGACTATCTTGATCCGCGATCAAGAATTGAGGCGGGACTGTAATTCATTTCCGAATCGGCGGACCCCAGCCATCTATCTGATCATCAGGAGCGCATCATGATCGCGAGAATCTGGATGGGGGCGACGTGGGAAAGCGATAAAGATCGCTACTACGAATATCTGAAGAAGACCGGGCTGAAGGAATACGAGAGCACGCCTGGAAACCGCGGCGTCTGGGTTTTGCGGCGCGTGCATGATGAAAAATCGGAGTTCACGCTGATCTCGCTTTGGGATTCGTGGGATGCGATCAAGGCGTTTGCCGGTGACGATTACGAGAATGCTGTTTTCTATCCGGAAGATGAGCTATTCCTGATCGAGCGAGGGCCACGGGTGCAGCACTACGAAGTGCTCGCTGGGCCGGAACAATGAACGCTGTAGGAATCTCGGACGCACGTGTCTTGGTGCACATTGCCCGAGAGGTGCTGGGTGTGTTACAAGCCAATTGATGCGCAAATGGATGCGTGAGCGGCTGCAGCGCCGCAAGAAACAACCTGAAAAACCTCCCGCAGAAGCCGCACCCGCACCTCTGCAACCTGCGTTTTATGGAATCGAGCCGCAGGGCGAATCTCCTCGCACCGAAGAACCGCAGGGGATGTCAGCGCCGGTCGCTTCCGCGACTCCGGAAACACCGGAGACGGGACCGGAACCAGGGGAAACTCAGGCTGACCAGAGCGTGCCCGCGAGCGATGCGCGCAGGCCGCGAAGACGGCGACGCGGTCGCGGTCGCGGAGGTCGCAGCGGACAAGCTCCTCGGGGAAATGCCTCGCCTGCGCCAAAGCCGAGGGTAGCTCCTACAGAAGTTGGCGCAGCTTCTCAGACCGCTCCACCGGTCAGTGCGCCAGAGCCGACGACTTCAGCGGAGACGGGCGCAGCGGCGGAGTCGGCTGCTCCGGCGACCGTGCCGCGTCCGACACGCGGAACTGTAGTTCTGGCCATCGGACTACCGGGATCGGGAAAGAGTTCGTGGTTTAAGCGACACAACATTACGCCGTTGTCGAGCGACCTCCTGCGATCGTTGCTGTTTGACGATCCGACCGAACAGCGCTTTCAGGATTTAATCTTCTCCAATCTGCGTTCCATGCTGAAGGCACGCCTGATTGCGCGGCGGCCAATGAATTACGTCGACGCGACGAATCTCACCTCGCATGACCGGCATGGGTGGATCAAGCTGGCAAAAGATTATGGCTATGATGTGCAGGCCGTATTTTTCGATGTGCCGCTGGAGGTTTGCCTGGAACGCAATCGCAAACGCGAACGAGTGGTTAGTGAAGACGTAATGAGAAAAATGGCGGCGAAACTCAAGCCTCCAAAATTTGAGGAAGGGTTCTCGAAGATCACGGTTGTTCACGTGAAGCAGAAGGCGTGAGCAGTGGGCGTTTTGGGCGGCTCTGCCGAGCTCGCGGTTTTAGGTTGCGGAGGCCGCAGCTAAGCTCCGAGCCTGCGATGAACTTTTGGCATTGGAGCACCGGCCTGGGCGGCCGGCGTCATAATCCGACCCCAGGCGAAATCCTGCCACTAGCTGCCGCAGATTCGAAGCCAAGCCGGATAAATCCTCCAGGGCTCTGCTGGTTTGCTGCGCTCCTGCGCTGGTGGACGCGGTGATCTTTGCGATCTTCTCGATGTTGCCATTGATTTCCTCGCTGGCGGCAGATTGCTCCGTCGCCGCCGTCGCGATGTGAGTCACCATATCGCCAACCTGGTCCGACATTTGAATGATTTCATGCAGAGAGCAACCCGCCTGGCTCGTCGATTCCACGCCTAACCCCACTTCCTTGGTCCCAGCTTCCATCGCCGTCACTGCACTCTTGGTCTCGGCCTGGATAGTGGTGATCATCGAGGTGATTTCCTTGGTGGCGGTACTGGTTCGCTCCGCTAGTTTCCGTACTTCATCAGCGACCACAGCAAAACCCCGTCCCTGTTCACCCGCTCGTGCTGCTTCGATGGCCGCGTTCAGGGCCAGCAGGTTGGTTTGGTCGGCGATATCGTCAATGACTCGGATGATACGGCCAATGTCATCGGAACGTTTGCCGAGTTCCTGCACTTTCTTTGCGGTTTGGTCCACGGATTCAGCGATCGCGCGTATGCGGGATACCGTCTCCTCTATGACCTTACCGCCTTCGCGGGCGGTGGCAGCCGCTTTTTGTGAGGCCGTGGCGGCGTGGTTGGAGTTTTCTGATACCTCGTGCACGGTCGACGCCATCTCCTGCATGGCAGTGGCTACCTGATCAGTCTGCGCCTGCTGTAGTTCAGAGCCGCGAGCCTGTTCGCGCGAGGCAGTGGCAATTTCTTCGCTTGCCTGCGCCAAACTGTCCGCATTACGGGCAATTTGTGACATGATTTCCTGAAGTTTATCCATGAAGGTGTTAAACCAGCGCGCCAGTTGGGTCATCTCGTCGTGGGAGCGCACATCCAGGCGCCGGGTTAGGTCACCCTCGCCTTGGGCGATGTCCTTGATGCGGTCTACCATGTCTTCCAAACGAGCAAAGATGGAGCGCCAGACCTTAATGGAGGTGATCAGAAGAGCAGCCAAACAAAGCAATGTCACACAGACCGCCACTGCGATGTTGGCACGCCAAGCGGCGTCCACATCATCGATATAGATACCCGTGCCAATGATCCAGCCCCAGGGCTCAAAAGCTTTAACGAAGGAGAGCTTCTGAACCGGCTGGTCCTTCCCGGGCCTGGGCCACATGTAATAGACAAAGCTCCCGCCGGGGATGTTCGCTGCGCTCACCATTTCTACAAACATCGCCTTGCCGGTGGGATCCTTGACATCGGTGAGATCTTTTCCATCCAGTTCTGGCTTCATGGGATGCATCACCATGGTGGGATGCGCATCATTGATCCAGAAGTAATTACTGCCTTCATAGCGCAGGGCCCGAATACTCTCCAGAGCGTGCTTTTGGGCTTCGGCTCGACTCTGCTTTCCTTCCGCCTCCAGCCTGTGCTGCTCGACCATAATGGAATAGGGAACCTCAACCAAGCTCCTGGTCTTCTGCTCTCTTTCGGCCAACAGACCTGCTCGTTAGGTCTTGAGCCACATGCCTGCCAGGGCGCCCAGCCCAAGGGCAGCAATGACC
>Ga0335077_10006935_pt1 | contig 14012 bp, 12 predicted proteins | sample Lox_Sample_31_FD_207151 | JGI IMG/M metagenome (GOLD analysis project Ga0335077, IMG submission 207151) | Soil microbial communities from Loxahatchee National Wildlife Refuge, Florida, United States - Lox_Sample_3.1 | ecosystem: Environmental > Terrestrial > Soil > Wetlands | place: USA...
GACCAGTGTAGGTGTCGCAAGGCGCGCCGAGATCGGCTCCCTGAATACCCAGCTTCGCCGATTCGCAACTGGCGTTCCCGTAGGACAAGATGTAGTTGAAAATCCGGTTGAATCCAACCTGGACCTGGTTAATGGTGCGCTCGGAGAAAATGTGCGTTTCCGAAACCGCGACGTTACGCCCGTGATTGTCGATATTCTGGGTGCTGGCAAAAGCGTTCTGCTCAGCGAAGGCCGGAGCTCCGCCGGGGATGAAGGACTCGGCCTGGTCGTAGCTGAAACGGGCGAACATTGAGTCTTTGGTCGAAAAATTGTGATCGAGGCGAATGTCGAATTCGGCCTCATTTAACGCACGAACGGGAACATCAGCGTAGTTGTAGCCTGCTGATGGATTTGAGGCATTGGGCAAGGGGAAAAGATTGATCATTTGCTGCCCAATCGGGTCGATCATGTTAGACGGAATTTTGTCGCACGGAGTACCCGGAGTTTGTCCTCCCGAGGCGTTGGCCGGAATCGGATTGTTGGAAGCGTCGCAGTAGAGTGGAGTACCAGGGGAATAGGGGTTCTGGAGATCGCCAAACCCATTAGCGTTCGCTGGGGCCGTGAAGAGAGGTCGCGCGAGGCCGTACGGGTCAAGAGTATAGTCTCCACTTCGATAAGCCGCGCTGGGGACAAGGCCGACGTAAGGCGTTCCGTGACGTTGCCGCTTTCCCTGATAGTCGAAGAAGAAGAAAGTCTTGTCTTTCTTGATCGCGCCGCCGACGGATCCACCAAACTGGTTCAAATTAAATTGTTCGCGAGTTGCAGCGAAATAACTGCGGGCGTCCAAATCTGTATTCCGGAAAAATTCAAACAGAGAACCGTGCAACTTGTTCGACCCGGACTTCGTGGTGACCAGAACGGTCGGACCCGCGCGCGTGCCATACTGCGCGGAATAGTTGTAGGTGAGCACCTTGAATTCCTGGATGGCATCGATCGAAGGCAAGATCGCGATTCCGCCCGCGGTCAACTCGTTGTTGTCATTGCCATCGAGAAGCCAATCGGTGCTGCTGGCGCGTGAACCACCGACCGAAAGCGAAAATGATCCGCGCGCCGAAACCTCGCTGCTCGGTCCACCATTGAAAAAGCTGTTTGGGTTCGTTTCTTGCACCGTTCCCGGAGTGAGGGTTGCCAACTGCACGAAATCTCGGCCGTTTAAGGGGAGTTCCGCGACTTGCTGGGACGTAATGACCTGCCCCAAACTTGGAGTAGTCGTTTCGACCGCAACTTCACTCCCGGTGACATCCACAGTTTGTGTGACGGTGCCGGGAACGAGAGTGAAATTGATCTCCAACTGCGCGTCCGTTTGCAACTTAATGTCTTTTTGCGCAGTGCTCTGGAAGCCCGACGACTCCACCTGGACTGTGTAGGTTGATACCGGCAACAACGGCACGAGATAGTGCCCGGTAGCATCTGTTTTCGTCTCGCGAACTACCCCGGTAGCCTGCGAGGTGATCTTTACGCTCGCGCCGGAAATGACCGATCCGGATTTATCGCTGACCGTCCCAGAAATACTGCCGGTCGTTTGACCGAACAGGGCTGAACAAAAGAAAAGAAGAAATGAGCATGACAACGCCACAAGGGCGCGCTTTGCCATTGATGGATCCCCCAGTTGTGTCGCACACCGCGAGTCGAGATGCGCGGTTGAGAAGGTCTACAAAAGGTTCTTTTCTACTGACACTCAACTGCTTGCGAAAAAACGAATGGCCGACGATAAATCGGGCAACTTACCACAGTCAAGAAATTTCGCAGAGTTTCGAGAACTAACCGAATAGCCTCTTATCTGCAAAATCGATTTTCAGGCAAGCCGCCTTTCATGATGATGACTCAGGGCCATGTTCGAAATCCAACTCACTGGACCATCAACTCGACAAAACTCTTTTCAAGTTTGCTTATCGACCTTGACCTGCACGCTGGCCGCATGGAGCTGTGTTGATTGTTGGCAGTCGAGAAAAGCACAACACAAGTGCTGGTGAAGATCTATCTGGCGCGCCCGTGGCGGAAGGAACTAAGGCTCAAGCCCGTGAGAGTACAAACACTGTCGGTAGCAAGTTAAAATGTCCGGTTTTTGTAGCACACGATATGTCCGGTTCTAAAGTGAACCAGCAGCCGTCGGGGCTGTGGGAAAGTGGGAATCCCGCGGGGTTGGCGGGATTTCCAAGCGAGGTGGGAAAGTCGGCTTTATGACTTTTCCACCTCGCGTCTTTTCCACAGCCCGTCGCGCCGGCATTTCCATCGTTGTCAGTGCCGTGCCCTGCGCCGTGTACCTTCCCAGACAATGCGGTCCGTGGGTGAGGCTCAGGTTTCCATTCAGGTGTTGATGCACCACCACCTGGCAACCCGCCAACGTCGCCCGCCAGCGCACCCGCTCGATCTGCAAGCTCAAATTCTGAAAGCTCACCGTGTTGTCACGGTTGACGCTGCGTTCGAACTGCAGCGAGAAAATCCCTTCCAAGTCACGATTCCGGCAGGGCACAAAAGCGTTGCCCCGCTGTCTGGGCGCGACCTGAAAACGTCGGTTGAACTCGGCGATGTAGTCTTGCCGCAGAAACCGGTTCGCCGCTTCCAGCGTCCCTAGTTGGCGCAGCCGCAACTCCTGCGGCAAGCGGCCCTGCCAGGTCGAGAAGTTGCGCTCGCTGCGCCCGCGCGCTTGCGGTGAATAGGCCGGAATCATCTGCACTCCCAACTCGTGTAACGCCCGTCCCACTTGCGTGCGGCGATGGTAATCCACCTTGCCGCCCACCTTCGGCGTCAGCCAGAAATGGCTCCCCCGATCGCTGTACAGCGCGCAGAACACGCCTTTGCGCTCGATCACTTCTCGCAGTCCTGCCATCACCGTCGCCGTCGTTTCCTCTTCCACCAACTGGGCGTAGTAAATCTCGCTCGTGGCATCGTCCAGAATCACGATCAGATCGTACCAGCGTTCATCCTGAAACCACTGGTGTCGGCTGCCGTCGATATGCAGCAGCATCCCCGGCAACGCCCGCCGCTCGCGCCGCTTGCGATGTGCCCCACGCTTGCGTCCTCGCGCCACCAGCCCCGCTCCCTGCAGCGCCTGCTTCACCCAGGTGTAACTCAGTTCGATCCCATGCTCGGCCTGCAACTTCTCGTGAAAGTGCTGCACGTTCAGATCGAAATACTTCTCCCGGTACAAGGCGAACACTTTCTCCACCGTCGCCACCGGCACCCGCCGCCGCGACGGCTGGCCCCGCCGCCGGTCCAGCAACCCGTTGTAGCCTTCTTCCACGTAGCGCTCCCGCCACCGCCGCATGTGCCGGTCGCTGATGCCCAAGATCTCCGCCGCCTGCCACCACGTGATCTTCTTCGCCATTGCCTGCAACATCACGTCCTGTACTTTCATCGCCCGCTCCATCGCGGCCCTCGGATAAGCTTCCATGCTCCGCATGGTCTCCTATCCTCGCCGCCCGCAAAGCGGACATATCACTTGCTATCTCAACCGGACATATCATGTGCTACCGACACTGGGAAGACAACGGCTGGAGGACTTGGCTGGAGTGCTGTATCCTGCGGGGGAAGACCCGTCGGCGGTGACGCGAACAGAAAAGCCCTTTACCTTTGGAAAGCAAAACGGAGCATATGAGGTTCGAGTGATGTTGCCATTCGCCACCAAAGGTGAAATAGGATTGTTCAAGAAGGGCGACGAGCTGGTGGTCGAGATCGGCACGCTTCGGCGCCACATTGGGTTGCCGCGGTCGATGGCGGGGTTGCTCCCGGCCCGGGCGCGGCTCGAGAATCGAGTTTTGACGGTTGAAATGAAGGAGGGGCAATGAACGAAACACAGGAAGCTCAGTCCACAGCGAGAGAACGTGCCGCTCACGAGCCTTGCCCGTGTCGCGAGATTGTGGATACGGTCCGCGAGTACCTGGGAATCTCGCCTGCCGCCCGACAACACCTGGCAAACTCCCGCATCGAGTTTCTTAAGGCGCTTCGCGAGATGCTCGACGCGCGTATTGATCACCTGTCTGGTCAGTCTCAAAAGGGCACAAAAGTAGCGGTCGAATAAGGTCGTCCTGGAAAGCGTGACCGGACGGTGCTGGCTGCAGGAACGCGCTCAGGTGTTAACGTTTCGCTTCTTGCTGACGAAACGGAACCATGGCCCACGCCCCTCTCGGTGTTGATGTTTCTTGTCGAAGGATATAGAGACTTCCGTCGTCAGCGCGAACCTTATAGAAGATGTGCTCGGGGTCGTACCACTGATCGAGCACAGCTTCAACCCGATATTCTTTCGCTTCAAGCCAGAATCGGGCTGGGAGTTCATCGGCCTTTCGCCCTGCGTAGAATTCATTCCACATCCGAAAGCAAAGTCGAAGGGCGGCAGACCGCGACTGGCAGACAGGGCCTGTCTCACGGGCATCGTATTCGTCTTGCGCAGTGGAATCCCGTGGGAGATGCTACCGCAAGAACTGGGGTTCGGCTGGGGATGAGCTGCTGGCGCCGTCTGCGCGATTGGCAGGAGGCTGGAATCTGGGACCGATCCACTTCGTCCTGCTTGACTGGTTATCGCGCTGTGGCCAAATTGATTGGTCAAGGGCAGTCGTGGATAGCGGTTCCATACGAGCTGTTTTTGGGAGAAGCAGACTGGGACCAATCCAACAGACCGGGCGAAACTTGGCAGCAAGCGTCATCTGCTGTGCGACGGTGGCGGAGTCCCCCTTGCTGGGAAGCTAACCGGAGCGAATCGCAACGACTCGCAGCAAGCACGTGCACTTGTTGATGCCATTCTGCGATTGCAGGGAGAAAGAGGTCGGCCGCGTTGTCGTCCTGATTGCCTCGCGGGAGATCGTGGATGTGACGCCGAGCCGATCCGGCACTACCTGCGCTCTCGAAATATCGTCCCCTTTCTCGCTAAACGCAACACAGAACATGGTAGTGGCCTTGGACGATGGCGATGGGTTGTCGAGCGCACTTTCGCTTGGTTGAATCAGTTTCGCCGCTTGCGTGTTCGGTACGAGAAGCGGGTCGACATCCATGAGGCATTTCTGGCCTTGGCCTGCGCTCTCCTCCGCTGGAACGTTCTGAGAAGAACGCAAGGAGGAAGAGCGATTGGTTAAACCCAAGCGCCGTTTGTTCTGATCTTGCCTCCCTTCTAAGCTTTTCCTTGATTGAAATGAGATAGAGTGACAAGTCGATGATCCGTATAAGGCGCGAGCACCTTGCGTGCTAGGTTGGTCCGCCCATTAAGCGGTTGATTGTCTGCTCCCGATCCGAACGATGCCCTCAGTGCTCGTTTCTTTCCTCTAACGGCTGCATCGTTAAAGCAACCTCCTGGCACGCACCGTCCTTGGACTTGTAGACCCTGAGAATCACCGCTTCGAACTCCTGGTGTCCGTCCTGCTTGCTGTCATAGGACATGTGCATTGTTCCGTATTCATAAGCCATGTCGCCAGAGGACGAGGGTACGATTCTGTGCTCGCCAACCCAGGAACGCTGGATGTTGCTGCGATCGGAGAAGCTCTTTTCATTGGCAGCTTTTATCGCGGGTTTGCCGATCACCGGCTTTCCGTACGGAGGCATGTACGAGAAGGCATCATCGGCCGCAGGCATATCGCCCTGCTTGATTGCACTCTCAGTGCAAGGCCCGCTTAGGGCCCACGTCAGTACTGCAGATAACACAATGAACAATGGAACTAGTCCGTAGCGCATCGCTCTAGGTCTCCTTTACGTTCTCAAATTTGCAGGTGGTTTGAGAGTCCTCCGCGTTTTCCAGCCCGGTCAGAGCGTCTGCAGGAAGTTGACCAAGTCCTGCATCTGCTGCTGCGAGAGACCAATCTGGAAGCGTTGGTTATAAAAATTCACCACTTGCTGCAGACTGGCTGCGGCTCCGTTGTGGAAGTACGGGGCACGCGCCGCCAAGCCTCGCAGGATGGGCCCCTTCCCTCTCGCTATATCGCTGCATTGGCCGCTGATCAGGGCTTTTCCCGGATCAGATGTGTAGTAGGTAGTGCCGGCGAGTGAGCCTTGGGTGCAAACCAGCTCAAACACAGGCAAGGTCGGTGCCTTCAACTGCTGAAGCGCCGCAATGATGTTCGGGTCTGTCTCGTAGGCAAGCGAGTGGCTGGTCCCGATGTCGAGCGGCAAGGGGGAGGAGTGATTTCCTACATTGAACGTATCGTGGCAAGTGGTGCAGGTTCCGATGATCTGCTCAGTGCCGGTCGTTAGCCCCGGGACATTGCTGATCGTCAGGGGTTGGGTATTGAATATCTGTTCGCCCCGTGCAATCGAGGCTTGCTGCGGATTGCGTGAGTTCTGGAAGGATGTGTAGATCGTAAATACGTTGGGATTGAATGGATTTCCCTCAGGGTCCCCCCCGAGAGAATCGTTGATCCCTGGATAATAGTTCTGCGTCGACAGGAACTGCGCACCGCCGTTTGCTCCTTTGGACAGACTTCCCGCAAAGAAGTCCGACAGTTGCGCAGAGTTGAGCGCCAGTTCAAAACCCACGATCTGGCTGAGTTGCGTAGCGGTAGGAGGCTGATTGGCCTGTGCGTGGCCCAGAGTCGCGTCTGTCGCCTGCTGCGTAAGGTCGGTATTCAGATTGGCAGCAAACGTTTGTTCGTCATTCAGAGGATACAAGAGTGATTCTCGACCATCGAACATAACCGCGCTCAAGAAGCCTAGATTCGTTGTTGGCAAGGGCCGCCGGTACACGGAAACGTTCTGCACCCCCTGCGAATCGGTAGTGAGAGCACAACCATACGGGTCCTGCACGGGTGTGATCGTGTATTGCGCGGGCGATGAATCAGTGGTGTTGGGTGGAACGGTCAGCCCGATGCGAATCAGTCCGTTGTTCACGACCAGGCTGTTATTTATGGGCCCGGTCGGGCAAGCGGAACCGTCGATCTGCGCAAACAGTGGGTCCTTGCCTCCTGTGATCACGTACCGCAATTGAGCATCGATCGCGCTCAATCCGAATGCGTCACCGGGTGCGTGGCACGTTCCACAGGTTCTACCATTGGTACCGAGGCTCTGGAAGAACGGCCCACTCAGATCGACGCTTCCAGTATTGCTGTATGTGCCGGAAAAGCCGGTGAAGTCGAGAAAAGGAAAGAGGTTGCGGAGGTACACGTCAGCGATGGCTGAGCCCGTAGCGATGATCACGAGTCCGACCATGCCGACGACGAATCGCTTCCGTATCCTGCCGTCGACGAAACTACGAAGTTGCTGACTCAACTTGCGAACGAGAGAAACGGTCGGCTTGTCAGACATAGGTCGCTCCTGTGCTTCTACTGGTAAAAGCGGATTGCCGGGGTAAACGGGCTCAAGAAAATTGTCCGCGTCCTGAAAAAACCTCTTCCAGAATCGGGCAACTCCGGCCCGACTTTGCCCCGTTGACTTGTCTCAGGAGGGCGGCTATTGTGTACTGCGCTTTCTGCAGCGTTGTAGGGTGTGTATGCCGCGGTTGCCGTCTCAATCCGTTCATGAATTGCTTGCCAAATGGAACGCGGGTGACCAGCGGGCTCTGGACACCTTAGTTCCACTGGTCTACAACGAACTCCATGGTCTGGCACACCATTACCTGCAAGGCGAGCGATCCGACCATACCCTTCAAACCACCGCGTTGATTCATGAGGCGTACGTGCGCCTTGTGGAACAAGGTCCTTTTCAAACGGAAGACCGCTCGCATTTTGTGGCTCTTGCCGCCACACTGATGCGACAGATTCTGGTGGACTATGCCAGGCGTTACCGCGCCGCGAAACGCGGAGCCGACTGCACGGTGAGACTGGACGATGAAATCGATCCCGTCAAGAGTCCGGGTGTCGACGTGCTCGCCCTTGACGACACCTTGAATCAACTCGCCCAGCGCGACCCTCAACAAAGCCGGATCGTCGAGTTACGCTTCTTTGCGGGACTGACTGTTGAAGAGAGTGCCGCAGTCCTAGGCATCTCTGCCGCGACCGTGAAGCGCGACTGGAGCATGGCACGCGCGTGGTTATCGCGCCAGATGAAGAGAGGGGAAGGTGGAAACAAAGGAAGAGTGGGAAAGAATTAAAGAACTGTTCGGAGCCGCACTCGAACTCGATCCCAACCAGCGTGCCGCTTTTCTAATCGAGGCATGTGGTGCGGATTTGTCTCTGCGAGAAGAAGTCGAGTCTTTGCTCGAGGCCCACGATGCACCGAGCGCTCTATTGCAACATCCGTGGGAGACTCATCCCCTGGAGAGCGCACAACCTCGGTCGATCGGCCCCTATCAATTACTAAGTAAGATCGGCGAAGGTGGAATGGGTCAAGTGTGGCTCGCTGAGCAGACGGCTCCATTACAGCGACGAGTGGCGTTGAAACTTATTCGCTGGGGAATGTACGACGATACGCTCCTTCATCGTTTTGAAGCCGAGCGCCAGTCGTTGGCGGTCATGGACCATCCGTCGATTGCGAAAGTTTTCGATGCTGGCGCTACTGCCGAGGGTCAACCGTACTTTGTGATGGAGTACGTCTCAGGGTTGCCGATCACGGATTACTGCGACCGGAAGAAACTGATGATTCGCGGCCGCCTGGAGTTGCTCATAAAGGTCTGCGAAGGAGTGCAGCATGCGCATCAGAAAGCGATCATCCACCGCGACCTCAAGCCGGCAAATATCCTGGTGGTAGAAGTCGATGGTAAACCCGTTCCTCGAATCATCGACTTCGGCCTGGCAAAAGCAACCAACGCGGATATTGCAGACGAGTCACTCCACACCCGGGCAGGAAGCTTTGTCGGAACGCCGGGCTACATGAGCCCAGAACAATGCGATCCGACAGCGCAGGATGTGGACACACGCACCGATGTCTACTCATTGGGCGTAGTTCTCTATGTCCTGCTCGCGGGGAGTTTACCGTTTGACACCAAGGAATGGAAGAACAAGCCCTTCGACCAGATACTGCGTCGCATGCGAGAGCAGGATCCGCCATCACCCAGCATGAAGGTCAGCGAGGATCGGGATACATCGTCCGTCACCGCCCAAGCCCGCGGCACAGAAGCCAGGCAACTGGTGAGCCTGCTGCGAGGCGATCTCGACTGGATAACGATGAAGGCAGTCGAGAAAGATCGAACTCGCAGGTACGGAACGCCGTCCGAACTGGCGGCCGATATCGGACGGTATTTGAATAATGAACCGGTGATGGCACGTCCGGCGAGCGTCTCGTATCGCTTGTGGAAATATGTTCGGCGACACCGGATCGGCGTCTCTGTGGCCGGAGTGCTCGGGGCATTGCTGATTGCGTTCGGCGCGACGCAAAGCATTCAACTTCGCAAGACGACCCGCGAGCGCGATCGAGCCGACCGCATCGCGGATTTCATGACTGGAATCTTCAAGGCGTCCGATCCAAATGAAAAGCTGGGCACGATAACGGCAAGAGAGCTTCTCGATAAAGCGGCGAAGGATATCGACACCGGGCTCTCGAAGGATCCCGAACTTCAGGCGAGCATGATGCATGTGATTGGCAGGGCATACATGTATCAAGGCCTCTACGCTCGTGCGCAATCGGTTTTCGAGCGTGGCATAGGAGCCAGTACATCCGCTGGCATGCAGGAAAGCCGGGAAGCAATGAATACTATGCACGACTTGGCGTGGGCATTGCTCCAGCAAGGCCGTGTCAGCGACGCGGAAGCTCTGGAGCGGAAATTGATGGATACTCAGCGGCGGGTGCTGGGCGCCGACGATCCCGACACACTGGCAACTATGAGTGAACTAGGTTACACACTGTGTGAAGAAAAAAAGAACTGCGAAGAAGGGGTCAGATTAAACCGCGAGGTGTTAGAGAAGCAAAAGCGCCGCCTCGGGCCAGAAGCTTTTTACACGCTGGTGACAATGGACAATTTGGCTATCCTGCTGGCCGAAGACGGCCGACCGGTTGAGGCAGAGAAGTTGCAACAGGAGGCATTGGAGATTCACCTTCGAGTCTTCGGCCCCGAGAACCTGGGAACCATCAATGCCATGACCAACTTGGCTGACTTTCAGCGGGACTTGGGCCAGGACGAGGAAGCCAAGAAGCTACTTCACCAAGCGCTGGATATTGAAGGACGCATCTTTGGACCGGACCAACCAGAAACCGCTCAGACCAGATACGACCTAGCCTCTATTCTCACACGAACCGGGCAGAGCGAGGAGGCCATTTCGCTTCTACGCCAGGCCGTTGACCACGGGTTGCCGCCTCTGATGGACTTGCGAATCGAAAAAGACCCCTTGTTCAATTCGCTCCACGGCGATCCTCGCTTTACGGCCTTGGTCGCCGATGCCAAAGAACGAGCTGGTGTGCAAGAAGCAAAGTAACGTGTTGCCGCGGGACGACAATCGTCTGACCTTCCCACCCGGTGCGGCAGCGATTTGCTTCAGAAAGCCAAAAAACGGACATTTTAACGGCCTTGTTTCTGGTCCTTTCTGGGAAGGCGCTAATCCCGTGGGATTCGCGTGGGATTCAATGGGTAAGGGCAAGATGGCCATACGAGGAGCTTTTGGAATCTTCCACGACCGCGTCTTCGGCAACTTGTTCGGCAACGCCCGGGCAAATCCACCGTTTGAGCAGGACTACGTCAGCTTCCCGTTTGAAACCATTCCAGGAAATTCAGGGAACCGGCTTCCCCAATTGAAATGGCTTGGTCGCGGCGGCTGGCGACCGGTGCGCGTTTGTGATGACCGAGTTAAAAACAAGGTCCATAGGTTCACGGCAAAGGAGCTTGCGTGAGTTCAAGCTCCCAACGGTCTGGCGTTTCCAGATGACAGTCGAAGCCGTAAAACCGGCCATCAAAAACGTGTTGGAAGAGACATGCGCGTTGTCCGCGGAGAACCGGATTGCCGGTTACGGGCTCGAAGTTGCCATCGGGCGCCTCAGACCAAAAGACTTCGATCTGCCATTCTCCCTCGGGATTCTCGGTGTAACGATGTGGATAGATTTCAGTCGCAAGATAGTAGACGTCTTTCTTAGCCCCCGTCGCATTCTTAAGATAAAACAGCGTGGGAGCGGCCACTGTTTCCGCAGTTTGCATCAACAGCTTTTCCGGAGCTTTATCAAGGTCCTCGACTCTCTGTGCGCCCTTACTAATGATCTCGAAGTGATCGTGATCGTTCCCGCGATAAAACGTCAGGTAGAAACGCCCTGAGCGGGGATCGCGAAAGAGATTTGGATTTTGATTACGCTGGTTGGGAACTGCCGTTACGAGGGTCTTCCGTTGAGTTAAGTGAATCCCATCTTTCGAAGTTGCGAGCACGATATAGCTGCTCGGTGTGTCGTAGCCGCGGGTGATGGCGAGGTAGAGCAACTTGGGATGTTTGCGATCGGCATTTTGCAGTACGCTAGGCCAACGAGCATCGGTCCGGAGCGGATTCTTCTCGTATTTCGTCCAGTTCACCAGGTCGTTACTGCGCGCAAGACCGATTCCGGCTCCCTCGTTCAACCCATACCATCCCCAATAGCGATATCCATCGCGATTGAGTTCGAGTACGGAAAGCGTGTGAGGAAATTCCTTGCCCTCCCACGACTGAGCATCAGGCATGACATGACGAGGCGTTGTCAGCTGCAGATAAGGGATGCTGGATTCTGCGGCTGATCCGCTCGTTTGACACCACCCGCACGAACAAATAGCCAGTGCAATGATGATTGAGAAAGACAGGCGAGGATGACGCACAAGGCCTCCGAATTCAACTACCAGGTTGTGGGTTCGGGCGCCGCCTTCTTGAGAGTGACGGTGGCATTTGTAATTAACGGCTTTGCCCAGAACCCGACAGTGAGCACACATCCAAACGTCAAATAGAGAAATGCCACTCCTGCGCGAAGTCCAAAGTGATCGCCGATGCGCCCAACGATGAGCGGCACGACCGCCCCTCCCATGATCCCGGTGCTAAGGATTCCAGCAAATGGGCCGTGATGCTCCGAGACTGAGTTTAATCCCAGGGAAACGAGGATGGGCCACATCACCGAGGCGAACAAGCCTATCGTCGGAAATGCAATTAGCGACACACGGGATGGGCCGAATAGCGCGGCGCTAAGACACACTAGCGCAGAGATGCTCGTACCGATAAGAACTTTACGGCTGTCGAAGAGCTTGAGCAGCCCCATGCCAATGAAGCAGCCTGCCGTAAGCAGTCCCCAAAACCATGAAATGGCGGTTGCGCCCGTCGTGTGTGGATCGTAGCCGTGATAGGTGGAGAGAAATTTGGAGATCCAGTCGGCCGTGCCCTGCTCCGATCCTACGTAAGCGAATACACAAAAAAAGAACGCCCAAACCATAGGACGACGGAGCAAGTCTCCGTACATTGACCACGATCCTGCGGCTTCTTCGCTGGAACGCTCCACGCGCGGGAATATGGTGAAGTAAAGTACAACGATCATGGCGACGGTGAACACTGCGAAGATCCAGTAGAGCGACGCCCATGGTAGAGCCGGCGGAGTCAGCCGTGCCAGACTTCTAAGCAGCAGATCACGTCCAGGCTTCTCAAGGTTGAGGACCAAGTACGAGTACATGTAAGGACTCAAGAACGATGCCGAGCCGAAAATCAGCTGCGCAAACGCAGAATTGAATGCAAAATGCTCTTCTCCTCCCGCAACCCGCAACAGAGGATTAATCGCGGTTTGTAGGGTTGCCATCCCCGATCCCATGATGAAAAGCGAAATGACTGCTACTTGGTAGGTGGGGTGGAATGCAAAACTGAGGGATCCGATAGTGCCAGCCAGAAATGCCCAGATCATTACCGGCTTCTCTCCGAAGCGCTCGACGAGGAACCCGGCAGGAATCGACATGACTCCGTATGCAATAAAGAATGAAAAAGGCAAAAATGCTGCCGCCGCTAGGCTTACGTGAAAGCTGCTGATGATGTCCGGGACGATCGGGCCAAGAATATTCGTCAACAGGGACATCACAAAGAAGGTTAAGAAGACCAAGAAAACCATGTAGCGGCTTCGGGCCATCCTGTGATTCACTCCGTGGTCGTGATTTTGGCCGCTCGTTCGAATTTCCCGGCCTCGCGGTTGGCGAGCGCGGCCAACGTCAGCGTGATCATTTGCACTGGCAGGATTTCGAGAATCGGGCGAACACTGTCACCGTGATCCGGTAGACAAAAAGGCTTGAGCGATGAGTTCTGTCCAATGAATTCAGCTTGTCCGCCACCTTGCTGAATGTCAGAGAGCAAGCGCTGGTTCAGATCGCGGGTCTTCTCATCCCCGGAAAAGACCGCTACGAACGTATCCTCGTTCAGCATTTCAAAGGGACCATGCCGGAACGCGGCGCTGCTCATTCCTTCGGCATGGAAGTGATCGGACTCCTTAATGATTAGGGCTCCGGTGCCGACAGCCGCGAGCGAAGCTCCCCGCCCCACAAAGAACAGATGCTTGATGCTCCGCAGTTCCTTAGCGAGAAGTTCGACATGCTCTTTCCATCGGTTGAGATACTCGCGTACTGCCAGCGGCGCCTTCCTTAATTCCCGATGGCTTTGCCTGGGATCGCGACGACACAGAATATCGCCCAGGAATTTCAGGACCATCAGCGCCGTAACATACGTTTTGCATGAGACCGAGAATTCGGTTCCAGCCTGGGTAAATAGCGCGGCCGTCGAATGCTCGACCAAAGGGCTATGCGGAGTGTTGGTTACGGCGATTACCTCGGAGCGTTTACGATTCACTTCCGCCAGACGAATCATTTCTGCGCTTTGCCCGGATTGCGACACAGCAACAATCAGCGTCTTCGGATCGAAAAACCGTGATTTGTAATGGACCAGTTCCGAGGTCTCCACCATCAGTGCGGTGAAGCCATGATCAATTAGCTGTAAATTCAGCGGATGGAGAGCGTGGAAGGAAGACCCCATGCCCGTTAAGACCACCCGGTGGAACTTCCCTTCCCCGAGGCGCTGCGCCAGTTTGATCAAGCCGGGAGAGGAATCAAGGCTGGCCCGCGTGGCTTCGAGCGCCCGCGGCTCATCGAGGACGTCTTCCAGGTACTTGCCCTCAATGATTTGTAGATCACGCACAGCGAGATCAGAATTCACCTT
>Ga0335077_10006936_pt1 | contig 14012 bp, 10 predicted proteins | sample Lox_Sample_31_FD_207151 | JGI IMG/M metagenome (GOLD analysis project Ga0335077, IMG submission 207151) | Soil microbial communities from Loxahatchee National Wildlife Refuge, Florida, United States - Lox_Sample_3.1 | ecosystem: Environmental > Terrestrial > Soil > Wetlands | place: USA...
CCGGCCCATCTCGCTCTACGGCGTGACGAAAGTGCAGGCCGAGCAAGCGATCCTCGAGCGCGAAAACAGCATCAGTTTCCGCCTCGCAACCGTCTTCGGCGTATCGCCGCGGATGCGGATTGACCTGCTCGTCAATGATTTCGTCCATCGGGCGGTGACCGACCGGGCGGTGGTGATCTTCGAGGGCCATTTCAAGCGCAATTATCTCCACGTGCGCGATGTGGCGCGGGTGTTTGTCCACGCGCTCAACCACTTCGAGGCTATGAAGGGCAAGCCTTACAACGTCGGGTTGGACGAGGCAAATCTGTCGAAGCTGGAACTCTGCGCCGTGATCCAGAAGCACCTGCCGAAGTTCGTCTTTTTGGAAGCCCCCATCGGCGAGGACCCTGACAAACGCGACTACATTGTGTCCAACGCGCGGATCGCCGGCACGGGCTTCAAGACCGAGTGGGGCCTCGATCGGGGCATCCGCGAGTTGATTAAAGGATTCACGATTCTGCGGAATAGCATCTACTCCAACGTCTGACCGGTTTGCATGAGCCGTACCCGTTTAGCGGAGCGCGGACATTCCTGTCCGCAGCACCATCCCCAGGGGCCGGAGCCGGCGAGTTGCTGGTGCACGTCTCAGGTCTCCCAGTGCTGCGGACAGGAATGTCCCCGCTCCGCTAAACGGGTGACATGAGTCTGGAGCTAAGCCAGGCAGTGGCGGTAGTGCTGGCCGGCGGATTCGGCACAAGGGTCGCGCATCTGCTGCCCGGCATTCCCAAGCCCATGGCGCGGGTGGCAGGCAAGCCGTTCGTGGAATGGGTTGTGCGCTACCTTGGGCGCCAGGGCATTGCGAAGGTCCTGCTTTCCACTGGCCACTTGGCCGAGGTGGCGGAGCAGCATTTCCGGCCGCAGCCGGTTTCGGGCGTTATCACGCGATGCTTTGCCGAAACCCGCCCCCTGGGCACGGCCGGCGGCTTCCTGAACGCCGTAATGCTCTCCGGCGAAAGCCCTGCGGCCTGGCTGGTGGTCAACGGCGACTCCCTTGTCTTCGCGGACCCGAAATTGGCCGCCGCTGAGTTGAGCAACCCTGCGGTCGCGGGCGTCGTAATTGGCTGCAGGGTGGCCGATGCCTCGCGCTATGGGACGCTGGCCATCGGCCCTGCCGGGGAGCTGCAGGGCTTTATTGAGAAGCGTCCCGGGATGGGAGTGATCAACGCGGGAATGTACCTGCTGCGAAGCTCACTGGTCAATAAGTTGCCGGGGACCCGGCCGCTGAGTTTCGAGCAGGAGGTATTTCCCCAGCTACTCTCGAGCGGGTCTCTGCTCAAAGTATGCGCGGTGGATGCCGCTTTCCTCGACATCGGCACGCCCGAATCGCTGCGGCAGGCTCAGTCGTTTATCGAGCAGAACCGCTCGCAATTCCGCGACTGAACCCACCGCCACGAACGCGTTACTTCAGCCTGGAAAGACCGCTTTCGCGGCGCGTGGTTCCTAGATAAGCCTTTCGCATCACTCTAGCGGGCGGATGCGCGTCAGGTTGGCTAGGTTACCAGCCGCCACAATCCTTTAGGGCGCGCTCCACTTGGCTGCGGGTTTTGCCGGTCCGTTTTTGGATCCGACCGACCAATTCCTGCTCCTGACCTTTCTCAAATGTAAGGTCGTCATCGGTCAATTGGGCGTACTTCTGTTTGAGTTTACCCTTAACGATATTCCAATCACCCTTCACTTCGAGTGTATTCATAGATTTATTGTCTTGGTTATTGTTTTTGTTTCTTTGGGGTGCGCTGGTTTGCGCAACCCGGACTCTGCTTTGGCAGGTTCCATGCCAGCCGCGTGCCCGGCGGACATCCCTCTCATTTCAAGGGCTTGTAGTATGATGTCGGTTCTCTTACGTGGTTACGCCTCGGCAGATTGCAGGGCAGAATCCCGGCGAATCGCATCCTGCAAGTCTCCCGGGCTTTTCGCAAGTTGCGGCGAAGATGTCTTTGGCTCTTGCATCCTGCGGATTTCACGTTGGCCGCGCCGGCGAGCGCGATTACCGTAAGCCTTTATGGTGCAACGACTTTTGCCAGTTGTGCTTCGATGGCACAGGCTTAGCTAAGTCTGTGGTGGCGGTTCGGCGGGATGTTCCGACCGTTTCGCCAGACGAACCACAGGACACCTATGGGTCAGGACAGCATTATGTCGAAGAGATCTGTATCGCAACGCTCGAACTCTCGCAGCCGGGCCGCCCAACTAGCCCCGTTGAGGAGCGCGGTCGGCTGGCTGGCTTCGACCGGCAGGTTGCTGAGTGGCGCCGCCATCGGCGCGGCGTTCGGCGGAGTCGCTGGTGCCGTGATCGGCATGGAGAACGCCGAGGTTGGGACCAAACACCATGATTGGAAAGTCAAGGCCCGCGATGTTTTTCCTTCGGTCATTGCCGCGTTGAGTGGCGCGGCCGCCGGCGCGGCGGTCGGCGGCATCGCCGGTTCGCTGATCGGCATGGGTATTCCTGGGCACCAGCTCGTCTATCACCGAAGCCAAGCGGCAATTTACTCTTCCACGCGGCCCATTTGGCCGGCGGTGTGCGGCCCGGCTAATTAACCAACAACAACAACCACTGCTTTATGCTCTATACTTTGGCTCTTATCTTGATCATCGCCTGGCTCCTGGGACTGGTATCATCTTATACGATGGGGGGATTTATTCACGTCCTTTTGGTAGTGGCGGTGATCATACTCCTGGTGCGGCTCATTCAAGGCAGAAGAGCCATCTGAGGAAGGAGGCAAGAGCGGCCCTTCCTCAGACCGGTGAGAGACTCGTCGCAGGGGGTCGCACGCATCCGCGAGGTCGCAATGGGAACGGCACACTTGAACTCGCGCAAAACTCCTCATCATGATGTTGCCCCAGGGCGCATCCCCAGCCGGTCTGCCGTTGAATTCAGAGTAAATGGCGGGGCCGGATCGAGGCGGGAGGCCATGCGGCGCGCGATCGCTCACTTGGCGCACATTACTGTGGTGGTCCTGTGTACCATTGTCTTCGCCTATTTTGCGCGGTCGGTGGTGCTCCCGGTATTCCTGGCCTGGATTGGGTCTTTGGTTCTCGATTCCCCGGTGCGGTGGCTGGCGGAAAGGCATTTCCCGAAGTACGTCGGGGCGCTGCTGGTGGTGGGGATTGCGGTGCTGGGGCTGGGTTACGGGGCGTATCACCTTGGGGGCCCAGCCGTCGAATGGGCGAAATCCGCGCCCGAAAACCTGCCTGTTCTGAAGAAGAAGTTTAGCCGGTTGTGGGGACCCGCGGCGAAGTTGATCGCCGCCGCTTCCAACTTGGCTCCCGATGGAGCTTCCGACGGGACTGCCCCCAAACCCCAGCCTGTCGAAGTCAAAGTCAAAGATAACCGGCTGGCCGGCTCCATTTTTTCCTGGACTGGGAGTGTGTTGGGGGGAATCGCCGAAACGATTGTATTGCTGTTTATGCTGCTAGCCTCCGGGGATGTCTTCATGGAAAAGTTGGTGGCAGTGATTCCCGCAGTTCGTGACAAGAAGCAGGCGACGCAAATCAGCCGTGAAATCCAGCGAAGCGTCTCCCGCTACCTGTTTTTTGTTGGAAGCGTGAACGTGGCTTTCGGCACTTTGGTGGGATTTAGTCTCCATTTGCTGGGCCTGCCCAACGCCGCTATGTGGGGTGGGGTCGCCGCCTGTTTGAACTTCATTCCCTATTTTGGGCCCATCGTCGGAATGCTCGCGGTCGCCATGGCCGGCTTGCTGGCTTTTGACACGCTCGGGCGAGGCTTGCTCCCGGCGGGTGCTTATCTGCTGCTTCACCTGCTGGAAGCGGATCTCGTGACGCCCTTCTTGCTCGGGCGGCGATGCGCGTTGAATCCAGTCGTGATCTTCGTTTCGCTGATGTTCTTCGCATGGCTGTGGGGTGTGACCGGGGCGCTGCTGGCGGTGCCGCTGCTCGTCACCGCAAAAGCCGTATGCGACCGCATTGCCAATTTGTCCTCGGTGGGGGAACTTCTCTCGGGCTGAAGCCTCCTTTTGATCGCCGTTAGACATTCTGCTGACCACGCTGTAGCTTGCAAGGGGTTCCCACAGACGACGTTCCTGAAGGAGTGTGGTTGGGGAACCATCGGATAATGCGGCGACAACCAAACAGAGTCATTTACCAAACGGTGGTGGTAGTATGGCTGACGCTTTCGATTGGGAGTGTGGTCGTGGCGATGGCTACGTGGGTGCAGCTTTCCGCTAAACTGGCTTCGGCTCGGCAAGCCTTCGACCTCGAGGTATGCGCCCAACAGGTCTTGAGACTGCTCGTGGACTGTGAAACGGGGGAGCGCGGTTTTGTTATCACCGGCGACGAGAATTTTCTGGAGCCGATGGTGGTCGGCCAGGCCGAGCTGGCCACCGAACTCAACCATTTGGTGGACATTGTGCGGGATGATCCTGTCATGCTCCAGCGCGTGGTCGCTTTGCGGGACGGGATTGCGGTGATACTCGACCGCTTCGAGAGTGTTAACCGCGCGCGCAGGACCCAAGGCTTCACCGCCGCGCAAGGGATTGTCGCCACGGGCGAGACCAAGAACATGTTGGACAAGTTGCGGAACGATCTGGGCCAAATTCGCCAGATGCCTGGGCATCTGGTTTCGAATCACCTCGAGTCCACACGAAAGCAATTGCTGCGCGCCAGTTTGACCAGTCTGGCCGCCGGCATTCTAGGGATTGGGGCGGGCGGGTTCGCCTTTTGGCTTTCCCGGCTGATGATGGAACAAAAGGAGCGCGAGCACGCCTTGGTTGAGGCCAAGCTCCAGGCCGAGCGCAGCAACCAGGAGAAGACCGTTTTCCTGGCGAACATGAGCCACGAAATCCGCACGCCCATGAACTCCATTCTGGGTTTCAGCGAGTTGCTCGAAGGCGAGTTGCACGAGCCCAAGCACCGCCAGTATCTCAAATCCATCCGCTCGAGCGCGGGCTCGCTGCTCCAACTCATCAACGACGTGCTCGACATGTCGAAAATCGAGGCGGGGGTATTGGAGTTACAGCCCGAACCCACCAATCCGCACGAGATCTGCGAGTTCATCCATACGGTGTTCGCTGAATCCGCCATCCGCAAGCAGGTCAACCTGGAGTGCAAGTGCGCGGAGGATTTGCCCCGCGCCTTGTTGCTAGATCGCATCCGCCTGCGCCAGATTATGGTCAACCTGGTGGGCAATGCCGTGAAGTTCACCGACCGGGGCAGTATTAACGTGCGCCTCAACTGGGAGAAGGAGGACAGCAGCAGCCATATCACGCTGACGATCGAGGTGCAGGACACCGGCGTCGGCATCCCGCCGGATAAGCTGGAGTCCATTTTCAAGCCGTTCGTCCAGGCGGGCGAGCACCACGAGAAAGAGAAGCTCGGCACGGGCCTTGGGCTCGCCATTGTCAAACGTCTGACCGAGGCGATGGGGGGCACCATCGTGGCGGCGAGTCCGGCGGGACAGGGCTCCACGTTCCGTCTGCGGCTTCCGAATATCCCGGTTTCCGCGCGCCTCCCGGAGGGTGAACAACAGCTCCCCGGGGTGGAGAGTGACTTTAACGATCTGGAGCCCGCGCTGCTGCTGGTGGTGGATGACAACGAGGAGAATCGCCGCCTCATTGCGAGCATGTTCGCCGGCTCAGATCATAAGCTTGAATTCGGCAGCGACGGTCTGGAGGCGGTGAGCAAAGCGCGGTCCCTTCGGCCGGACCTCATCCTGCTCGACCTCCGTATGCCGGGCCTGGACGGGCGAGAGGCATTTGCCCAGATCCGCAACTCACCTGGACTGGAAATGACTCCTGTCATCGCGGTGACCGCTTCCACGTTGCTCGAGGAGCAAGGCGGGCTGGAGAAGAAGTTCAACGCCCATTTGCGCAAACCCTTCTCGAAGCAAGAGCTGTTCGCCGAGGTGTCGCACTTCCTGCCGCGCCGCGCCAAAGCCACCGCCACAACGGCGGGCGGTGGAGCAGGCCCGGTCCGGGGCCCCGAGCCGGCGTCTGCGGCCCCGGCGCCGGCCGAGCTCAGGGCGGAACTGGACCGCCTGATGGCGGAGGAATGGCCTGGAATTCGCGACAACCTGGCTATCAATGAAACCAAGGCCTTCGCCGGCAAGCTGGAAGCTCTTGCGCAACGCTGGACCTGCCCGGCGCTCTGCGATTACGCGCAGTCTCTGGCTCACCGTGCAGAGGTTTATGAGGTGGTGGAGCTTGAGGAACAAGTGAACCATTTCCCCGATTTTGTGAGACAATTATCAGGGCCCCTGCCCGCATGCGCAAATTGATATGCCCCAGGCTGCCGAAATGGGTTTACCCGTGTCGGACCAGGTCACACTGACCCCGCCCCAGGTTCCTGCCGGCACACCGCAGCCGACCCGGATCCTGGTCGTGGACGACCAACCCGCCAATATCCAATTGGTCGGTTCCGTGCTCGGCAAGCTGGAATATGAAATCATCCCCGCCCTGGATGGGCCGACCGCCCTGAAACGGCTGGCCAATCACTTGCCCGATTTGATCCTGCTCGACTTGCTGATGCCGGAGATGGATGGCTGCGAAGTCTGTCGCCGGCTGCGCGAGATTCCCGGCTCGGAGAATGTCCCGGTTATATTCCTTTCCGCGGCGGACGACAAAGACCTTGTGGTGCAAGCTCTCAAAGCCGGGGGCGTGGATTACATCACCAAGCCCTTTAACCAGGCCGAGCTGGTGTTGAGGGTCAAAACGCAGCTTGATTTGAAAAGCGCCCGCGACCGGCTTAAGCAACTGGCGGAGGATCGAGATGAACTGCTCGGTATGCTGGCGCACGATTTGAAGAACCATCTTGGCGGGATGCAGATGAGCTCCCAACTCTTGCATAAGCGGATCGAACGCCTGGGCGATGAGCGCGCGGCCCGGCTGTCAGAGAACATCCTGCGTTCCGGCGGCCAATTGCTGACTTTCGTAAAGGAGTTTCTCACCAACGCCGCCGCCGACCACGGGGTCTTCCTCCAGCCGGCAACTCTCAATCTCTCAGAGGCGGCAGCCCGGGCGCTTCAGAAATACGCGGAGGCCGCCCGGTCCAAGCAGTTGGTGCTCGAAACCAGGCTGGCTGCCGAGGACACCGCCGTGCTCGCCGACGCATCCGCGCTGGATCAGGTGCTCGACAACTTGCTTTCGAACGCACTGAAGTTTACACCGCCAGGGGGACACATTCTCGTTTCCGTACATCCGAGCGGCGGGCAGGTGGAGTGCCGCATCCAGGACGACGGTCCCGGCTTCACCGCCGAAGACCGGGTGCGGATGTTCCGGCGCTATGCCCGTCTCTCGGCTCGGCCTACGGGAGGCGAACCCTCCAGCGGTTTAGGACTGAGCATTGTGTTGAAATTGGTACAAGCCATGCACGGCGAGGTGACGTGCGAGAGCATACCCGGCCAGGGCGCCTGCCTCATCATTCGGCTGCCGCGGCCAACAACCTAACCACGATCATGGACTTTCTGATAATCGACGACGACAAGACCTTTCGGGAAGCAACCTGCTTTCTCATCGATGAGGAGAAACATTATGCCGAAGGAGCAGCCTCCGGCCAACTCGGCTTGAAGCGCCTGAAGGAGGAGAAATTTGACGCGGTCCTGCTGGACCTGAACCTCGGAGACGAGAATGGGCTCGACGTGTTGACGGAAATCCAGAAAGCGTATCCCGAGCTGCCGGTGGTCATGTTCACTGCCGAGGGCAATATAAAGACCGCGGTCGAGGCCATGCGGCGCGGCGCCGCGGACTTTCTCGAAAAGCCGTTTAAGAGCGAACAGTTCTTAACCGTGTTGGCGCGGCTGCAGCGCCTCCGGCAAATGGGCCAGCAGATCGAGCGCCTGGAGCGGGAAGTGACTGAAACCAGGGCGCAAGAGGCCGAGTCCATCTTTGATTTCACCGCTCCCCCCATGCAGGGGGTGATGGAAACCTTGCTGCGCGCGGCGAAGACGCCGGCGTCGGTCCTCATTGTGGGCGAAAGCGGCACGGGCAAGAGTGTGCTTGCGCGCGCCGTGCACCAAAATAGTCACCTGGCTGACAAATCCCTCGTCACTGTCAGTTGTCCGAGTCTCTCCAAGGAACTGCTGGAAAGCGACTTGTTCGGCCATGTCAGAGGCGCGTTCACTGGGGCTGTGAAAGACCATTGGGGAAAGGTCTCGACCGCCGAAGGGGGAACGCTCTTCCTCGATGAGATTGGCGATCTCCCGCTCGAAATTCAACCCAAACTGCTCCGTTTGCTGCAAGAGCGCGAATATGAGCGGCTGGGAGAAAACGTTACGCGTCTCGCCAATGTGCGGGTGCTGGCGGCGACCAGCCGCGACATCAAGAGCCGGGTCGCGGACGGCACTTTTCGCGAAGACTTGTATTTTCGGCTCAACGTGATAACGGTGCAAATCCCTCCGTTGCGCTCGCGCCCAGCGGACTTGCGCCGGCTCGCAGAACATTATGCCAGACATTTTGCGGCCCGCTGCGGCCGGCAAGTGGAGGGCTTCACCGAGGAAGCTCTGGCGAGCATTTGCGGCTATGCCTGGCCGGGAAACCTCCGCGAGCTGCGCAACGCCATCGAGCGGGCTGTCATCCTGGGCCGCGAGCCCCGGATTACTCTGGCCGACCTGCCCGCCGAGTTGCGGTCTTCGCTCCTCCCCGGGGCCACGAGCGGCTTCACGGGCCAAAATGACGGCCTGATAACCTTGGAACAGTTGGAAGAACAGCATATCAAACGAGTGCTGGCGCAGACCCGGACCATCGCCCAAGCCGCTCAAATTCTGGGCGTCGATCAGGCCACCATTTATCGCAGAATAAAGAAATACGGGGTCGAGCAACAACGTGCGGCGTGAGGAACCGGGCGTATCTCCACGCCACCACAAATCTTCCCCCTCACCCCAACCCTCTCCCCCTTGGCGGGGGAGAGGGGGAAAGCGTCGCCCGAGCAAACGCGGGCTGGGGTCTCCCTTGCCCCCGCCGAGGGGGAGAGGGCTGGGGTGAAGGGGCTGGCGGTGGTACTCATAAGATGCGTCCTAAAGAACCGGGCGGCTAATCTCCGCCCCGGGAGCTTTTTCGCGCCTCGAAGTCGTACTGGAACAGAAGCCCGATACTCTGCCCTCCTTCTTTTCCATTTCGGATGGCATTGAAGCCATAACCATAGCGGAGCACGATCCGGCAGTTTTTGCTTCTCGGGGTATAACTCAGCCCGACTCCTGCGCCGGTTTGCCAGGCTTCCCGCTGTTCAAACCCGGGCAGGTAACTGAGCCTGGCGGCAGCACCTTCGAGCATGAATTGAAGGCGGTGGGAGTGCTCGAGCGGCACCAGGTAACGGCCATAAAAATGAGCAAAGCTCTTTGCTGTCAGTTCCTCATAATAGTAACCGGGCATCACGAGGGGGAATTCTGACACGAGCGGCAGAACGCCCCCGAGCCGCCAGGCGCTCAAACGGTCCGCACCGGAAGAGGTCCCGGCCGTGACCGCGAATGAAACCTGGTGCCCGATGTTGGTCCACGAATAGTTCAATCCGGCGTAAGCCCAGTAAAGGCTGGAGGCGACGTTGAGCTGCCGGTCCCCGTTGAACCCGTATGGATCGATGTCGTTACGCCACTGCCGCTCGTACCAGGCGGAGATTTCGAGACCCAGATCGGGATAAAGAACCGGCTCCTTGCCGCCAAACCTCAGACCGGTCCGCAAGAAACCCGTGGTTAGGTTCTCCGGGACCGTGAAGGTGTTTAAGGTGTCGCTGTCAGCACTGAAAAAGGACTCTCGCACACCAACGCGCCCAACCAGATTCAACGGTATCAACCAGTTCGGGTCGAGCAAGTGATAGACGCTCAAAGCCGCGCCGCCGCCGAAGCCGTAGAAGCTTTCGCCCTCATAGAAGCGCCCTTGTCGGACCTCGTAATAATTATCGCCAAACGCGCCGCCATAGAAGCCGAGGCCAACGTCCGTGTGAGGCGAGATTAACTGCTTAAAGCCGAGTTCGCCGTACAGATACGCCGGAGCCACGGCCAGGCGGAGTGTCAGGTTTGGCCGGATGTATTCCGGGTTGTTGTAATAATAGTAGGCGTAAAGCGCTTGCGGCCCCTGGCCGGTGATCGGTTGATCGTACCCCAGTTCGGCCAGGTTGCGGGCTATGGGATCGAGTTGCGCGAAGAGCGCCACAGGGCCTGAGAATAGAAGTGCCGTCAGAACCCAGAGTCTTGTTTCCTCTATTTTGGTCCGGAGATCTGCCACCGCACTCTGCGTCTAGCAGCACTCGTGCCAGCCGTTCCCGGAGCCCACCCGGCTTGGTTCCACCCGTTTAGCATCGATGCTCATCGCGGCAAATCGGCGAAGGAATGCAGCTTGCGAGGCAAGATGAAAGGCAGGTGGCATTCTGCAACTCCCACGGCCATTGACAAAGTCGTTCCCAGCACGATGTAGCAGCCGACGTAAGGAGGCTCTGATCAATAGGTTCGGAGAGAAGGGGCGGAGTTAGTTCAGAGCCTCCTTACGTCGGCTGCTACAAGCGCTTACGCGGACTTTGTCACTGGCCCTGCTGCAACTCCGGGACCAGGCTCGCGCCTGCGCCTTCTCGAAGACTAAGTTTGACCTCCGAACGCATAGGGATAAGCTCGCTCCAGATGAATCCCAGCTCGAAATGAAAGGCCTGCCCATGAACCAAGACCCTTCCTCTCGCCGGAGCTTCCTGAAAACGGCTTCTGTCGCCGCGACGGCTATCACCCTTATCCCTCGTCACGCGCTGGGACAGGGCCAAACCCCGCCGTCGCAGAAACTCAACATCGCGGGGATTGGCGTTGGCGGCATGGGCTCGGGCGACGTTGCCTCCTGCGCCCAGGCCGGCGAGAACATCGTCGCCCTCTGCGATCCCGACCGGAACCACCTGGCCGAGAACGCGAAGAAATATCCCGGCGCCAAGCTCTACACCGACTTCCGCAAGATGCTTGAGACGCAGAAGGATATTGACGCTGTGACCATCGCCACCCCCGACCACGTGCATGCCGTGGCCACAGCTATGGCCCTGAAGCTGGGCAAGCATGTGCACTGCCAGAAGCCGCTCACCCATAGCGTTTACGAGGCGCGCATGATCGGTAAGCTCGCGCGCGAGACCAAGGTCGCCACCCAGATGGGCAATTTCGGCCAGGCCGGCGAAGAGCCCCGCCGCGTTGCCGAACTGATCTGGGCCGGCGCCATCGGCACCCTCAAGGAAGTGCATGCGTGGTCCAACCGCAACCCGGACATCTCCCCGCGCGGCATTGCCCGGCCCACGGAGACCCCACCCTGCCCGGCGCACCTCGAGTGGGACCTGTGGATCGGCCCCGCGCCGATGCGGCCCTATCACCCCTGCTATCACCCGTTTGCCTGGCGCGGCTGGTGGGACTTCGGCACCGGGGTTCTCGGGGACATCGGCTGCCATGAGCTGTCCGGCATCTTCAAGGCCATGAAGATCGGCGACCCGGTCAGCGTCGAAGCCTGCTCCACCAACTGGCAGCGCCCCAAGGAAATCAGCACCGAGACCGCCCCGCTGGCTTCCATCACCCACTACAGGTTCGCCGCCAGCGACACCCACGGGCCGTTGAGCATCTTCTGGTACGACGGCGGCATGCGCCCGCCCCGGCCCGAGGAACTCGAGCCGGACCGGCCGTTCGCGGTGAACGATGGCACGATGTATGTCGGCGACAAGGGCGTCATGCTGCGCGACCGCCTGATCCCCGACAAGAAGTGGACCGACTTCGGTCAGCCGCCGCAGAAGCTGGCGCGGTCTCCCGGGCATTGGAAGGAATGGCTCGACGCCTGCCGGGGCGGCAAACCCGCCGGCTCAAACTTTGCTGATCACGCAGCTCACCTTGCCGAAGTCGTCCTGCTGGGCAATATCGCGATACGCATGAACCAGAAGCTCGAATGGGACGCCGCGAACATGAAATTCCCCAATTGCCCTGAGGCGGACAGGTTCGTAAACCCGCCTTACCGGGAAGGTTTTGCGCTCTAACGCCTTCCCCCACCATGCCCGCCTCCACCGGAGAAGCCACCTCCCGAAAAGCCGCCTCCGTGTGAAGCGCCGGACGAGCCGCCGTAACCACCGCCAGAGTAGCCGCCACGACCGCCTCCGGAAAACCCTCCGTAGCTGCCGCCAGAGTAGCCCCGAGAGGCAACGGAACCTCCGGAGAAGTTGTTACCTGAGTAGGCACTTCGCCCGGCGAAACTTCCGCCAGAATACCTGCCGGCACCGTTCATCGCGTAGCTGGTTGGGTAGCCCCGGGCTCCGCTCGCGGCCCAGGTATATGTGGATCGTGATGCCGGTGCAAACGATTGGCTCGCTCCGGCGCGATTAGCACCCGACCAGCTTGAATACTGACCTGCACCCTGCCGGGCTACCATCTGGCCAGCCCCTGCTGCGGTCCACGTTGAGGCGGACCTTGCTGGCTGAGCCCCGGCCGTTTGGCGGGTCCAGGATGAAGTTGTTCCTGCCGGGCTCGTACGGCCTGCCCCGGCTGCCGTTCCCGCGGAGGCGTATCTCATTTCCTGCGCACTAGTTTGACGCCCCCAAGAGGCGGTTGATCCGGGCGAATGTCCTGCTCCGGCCACAGCCCCACCGTGTCCGCCAGGTTGTCCGGCTCCGCCAGGTTGACCACCCGGAGGTCTTCCGCCTGATCCGCCATTCCCACCCGCGTATCCGCCTGGATGGGGTGCCCCCGGAGGATGCCCGCCGGCCTCTCCATTCTGATGGCCATTCCCGTGATAACCCTTGCCATTGCCATTGCTATGGTACCCATCACCATTGCCGTGGTAACCATTGCTATAGCCATAATACCCATTGCCGTGGTAGCCATAGCCGTGCCAGGAACCGCAGTAAGGGTAGCCGGCCCAACCGCATCCTCCCCAACCCCAACCGCAACCGCCCCAGCCCCAACCCCAGCACCCGGCAAAACCCCAACCGAGCCCCCACCCCAGCCCAAGGCCGAAGTTCAGGTCTCCATAATATGGGTAATAGCTATACGGATAATACGGGGCGGTGAAGTCATAATAGACTGGCTCGGGAGCAGCAAGAACCGCGGGATCACTCGCGTACGAGGGAGCGGCAGCGACCAGCTCTGTTTGTGCTGGCGCTGTGGGAGCCGGCTCAGCTTGAGGCGTTTCCGGCGCGCTGGCCGCCGGCTGTGCTGGTGCAGGAGAGCCTGGCTGTGCGTTCATCAACGCGACCAGGATGTCAGAAGACAGCCCCTGCGCGCGAAGGTCGATGATCTCGGAGGCAGTCAGGCGAACGCCCGGGGAGTTGTGAATGAACTCGATGATGATGTTCTCTTCCACCTTGGCGCGGGAGAGCCTGAGGACATCGGCCACTACCGGCGATGCGGTGGCCGGTGTGGACTGACTTAACCCGTTGCTGGCGGACAGCGAGAATCCCAATAAGACTGCAAGCAACGCTCTCATATTCTTTAGCTTAGTGCAAAAATGATTAAATGCCACTAATCATTAGACGGCTTCCCCAGCCTCGCATTCATCATTTGTTCTGCGCAGGAGCAATAGGCGGATTTTAACACAAGGCCGCATAGATCACGCTAATGAGTAGTGTGAGAAGGGGCCGCTCAAGCCACCCTGAAGCTACCCTGAGGCTACCCCGAGGCTATCTGGTAGCCAACCGGTAGCCACCCGGAAGCCACCCTGAAGCCACCCTGAGGCTACCCTGAGGCTACCCTGAGGCTACCCTGAAGCCACCCTGAGGCTACCTTGAAGCTATCCTCAGGCTCCCCCGAAGCTACCCCCAGGCTACCCTGAGGCTACCCCCAAGGTATTTTGAGCCCGCCCTTCGCTTAGCCTCGGACTATGCCGGAGCCGGTTTCAAGCTGGTGACAGACGGGAAGCACCGCCGGGAAGTCGGCGGGGAAGGGCATGGTGGACACCAAAGTGCCAACTGCTGAAGCGGGGTTGTAATGAGAGCCTGGCCAAGGGCGCGCAAAGAATGAGATGCTCACCGCAGCCAGGTTAATGGCGCGGCGTGTGGGGCCGTTGACCTGCGTGAAGGTGCAGCTTATGATGAGGGCA
>Ga0335077_10006937_pt1 | contig 14011 bp, 15 predicted proteins | sample Lox_Sample_31_FD_207151 | JGI IMG/M metagenome (GOLD analysis project Ga0335077, IMG submission 207151) | Soil microbial communities from Loxahatchee National Wildlife Refuge, Florida, United States - Lox_Sample_3.1 | ecosystem: Environmental > Terrestrial > Soil > Wetlands | place: USA...
ACAGCGGCGTGCGGCTCGATGAGCGCGGTTTCATCCAGGTGGACGAGCACTGTCGCACGGGGGCCGAGGGCGTGTGGGCCGTGGGGGACTGCGTGCGCGGTCCGATGCTCGCCCACAAGGGCAAGGAGGAGGGCGTCATGGTCGCCGACCTGATCGCCGGCCGCTACGGCGAGACCAACTACAAGGTGATCCCCTCGGTCATCTACACCGCCCCGGAGATCGCCTGGGTCGGGCAGACCGAGGAGCAGGTCAAGGCCAGCGGCCGGGCTTACAAGGTCGGGCTGTTCCCCTTCCTCGCCAGCGGCCGCGCGCGCGCGATGGAGCAGGCGGCCGGCTTCGCCAAGCTGATCGCAGCGCGCGATGACGACGAGATCCTCGGCGTGCACATCATCGGCCCGCTCGCCGGCGAGCTGATCGCCGAAGCGGTGCTGGCGATGGAGTACTCGGCCAGCACCGAGGATCTGCAGCGCACGATCCACGCGCATCCGACGCTGTCCGAGGCGGTGCACGAGGCGGCGCTGAATGCCGACAAGCGCGCCATCGATACGCTCAACCGCTGAAGGGGCAGCGCGCGCCGCTAGCGCTGGCGGCGCACCCTGAGCACGTTCGCGACCGCGGCCAGGCGGCGCAGCACGCGCGCCAGCTGCTCGAGGTCGCGCACCGCGACCGCCAGGGTGAAGTCGGCAATGCCGGTGGCGCGGTCGGTGCGCGTGGTCGCGGACTCGATCGAGAGCCGCTCGAGCGCCAGCACGTCGGTCAGGTCACGCAGCAGCCCGCGCCGGTCGTAGGCGCTGACGGCGAGCACGACGCTCATGCTCTCCGCATCGTCCGTGGCCCATTCCACCTTCAGCAGCCGGTCGGGCTTTAGCGCTCCCATGCGCGTGAGGCTCGGACACTCGCTGCGGTGCACCGTGACCCCGCGCCCAAGGGTGACGTAGCCGACGATCGGCTGCGGCCGCAATGGGGCGCAGCAGCGCGCCAGCGTGATCGGCAGGTCGCCCACGCCCTCGATCTCCACCGGCGAGCCGCGGCGCCGCTTCGCCCCCGCCCGGGGCGGACGCAGCGCCGGGGCGGGCGGCGGGGCGAACAGCCGCGTGGCCGCCTGCAGCAGCTGCGTCACGGTGATCTCACCCTCACCCAGCAGCTCGTAGAGGCGCTCGGTGTCGGCGGCCTTGAGCTCCCTAGCCAGCGCGGCGAACTGCTCGCGGCCCACCCCGATGCGCGGCAGCTCGCGCTCGGCGATCTCACGCCCGGCGGCGCGGTTGTCGCCGGCGTCCTGCTTGCGGAACCAGGCGCGCACCTTGTTGCGGTTGCGGGCCGCGACCAGATAACCCTGCTCAGGCGCGAGCCAGTCGCGGCTCGGCGCCTCCTGCTTGCCGGTGATGATCTCGACGATCTCGCCGTTGGCGAGGGGCCGGGTGAGGGGCACGATGCGGCCGTTGACCTTGGCCCCGCGGCAGCGGTGGCCGAGCGAGGTGTGGATCTGGTAGGCGAAGTCGAGCGCGGTGCCGCCGCGCACCAGGTCGATCACCTCGCCCTTGGGCGTGAGCACGTACACGCGATCCTCGAACAGCTCGGTGCGCATGCCCTCGATCAGGTCGCGGTCGGCGTGGGCCGCGCCGCCCTCGCCAGGCTCGAGGAGCCGGCGCACCCACTCGATCTTGCGCTGGTACTGGGCATCGCGGGCACCGCCTTCCTTGTAGGTCCAGTGCGCGGCCACCCCGAGCTCGGCGTGCTCGTGCATCTGCCGGGTGCGGATCTGCACCTCGACGCTGCGCGCGTGCGGGCCGATCACCGCGGTATGGATGGAGCGGTAGCCATTGCCCTTGGGGGTGGCGATGTAGTCGTCGAACTCGCCCGGGATGTAGGGCCAGCGGCCGTGCACGATGCCGAGCGCGGCGTAGCACTCGGGAATCGACTCCACCACCACGCGCACCGCACGCACGTCGAAGAGCTGCGAGAAGTCCAGCTGCTTGCGCTGCATCTTGCGGTAGATGCTGTAGATGTGCTTCGGCCGGCCATAGACCTGGGCGCGGATGCCGGCCGCCTGCAGCAGCGCGGTGAGCTCCTCGCACAGCAGCTCGATGTAGCGTTCGCGGTCGGCACGCCGCTCGTTCAGCGCGGCGGCCACGCGGCGGTATTCCTCGGGCTCGAGGTAACGGAACGCCAGGTCCTCCAGCTCCCACTTCAGCTGCCACACGCCGAGCCGGTTGGCGAGCGGGGCGTACACGGCGCGCGCTTCCAGCGCGCGACGCGCGCGCTCGTTAGCGCTCAGGGCGCGCGCGTGGCGCAGCGCGACCAGCTCCTCGGCGAGGCGCGCCAGCACCAGGCGCGGGTCGCTCACCACCGCCAGCAGCATCTTGCGCAGCGTCTCGGTCTGGCGCGTGTCCAGGCCGTGCTCGGGCGACCAGTCGCGCGGCAGGCCCAGGCTCCCGAGACGCACCAGGGAGGCCGCCACCGCGGCGGGCCCCGGCCCGACGGCCTCGGCACAGCGTGCCGCGGCGAGACCCGCGGCGAGCGCGGCGTGCGCGAGCAGCGCGAGCGCGAGCTCGGAGCTCTCGGTGAGAGCGCCGATGATGGTCGCCGCTTCGGCAGCCGCGGCGGCCTCGAAACCGGCAGCCGCGAGGCTCTCGCGCGCGGCGGCGATCGCGGCGCGGATCTCAGGCGGGCAGGTGAGGCTGGTCTCCACGGACTTGGGCTTGCGGCGCGGCGGGACGGACACGCGCCGTGTTGTCCGCGCGGGAAGCCGCTATCATACGACAGCAGATCTGCGGCGGCTTTCGGCCAGTCCGGACGGCACGAGTGGGACACAGCAAGTGGGCCAACATCAAGCGCCATGAAGGCGCCCGCCTGCGCCGGGAGGCGCACGCCGCAACCCCGGTCACCGAGGCGGACCTCGAGTGGGTGCGCTACGAGGGCTACGGGCCCGGCGGCGCCGCCGTGATGGTCGACTGCCTGACCGCCGATCGCAGCCGGGCGCGTGATGAGCTGCGGCACGCCTTCGCCACCCACGGCGGCCTCCTCGGCGCGGAGGGCTCGGTCAGCTACCTGTTCAACACGGTCGGGCTCATGGTCTATCCGCCCGGCACGGACGAGGAGGCGCTCATGCACGCGGCGCTGGAGGCCGGCGCCGAGGACGTGATCGCGCACGAGGATCACTCGGTGGAGGTGCTCGCCGACCCGCGCGAGCTCGAGGCGGTGTGCGCGGTGCTCACGCATGGCGGCTTTGCACCCGCGAGCGCGGCCGTGACCCAGCGCGCCGCCAACTCGCTGCCGCTCAGCGGCGAGAGCGCGCTCGACATGCTCGACCTGCTGAGCGCGCTCGAAGAGCTCGAGGCGGTGCGCGACATCTACTCCAACGTGGAGATCAGCGAGGAGGCGCTGGGGCGCTGCTAGGTCCCGGGGCCGTCGGGCACCGGCCTGGGAATGCGTAAGTGCTTGTTTTCAGTTAACCTCGCGCACCGTGAAGCCACCTCACTAACGGCTCAGGGCGAGGACAGCGATCCGGATGTCGAGATACCGCAGGAGGGCCTGGCGAGCGTTCGAGCCGCAGCCCGCACCCGCGCCGCTCGCGCGCAGCCTGACCGCCGTGCGCATCCTCGGCCTGGACCCGGGCTCGCGCCGCACGGGCTTCGGACTGATCGAGAGCCGCGGGCGCGAGCTCACCGTGCTCGCGCACGGCTGCCTGAACGTCGCGAGCGCTGCGCCCGCGGCGCGCCTGCGGCTGATCTTCGAGGGCCTGCAGCGCCTCATGGGGGAGCATGCGCCCGGGGAGGTGGCCATCGAGCGCGTGTTCGTGAGCCGCAACGTCGACAGCGCGCTCAAGCTCGGCCAGGCGCGCGGCGCGGCGCTGTGCGCCATCCCGCACGGCGTGCCGGTGTTCGAGTACGCACCGCGCGCCATCAAGCTCGCCGTGGTGGGCTCAGGCTCGGCGGAGAAGTTCCAGGTGGCGCACATGATCCGCGTGCTGCTCGCTCTGGCGCAGCGGCCGCAGGCGGATGCGGCCGATGCGCTGGCCGTGGCCGTCTGTCACGCCCACGCGCGTTCACTCGCCGTGCTGACGAGCCGCGCCGTGCCCGTCTTGCAGGGTGGGCGGTGATCGGCTCGCTCCGCGGACGCATCTCGGCCAAGGCGCCACCCCAGCTGACCGTGGAGGTCGGCGGCGTGGGTTACGAGCTCGAGGCGCCCATGTCCACCTTCTTCCAGCTGCCGCCCGTCGGCGCCGAGGTGCACCTGCTGACGCACCTCGTGGTGCGCGAGGACGCGCACGTGCTGTTTGGCTTTGGCAGCGAGGAGGAGCGGCGCCTGTTCCGCAGCCTGATCAAGGTCTCGGGCGTGGGTCCGAAGATCGCGCTGGCGCTGCTGTCGGGCATCAGCGTCGCCGACTTCCACCAGCACGTGCAGTCGCAGGACATCGGCGCGCTCACGCGGGTGCCGGGCATCGGCCGCAAGACCGCCGAGCGCCTCATCGTCGAGATGCGCGACCGGCTCACGGCGCCCGAGCTCGCCGCGGGCGCGCCCGGGGGCGCGCTCGCGGGCAGCCCGGAGACCGAGGCCTACGCGGCGCTGGTGGCGCTCGGCTACCGTCCGGCGGAGGCGACACGCTTGCTCAAAGGCGCCGGTCCCGGTACACAGTCCACCGAGGAACTGATCCGCCGCGCCCTGCAGGGCGCGGTGCGGGAGTAGACCGACAGCATCGTGACGTCCGAACGCATCATCAGCGGCACGGCCAGCGTGGAGGAGGAAGCCGCCGAGCGTGCCATCCGCCCGCGGCGCCTGGCGGAGTACGTCGGCCAGGCACCGGTCAAGACGCAACTGGAGATCTTCATCAGCGCCGCGCGCGCCCGCGGCGAGGCGCTCGATCACGTGCTCATCTTCGGGCCCCCGGGCCTGGGCAAGACGACGCTGGCGCACATCATCGCGGCCGAGCTCGAAGTGAGCCTGCGGCAGACCTCCGGCCCGGTGCTCGAGCGCCCCGGGGACCTGGCGGCGCTCCTGACCAACCTGCAGCCGCGCGACGTACTCTTCATCGATGAGATCCACCGTCTGCCGCCGGTGGTCGAGGAGGTCCTCTACCCGGCGATGGAGGACTACCAGCTCGACATCATGATCGGCGAGGGACCGGCGGCGCGCTCGATCAAGCTGAATCTGCCGCCCTTCACCCTGGTGGGCGCCACGACCCGCGCGGGGCTGCTGACCTCGCCGCTGCGCGACCGCTTCGGCATCGTGCAGCGCCTGGAGTTCTACGCCACCGAGGACCTGGAGCGCATCGTGCAGCGCTCCGCCGCCATCCTCAACGTTGGCATCGATGCGGGCGGCGCGCGCCGCATCGCCCAGCGCTCGCGCGGCACGCCGCGGATCGCCAACCGCCTGCTGCGCCGGGTGCGCGATTACGCCCAGGTGCGCGCCGCCGGCTACATCGACGAGCCGGTGGCCACCGCCGCACTTGACCTCCTGGAGGTCGACCGCGAGGGCTTTGATACCCTCGACCGCAAGCTCCTCAGCGCGATCATCGAGCGCTTCGACGGCGGCCCGGTCGGCATCGAGAGCCTGGCAGCGGCGCTCGGGGAAGAGCGCGGCACGCTGGAGGATGTGACCGAGCCCTTCCTCATCCAGCAGGGCTTCCTGGTGCGCACCGCCCGTGGCCGCATGGTGACGCGCGCGTCCTACCTGCACTTCGGGCTGAAGCCCCCGGAGCGCGTGAGCGCGACGCTGCAGCTGTTCGAGGAGCCGCGGTGAGGGAGTTCACCTGGCCGGTCAGGGTGTACTGGGAGGACACTGACGGCGGCGCCATCGTCTACTACGCCAACTACCTGCGCTTCCTCGAGCGCGCACGCACCGAGTGGCTGCGCTCGCACGGGCACTCGCAGGCGGCGCTGGCGCAGGACCCGGGAATCCTGTTTACGGTGGTGAGCCTGGAAGTCGAGTACCGCCAGCCGGCGCGCCTGGACGATGAGCTGGAGATCTCCTGCCGGCCGCAGCCCGAGGGCGGGGCGTCGCTGCGCTTCCTGCAGAGCATCCGGCGCACGCGGCCGCAGCCGTGCGCGCTGCTGGAGGCGCGGGTGCGCGTCGCCTGCCTGGATGCGCGCACGCTCAGGCCGCGGCGGCTGCCGCAATTCCTGGTGCGGATCCTCAGCGCCGCGGGGCACGGCTGATGGGCGAGCAGCTCTCGCTGGCACGGCTGATCCTGCAGGCGAGTGTGCCGGTGCAGGTGGTGATCGCGCTGCTCATGCTCGCTTCGCTTACCTCCTGGGCGATCATCTTCCGCAAGGGCCGCGTCATCGCGCGCGCGCGCCGCGAGGCCGACCGCTTCGAGTCGCGCTTCTGGTCGGGCGATGACCTGGCGCAGCTGTACCGTGCCATCGAGGCCAGCGGTGGCGCCACCGGCATGGCCGGCATCTTCGAGTTCGGCTTCCGCGAGTTCGCGCGCCTGCGTCAGGCGGGCGTCGCACCCGACCAGCTGCTCGAGGGTGCGCGCCGTGCCATGCGCGTGGCGCAGCTGAAGGAGATCGATCGCCTCGAGCACAGCCTGGCGACGCTCGCGACCGTCGGCAGCACCAGCCCCTACGTCGGCCTGTTCGGCACCGTGTGGGGCATCATGAGCGCCTTCTCGGGCCTGGGTAACGTGCAGCAGGCGACGCTCGCCATGGTTGCCCCGGGCATCTCCGAGGCGCTGGTCGCCACTGCCATCGGCCTGTTCGCCGCCATCCCGGCCGTGGTCGGCTACAACCGCTTCGCCGACCAGGTGTCGCGCCTGGAGCTGCGCTTCGATGCCTTCATCGAGGAGTTCTCGACCATCCTGCAGCGGCACGCCGGTCGCGGCATCGGGGCCGCGACGGTCCCGGAGAAGCGCTGAGCGACATGCCGCAGACCGCACGTGGGCGACGGCTGATGGGCGAGATCAACGTCGTGCCCTACATTGATGTCATGTTGGTACTGCTGATCATCTTCATGATCACGGCGCCGCTGCTCACCCAGGGCGTCAAGGTCGACCTGCCGCGGGCGGCCGCGGAACCTCTGGAGGCGCAGCGGCTCCAACCTCTGGTGTTGTCCGTCGATCGCGCCGGGCGCCTTTACCTTAACGTCGGGGGCAACCCGCAGGCGGCGCTGGATGAGCGCACGGTCGCGACCCGGGCCGCCGCGGTGCTGCATCGCGCGCCCGAGACGCAGGTCCTGGTCAAGGCTGACAGCGCGGTGGCCTACGGGCGCGTCGTACAGGCCATGGTGGTATTGCAACAGGCAGGAGCGCGCAAGATCGGCTTCATCACGGAACCGCCGCTGCCGCCTGCGGGACGCTGATGTCTTCAGCCGATGCAGCGCCGCGGTGACCACTGGATTCCCCTAGGCCTGTCGCTGCTGCTGCACGCGGCACTGTTGGGCGCGCTGGTCTATGGCTGGCTGCTGTTCCGCCGCCCGCCACGGCCGGCGCCCACGCTCGCGATCGAGGCGACCGTGGTCGATGCGCGCGTGGCGCGCGGCATGCAGCAGGCGCCGCCCCGCGCCGCGCCGGCCGTGGTGCCGACGCCCGAGGTGCCGGCCGAGCCCGAGGGTCCGCCACAGCCGACGCCCGAGGAGCTCGCGCGGCGCGAAAACGAGCGCCACCAGCGCGAGCAGGCGCAGCAGCAGGCCGCGCAGGAGCAGGCGGCCGCCGAGGAGGCGGCGCGGCAGAAGGAGGTGCAACGCAAGCAGGACGAGCGCCGCAAGGTCGAGGCCGAGCGGTCTGCCGCGGCGGCCGCGGCTGCGGCCGCGGCGCAGAAGCATGCGGACGAGCAGGACCAGAGTGAGCGCGAGGCCGACCTTAAGCGCAGTCTCGCCGCGGAGGAGCATGCCGAGCGTGCGGGGCCTGCGCTGGCTAACTGGCAGGCGCAGATCACCGCCAAGATCAGCCGGGCGTGGTTGCGGCCGCCGACGGCGCGTCCCGGCATAGAATGTGTGTTGAACGTCACCCAGGTGCCCGGAGGAGAAGTGACCCAGGTCAGAATCGGAGCCTGCAACGGCGATGCGGCCGTGCGCGAATCGATCGAGGCGGCGGTGTACCGCGCCTCCCCGCTGCCGCCGCCGCCGGATCCGGCGCTGTTCGAGCGCGAGCTCAAGATCAACTTCAAGCCGGACTAGCGCATGAACCGCGACAGCACTGACCGGCTCGTGCGGCACGCGTCCGCCGTGTGCGCAAGCCTGGCGCTCCTGCTCGGCGCGCTGCCGGCTCAGGCGGCGCTCGAGATCGAAGTCACCTCCGGGGTCCGTGACCCGATCCCCATCGCCGTCGTGCCCTTCGGCCATGCGGACAAGGAGCTGCCGGTGGACGTGGCCGAGGTCATCCAGCACGACCTCGAGGGCAGCGGGCGCTTCAAGACCCTGGCCCGCGAGAGCCTGCCCGCGACCCCCACCCGGGCCGCGGAGGTCACGGCCAGCGCCTGGAAGGCTGCCGGCAGCGACTACGTGGTGGTCGGGCGCGTGGCGACGCTCGAGAACGGCAGCTATGCGGTGGACCTCGACCTGCTGAACACCCTCACCGGGGCCAAGCTTGCGAGCCAGCGCTTCACCGGCAACGCCGGGGCGCTGCGCAACGCGGCGCACCGCGGGAGCGACCTCGTCTACCAGAAGATCCTCGGCGTGCGCGGCGCGTTCGCGACCCGCATCGCCTACGTGGCGGTCGAGGGCGAGGCCCCGAGCCAGACCTACCGGCTGTTCGTGGCCGATGCCGACGGGGTCAACCAGCAGAAGATCCTCGAGTACCGTTATCCGATCATGTCGCCGGCCTGGTCGCCGGACGGGCAGTGGCTGGCGTATGTTTCCTTCGAGAGCAAGCACTCGGCGGTGTACGTGCAGCTGGTGCGCACCGGAGAGCGGCGCCAGGTGTCGGCGCGCGCCGGTGTGAACGGCGCACCGACCTGGTCACCCGACGGCAAACGCCTGGCGCTTACCCTCGGGGGCAGTGGCGGCAATCCGGACATCTACGTGCTCGATCTGGCGAGCCAGACGCTGACCCGCCTCACCGACGATCCGGCGATTGACACCGAGCCGGAGTGGGCGCCGGATGGCAAGTCGCTGTACTTCACTTCCGACCGCGCCGGCTCGCCGCAGATCTACCAGATCGGGCTGCAGTCCGGGGCACACCCGAAGCGGCTCACCTTCGGCAACACCTACAACGCGCGTCCGCGCATCTCCCCGGACGGCACTCTGCTGGCGATGGTGACGCTCGATCGGGGCAACTACCGCATCGCCGTCGAGGAGCTCGCGAGCGGCACCGTGCGCGTGCTCTCGCACGGGCGGCTCGACGAATCGCCAAGTTTCGCGCCCAATGGGGCTACACTTATCTATTCGACGCGCGAGGGCGGTCGGGGCGAGCTGGCGACGGTGTCGGCCGATGGACTCACGGGCCTGCGGCTCAAGGCCTCGGAAGGGGAGATTCGCGAGCCGGCGTGGGGACCCTTCATCCCCTGAAGGCCGCCGCACAAGAATTCAGCTGGAGGGTCTGCGAAATGGTTCAGAACTCATTATGGCAGCGCCTGTTGCTCGTGCTGCTGGTGTCGCTCGCGCTGGGTGTCGGCGGCTGTGCCAGCAAGAAGGCCAAGCCGGCCGCGCCGGCGGCGAGCGAGTCGACGGCGGCGGGGGCCGGGGCAGCGGCCGGTGGCGCCAACGGGGCCGGCGCCAACTCCGGTGCCAACCCGGACGATGAGGCGGCCGGGCCCGCCGAGGGCGCACTCGCCACGCGCATCGTGTACTTCGACTTCGACAGCAGCGAGATCAAGGGCGCGGGCACCGACGTGGTCGCCGCGCATGCCAAATATCTGGCCGCGCATCAAACCATCCGGGTGCGGCTCGAGGGTCACACCGACGAGCGCGGTTCGCGCGAATACAACATCGGGCTCGGCGAGCGGCGTGCCCAGGCGGTGCGCCGTGCGCTGCTGCTGCAGGGTGCGACCGATGCGCAGCTGTCCACGGTGAGCTATGGCGAGGAGCGGCCGGCGGTGTCCGGTCACGATGAGGCCGCCTGGACCAAGAACCGGCGCGTGGAGATCGTCTACCTCGCAGCGCCCACGGGCGCCGTGAAGCCCTAGCACGGAGGCGAAGCTGATGCCGATGCGACTGACCACCGCGCTGATCTGCGCGCTGCTGCTGCATGGCTGCGCCAGCACTCCGGCCGAGGACGACCCGCCCGCAGTGAACGTTGCCGACCTGCAGGCGCGCGTGGAGCGACTGGAGCGCAGCGTCGAGAACGAGGTCGGCGTGTCACAGCGCCTGGACCAGACGCAAGCTTCGCTCCGGGAGCTGCAGGGACGGATCGACGAGCTCGAGCACGCCAACCAGGCGCTCGCCAAGCAGCAGCGCGACCTGTACGCGGACCTGGACAAGCGACTCGGCGGTGGCGCTGCGGGGGCCGCGAGCGGGTCCGCCGCCGGGGCTGCTGCCGTGGGGGCTGCGGCGGGGACCGCGGCCGGGGCCGCCGGCAGCGCGGCGGCCGAGAACGGGCCGTCCTCCACCGAGCAGGCCATGTACAACCAGGCGTTCGATGCCCTGAAGGCCGGCAGCTACTCGGTGGCGGTCGCAGGCTTCAAGGACTTCCTCGGAACCTACCCGGACAGCTCGCTCGCCGAGAATGCGCAGTACTGGCTCGGGGAGGCCTACTACGTCAACCACGACTACGATGCGGCCGCGGGGTCCTTCCGCACGGTGCTGAAGAAGTGGCCCGACTCACGCAAGGCGCCGGATGCGCTGCTCAAGCTCGGTTACGCCCAGTATGCCCAGAAGCAGTACCCGGCCGCGCGTACCACGCTGACTGACGTCACCAAGAAGTATCCCGGCACGGATTCGGCGCGTCTCGCGGCCGATCGTCTCAAGCGCATCCCGGAGCAATAGCACGGACGGCGGGCAGGGCGCGGTGAGCGCGACGCGTCTGAAAATCACCGAGATCTTCTTCTCGCTGCAGGGCGAGGCGGACAGCGTCGGGATACCGACGGTGTTCGTGCGGCTCACCGGCTGCCCGCTGCGCTGCCAGTACTGCGACACCGCCTACGCCTTCCACGGCGGTGAGTGGTGGGAGATCGAGGCCATCCTCGAGCGCGTGCGCAGCTTCGGCACGCGCTACGTGTGCGTCACCGGGGGCGAGCCGCTGGCGCAGCGCGCCTGCACGCAGCTGCTGACACGCCTGTGCGATGGCGGGCTGCGGGTGTCGCTCGAGACCAGCGGTGCCATGCCCCTCGAGGCGGTCGACCCGCGCGTCATCAAGGTCGTCGACCTGAAAACGCCCGGCTCGGGCGAGGAACGGCGCAACCGCTACGAGGAGCTCGCCCGGCTTAACGCACACGACCAGGTCAAGTTCGTCATCTGCGGTCGCCACGACTACGAGTGGAGCCGCGAGCAGCTGCGCACGCGCGACCTCGCGGCCCGCTGCACGGTGCTCTTCTCGGCCAGTCATCAGGAGCTGGCGGCGCGCGAGCTCGCCAACTGGATCCTCGAGGATCAGCTGCCGGTGCGCTTCCAGATCCAGCTCCACAAGTACCTGTGGGGCAACGTGCCAGGGCGCTAGCATGCCGGCGCGCCATGCCGTGGTGCTGCTCTCGGGAGGCCTGGATTCGGCCACCACGCTGGCGATCGCCGCGGCGCAGGGTTTCACCTGCCACGCGCTCTCGGTGGACTACGGTCAGCGTCACCGCGTCGAGCTTACCGCCGCGCGCAAGATCGCCGGGATGTTGCAGGCAGAGCACCGTGTGATGCGCGTCGACCTGGCGGGAATCGGCGGCTCGGCGCTCACCGACCCGACGATTGCGGTGCCGGAGAGCCCGAGCGAGGGCATCCCGGTCACGTACGTGCCGGCCCGCAACACCATCATGCTGGCCCTCGCCCTGGGCTGGGCCGAGGTGCTTGGCGCGCGCGATATCTTCGTCGGCGTGAACGTGCTGGACTCGAGCGGTTACCCCGACTGCCGGCCGCAGTTCATCGCCGCGTTCGAGGCGCTGGCGGCGCTCGCCACCAAGGCCGGGGTGGAAGGGGCGCACGTGCGCGTGCAAGCACCGCTCATCCAATGGAGCAAGGCACAGATCATTCGCGCGGGCGTGCGCCTGGGGCTCGACTATTCGCTCACCGTGTCCTGCTACCAGGCCGATGAGCTCGGGCGGGCCTGCGGGGTGTGCGACGCCTGCCGCCTGCGGCGCGCGGGCTTTCTGGCCGCCGCGGTCCCGGATCCGACCCGCTACGCCTAGCGCCGTTAGGCGGCTTTGCCTGCTGCGACGGGGCGCCGCTGGGCGCGGTTGTAGGCGAAGTAGAGCGGCAATCCGGCAAGGCCGAGCACCAGGCCCCAGACGAGTGGCTTTCTCTCCAGGCCGTAGCCGATCCACACGCAGTAGCCGAGCGAGAGCGCTACGTAAAGCAGCAGCGCCGGCCGCGTGCGCACGCGCGGCAGCTTCAGCACCGCCAGCGCCGCGGCAAAGTAGATCGGCAGGCTGAGGTTCACGGCCATGGAAGTGAGGAAGGCGAAGAGACCGGCGATGGAGCCGGCGTAGTTACCGAGCAGCATGACGCTCGTGATCACGCCCGAGATGAGGAAGGCACGCGCCGGAGCGCCGTGCCGGTTGAGGCGTGCCAGGGAGGCTGGAAAAGCCCCGTGGCGCGCCATCGTCTCGGTCACTTCCCCGATGACCAGCGTCCAGCCGTTGAGGGTCCCGAGCCCGCTGACGATGACGAATGCCGCCAGCACCCCGCCCCACTGTCCGCCGAGCTGCCCCGCGAGCAGGTCCGCGAACGGCGCGGTGGAGGTGGCCAGCTGAGCCTGCGGGATGAGGAATATCGGCACCACCGAGATGCCCAGGTAAATGGCCGTGCAGATCAGGGTGCCCCCGAGGGTGGCGCGCGGAATGTTGCGCTCGGGATCACGCACGCGCGTGGCGGCGATGACGGCGCACTCGATGCCAAGCATCGCAAACAGCGCGAGCGCCGAGGCGCTGGCCACCTCACCCCACGCCGCCGGGTTCGGCGGTACGTGGGCGCGGTAAGCCTCGGGGCGCATCAGGAGGACGAACAGGCCTAGCAGGATGACGCCCGCCTGCGGCAGGAGCTTCAGGACCGTGGTTCCGACCTGCACCGAGCCGCTGGCACGCACGCCCTGCAGGTTGATGCCGACGAACAGCCACACCAGCGCCAGCCCCGCAAGCGGCGGCACGAGCGCACTGGTCGCCAGCGCCGGTGTGAAGTAGAGCAGGTAGCCGACCACGCCCATCGCGATGGCCGCGTTCGCGACCCACACCGATACCCAGTAGCACCACATGACGAAGAATGCGGCCACCGGCCCCAAGGCCTGCAACGTGTAGTCATAGGGGCCGTCGGCGGCAGGGTACTGGCGCGCGAGCGCCACGAAGGTGAGGGCGATCGCGCCGCAACCCACCCCCGTCACCAGCCACGCGGTGACGGCGTTCAGGCCGAAGGGGGCGAGCGAGGCCGGCATGAGGAAGATGCCGATGCCGATGATGTTGCCCACCACCAGGGCCGTGCTCATCCACGGCCCCATGGCCCGCGTCGGTGCAGTCATCGCTCAGATGCCCGGCAGCTCAGCCTTCCGCCACCGCTTCCTTGAGTGCGGTGCGCAGCAGCGCGACCGCCTCGTCCACCTGTGCGCGCGTCGTGGCGAGCGGCGGGATGAAGCGCACCGTGCTCACGCCGCAGGAGAGCAGGATGAGCCCGTTGTGGTAGGCACGCGTCAGCACGCGCTGGCACAGCGCCGCAGCCGGCTTGCGGCTGGCACGATCCGTGATCAGTTCCGCCCCGATCATGAGGCCTTTGCCGCGCACGTCCCCGATGCACTCGAAGTCCTTCTGCAGCTCGCGCAGCCGCTCCATGAAGTGCGCGCCGACCACAGCGGCATTGGCGGCATACTCGCGCTCGACCAGGTCGAGTGTGGCCAGTGCCGCTGCACAGCAGATCGGGTTACCCCCGTAGGTGTTGCCGTGCGCGCCGCGCTTCCACTTCTCCATCAGGGTCTTCTTCGCGACGACCAGGCCGATCGGCAGCCCCGAGC
>Ga0335077_10006938_pt1 | contig 14010 bp, 15 predicted proteins | sample Lox_Sample_31_FD_207151 | JGI IMG/M metagenome (GOLD analysis project Ga0335077, IMG submission 207151) | Soil microbial communities from Loxahatchee National Wildlife Refuge, Florida, United States - Lox_Sample_3.1 | ecosystem: Environmental > Terrestrial > Soil > Wetlands | place: USA...
CTCAGGTATCGATCAAAATCATATTGAGGAGAAAGCGATGCAACGCAAGGCCAGCGCAGTTTGGAAGGGTGGGCTGAAGGACGGGAAGGGAACTGTGTCGTCAACCAGCGGAGTGCTGTCGAATACTCCCTATTCCTTCACCACTCGGTTTGAGAATGCTCCCGGAACCAATCCCGAGGAATTGATCGCGGCCGCGCATGCGGCGTGCTTTTCTATGGCTCTCTCCGCGCAGATGGGCGGCGCTAACCTTATACCCGAGAGCATCGGCACCACGGCCACGCTGACCATGGAAAAACTCGAAGCCGGTTGGACAATTACCGCGGTTCATCTGGATGTGAGCGCCCGCGTCCCGACTGCCGATGCCGCAACTTTCAACAAGCTGGCAGAAAATGCGAAGAGCGGGTGCCCGGTGTCGAAGGTGCTCAATGCGAAAATTACGATGAGTGCGAAGCTGGAATAAGGCGGACGCCGGGCGTCCGGCCACGGATTCGGACCTCGGCTTTCCTGGTTCAGCGGGATTCATATGACCCAGCGTGACGGATATGGATCAACCTGAGGCCACAAGCTGAGATTGTCTGGGATGTCCTACGGCTGAGGTCAGAGGTCCGACGCCCGACGTCGGAATCAAGCGTCCGGCGTCCGATTCAGCTTTGCGTCCTCAGGATGTCGCGGATTTCACGGTTAATGCGGGCGGCGTCCTGGGCAGCCTGATCGAGAAGGCGTACCCACTCCTTGCTCTTGCTATCGAGTTTAATCTGTCCGAGCAGATAGGCAGCCTGCATCATGGTCTCGATGGAATTGCTCAGGTCATGGGCCAGCATGCGGAGCCGGCTAACGGTCTGGGTGGGCAGCTTTCGCGGATTTTCCGTAGTGGCTTCCGACACCGGTTCACCCCTGGCAGCCATAGTAGCCTGTTTTGCGGTGTTCGGGAACAGCCTTGGCTGGGCGGTTGCCCGCGAGTCGGATTGACGCGTGGTCGCCATGCCGCGGGTTTGACAGGCGGCAGTGGCTCTGTAGAATGTAAAAGTAGTTCTTTCCTGAGAGGCAGTCCTCCTGGACTGCCAGCAAGGCAGTCACTTTTGCCGGAGTGGCGGAATTGGCAGACGCGCATGGTTCAGGTCCATGTACCCGCAAGGGTGTGGGGGTTCGAGTCCCTTCTTCGGCACCATGATTTCCATCCCTGGTAGGCTCGGTCTCGTGGTTTGTCCGCAAAAAGCAGCCCGCCAGCGTCAGCCGCACTTCGACCGATTCGCCGCAGACCCCACGAGACCGCAAAGGTCTTCCCGGGGGCGGGGGCGGCCGCCCGCCCCCCGGAGAGTCAAAGAACCCGCTCCACCCGCTTGTCAGTAGCTGGTGTACGAGTAGATGGGAAAAGTAGGAGGCACGTTAACAATCGCCGGCCCTGAGGTTCGTCCCGCGTTATTAATGGTGTCATTGGTCGCGTTGGGGTCGAATCCCGGTGGGATGCGATTGGTCGTGATCCCGGTGAATAAATAGTCCTGGGGCGTTCCCGTGGTCCCGAACTGCGGATTCTGAACCAAGCCCCCAGTATCTTCATCCATGATCACGGGAGTGTTCGGGGGCGTGCCCGTTTGCCACAAGGAAAAGTTGAGCCATTGAATGGGGGAGCTTTGCGAGCAGCCGCCGTAACGGGGCTGCGGGTTGGCAATGACAAAGAACGCCATTGAGTCGGTGGCAAAACCGCCGGTGGTGCGCCAATACTCGCTGTCTTCGAAATCCTGGAACTGATTGAAGTTCAGCCCGCAAGACGTCTCGCATCCCCACACCGCATCGAACGGCATAGTGGGTGGCGGCAGCGAAGTCTCGGTGCGATCGAAGTTGAAAATGTTGGAGTGAAATTCGACCTGCGTTCCCAGGTTTGGACTGGGATTCTGCAGATCGCAGCTGTGAGAACCATCCTTAAACTGGGGCCACGGTTCTTGTTGACCGAACATTCCCAAAATCCCCAGCGAGAAAATATTGTTGCTAAAGGTATTCGGGTTGGGTGAATTCTTGACCGTCGGCCCTTCGGTCATCCACGCGGTGAAAGCTGCGACCTTAAAGACAACGTTGTTCTTGACGTCGACGTCGCCGGTTTGCGCATCCAGATAAATGCCTTCTCCACCGTAGCCGGTTCCCTTGTAGACTTTGTAGCCGTCGATGATGGAGGAGTCGGTAACATCGTGAACCAGATTGTTGTACACCTGGTTTCCGGATCCGCTTCCATTCTCGTTGCCCACGTTGTAGTAGAGGGTTCCTCCGTCAGAGGTCACGCCCTGCATGATGTTGCTGAGATGGTTGTAGTCGCTATGAATGTTCGTGCCGTTGGCCGCGATGGGACCACAGCCCAGCTGGCAAACCGAGATTCCCGCGTGATACCCGTCGGTGATGTCATTGTGGAGGAAGGTGTTGTCGTGCCCGTTGCCTTCGGCAATCCCCTCTCCATCGGGAAAAACGCGCGAATACCCATCGATCAAATTGTTATTGACCGTGACGGCGTTTACCACGGAGGTAGGCGAGTCGTTTGAATCAGGAGTGTGGCCGATGCGGACGCCACTATCCCCTACGTCGTACAACACGGAATTCTGAATGGTATCGCCGCTGGCAGTCGCGGTCGTGGAACTGGAAAACGCGGCTCCCGAGGCGGATGTGTGCCTTATCCTCACATTATCGAACGTAACGTTCTGGCATCCCTCGCAGTCGATGGCCTGTGGGACGGAAAGCTCTCCGTTGACGTCATTATTGAAGCCCCACACGCCGTTGGTGTAGGAGGGCACGAAGTTGTCGATTTCGAAGATCAGGTTGCGGAAGGTGACATAACTGAGATTAGTAGCGGAAATCAAGCTTGCGCCAATGTAGTCTTTCTGGCCAGAGGACTGCGGAAACTGCCCCCCAAGCTGGGGGATGACCACCATGTCGGTGTTGGGATTCTCCCCGCTGTTGGCAAGATAGCTCAGGAGCCAATAGGAAGGGTGAGAGGTGGAGCGATCCACAAACCAAAGTCCGGTCTGACCCGCGCTCATGGCCGCGTTGAAAGAATCCTTGGCGTTTTCCACAATGTAACGATGGCCTACAGTTGGGCCAAAGAAATTGTAGTTGCCACTGTTGCCTTTGGTCGGGCTGATGAGATAGATGACCTGGTTGGTGGTGTCCACGCAGTTGATTCTCATCACGTCGACCGTCCACGCATCGAACAACGTCAGTTCCACGTCGCCGACCGGGTACGAGGTGGAAGCGGCACAGGGTTGTGAGGTCACGGTTGTGCTGGTCAGGTTCGCCCAGTTCTTGATCGCATTCGGATTGTTGGTTGTGTAAAAGAAGCGGTCCAGGCATTTTGAACTTGTGTTGTCATTGTCATCGGTAACCGATGGACAGCCTGAGCCGAGCGCGCTGCCCGGGTCGACAGTATTGGTCACTCTCAAGTAGGTGGCCAGGTTGCAGGCGCTAGGGGGTGGGGGATCTCCTCCCTGAGTCGAGGTGCAAACTCCGTTGTTCATGTAATAGCCGACGCCCGAGGAGTCCTCGACCCGTGCTCGCAGGCGCCGCTGGGCGTCGCTGGAGCCGTTTACTCTGTAGAAAAGATATTCGAAGGGTTGGAGGTTCAAGCTGGTCGGTAATTGGACTTGCCAGAGGTTGGCGTTCACCCCGGTATTGTGGGTCCAGGTCAGGTTCAGCCCGCCGGTGCCGACCGGCACGCCGCCGCTGACAATCGCCGAACCGGCATCGAGAGAATACTTTTCCCAGATGATGGGGGAAGCCAGAGTTCCTGAGTTAGTTGAGGTGAAGCTCAGAGTGCCGGGGGTAGTTGGGCTCAGTGCAAGGTAATAAGTTCCTTGGCGAACCTCGACGCTGTCGCCGGCGACAGCGACGCTCTTAGCTTTAGCCAGTGACGCGAATGGGCCATTGTTGCCGCTGCCGTGAGCAGGCGCGCGTCCATTCCATGCATCGTTACCGTTGGTGGCGACGTAGTAGGTGGTTGCCTGGGCAGCCCAGGCCGCCGTAAGCAAGATCACGAGGAGGAAAGTGAAACTGCGAGCGAGAGCGGCTGGGGAAGGTTTCAAGGCTTTGTGAGCGAGATGCTGCTGGGTTGTCATGTTGTCTTCTCCTGTTACCCAATCACGACGTTTTGGCGACGAGGGTTGTTGGTGGTTTGCAAACTGCGGGTTTACAGCGATGGGGGACATAGACGATCCTGCGAGTTTCGACTTATCAGCTGACCTGAGCCAAAGGGCAAAGTCGCGGCGGGGATGCTATTGCATGTTCCTGTGGAAAAAACGAAAAATGAATTCTGTTCCGGAATCAGAACAAGAATGTCTGAATTTTCGACACTTGCCCTCGGAAAACATGACCGCCCGCCTCATGCCAATGTCCGCCTCCACGAACTCTGGTTGAGCCCTCCGCCGGCCTCAGCCAGCGAAGCTCGCACACCCTACGGCAGCCGCCCGCCACCAGGACTGCGGATTTCTCGCGGTCGCGGTACCATGAAGGCGCATGCCGCCAGATTTAAATGGGACCTCCCATAACATCCGCATTGCCACCTCGCACGATCTGGCGGCAATGATCTCCCTCGTCAACGCCGCATTTTCAATCGAGAAATTCCTTGAAGGCCCTCGCACCGATGAAACGCGCATGGGCGAAATGATGAAGAAAGGGCAGATGCTGCTGGCCGAGAATGGCGCGGGGGAAGTTGTGGGCGCCGTCTATGTTGAACTGCGAGGGGAGCGGGGATATTTCGGGATGCTGGCGGTCGATCCTTCGCGGCAGGGGACGGGGCTGGGCCGGCTGATGGTGGAGGCAGCAGAGCATCACGCTCGGCGTCACGGGTGTACGCTTATGGATATCTCCGTTCTGAGCCTCCGTCCCGAACTGCTGCCGTTCTATAGGAAGCTTGGGTACACCGAGAGTGGAACGGAAGAATTTCGCCCATCGCGTCCATTGAAACCCGGAGTGCAGTGTTACTGCTTTGTTATGAGCAAGCCGCTCTAGAGGCTTGAAATCCGGTGCGTTCCGGCCACTTATGATTGGCGGCGAAGTGTCGGATTCGCCGGTCTCACGCGCCGTTCCCGTATAATCGAGCCTTCAAGATGGCTGCCAGCCTCGAGCAAATCGTTGCGGCAACCCGCCGGCGGGTCCCGGAAATACGTCGGGTCGCGGATTTGCGGGAACTGGAGCGGCGGGCGCAGGAGCATGCGCCGCGCGGGTTCCGGCGCAATCTGGAGCAAGTGGCACGCTCGGGCGTGGCGATCATCGCAGAGTTGAAGAAAGCGTCACCGTCGCGAGGAGTGATCCGCGCGGATTTTGATTCGGCTGTGCTGGCGAAGGAGTTGGAGAAAAGCGGAGCAGCCGCGCTTTCCGTGCTGACAGATGTGGAGTTCTTTCAGGGGTCGCTGGAGAATCTGCGAGAGGCGTCAGAGGCGACCCAGTTACCGTGTTTGCGCAAGGATTTCATCGTCGATGAATTCCAGTTACTGGAAGCTCGCGCCAACCGCGCCGACGCGGTACTGCTGATTGTGGCAGCGCTTTCGCGGGCAGAGTTGGTCGGGCTCACCATGATGAGCCGGGAATATGAACTCGACGTTCTTTGTGAGGCGCATGACCAGGAGGAATTGCAGCGGGCGATCGATGCTGGTGGCAATCTGATCGGCATTAACAGCCGGAATTTGCGGACGTTTGAAGTGGATCTGGGCACCGCGTTTCGCCTGGCTGAGCATTTGCCGAAGGATGTGGTGGGCGTTGCCGAGAGTGGAATTCAGACTGGGACCGAGATCGGAAAGCTTCGAGCGGCGGGTTATCAGGCGTTTCTGATCGGCGAATCGCTGATGAAGGCAGCGGCTCCGGGAAAGGCGCTGCGAGAGTTGATTGCAGAGGCGAAAACTCCAGTTTCTAGTTTCTAGTTTCCTCTTTCGCGTGGCTTCTGCGGCTTTAAGCTCTCTTGTCGACTAGAAACTTGGAACCGGAAACTAGAACCTGCTTTTATGACTTGGGTCAAAATCTGCGGGATCACGAATCTGGAGGACGCGCGGGTGGCGGCGGAGGCCGGCGCGGATGCTTTGGGGTTCGTATTTTATGAGAAGAGCCCGAGGAGGGTGGAGGTAGAAACGGTGCGGGCCATTGTGGCGGAGCTGCCGGCCAGGATCGAAAAAGTCGGGGTGTTTGTGGATCAGATCGAGGACTCGATTTGTGGTATTGCGATGCGAATTGGACTCACGGCGGTTCAGCTTCACGGTGACGACGAAGATCCCCATGTAGCTGACCGGATAGTCCAACGCCAGCCGCAACTTAAGGTAGTCGTGGGAGTTTCAATGCACCGGCGCCGGCCGGAGGGTTGGGCGATGATGTGGAACCCGGAGAGCGTTCACGCCTTCTTGGTGGACTCCGGTAATTCAGCACATCATGGGGGAAGCGGAGAAGTCTTCGATTGGCATGGTTGCAAGGAATCGGTTGCTGCTATCGCAAGCCTCGGTCGAGTGATCGTGGCAGGTGGCTTGAGGCCTGCAAATGTTCTGGAACCTCTGGAAGTGCTGAAGCCCTGGGGCGTCGACGTGGCCTCGGGCGTGGAAGCAGAGCCGGGAAAGAAAGATCCCGAAAAGGTGCGCGCCTTCGTGGCCGCGGTGCGTCAGGCGGAGAAGAGTAGCTAGCGATGGCAACTGCAAAAGTTCAATCCGGGGCACGCAAAGGCAGATCCTTCGCTTCGCTCAAGATGACAAAGCTGAGTAAAGGGAAGGCTGCTGCCGGGCGCTTCGGGGTCTACGGCGGGCGGTATGTTCCGGAAACTCTGATGGCGGCGCTTGAAGAGTTAGAGGGAGTTTACGAGAAGGCACGGCGCGACGGAAGATTCCAGACTCGCCTGGATGTTTTATTGCGGACGTTTGCGGGGCGTCCTACGCCTCTGTTTTTTGCGCAACGGCTGACGGAGAAACTGGGCGGGGCGAAGATTTATCTCAAGCGCGAAGACCTGCTCCACACAGGCGCGCACAAGATCAATAACTGTCTGGGCCAGGCGCTACTGGCGGAGCGCATGGGCAAGCGGCGCATCATCGCGGAAACCGGCGCGGGGCAGCATGGGGTTGCGACCGCCACAGTGTGCGCGCTGTTTGGTTTCGAGTGCGTCGTCTACATGGGAACCGAGGACATGCGGCGGCAGGAATTGAATGTCTTCCGCATGCGTTTGCTCGGGGCCGAGGTGCGCGGGGTGGAATCCGGCTCGCGCACGTTGAAAGATGCGATCAATGAGGCGATGCGCGATTGGGTCACCAATGTGCGCACTACGCATTACCTGCTTGGGAGCGTATTGGGAGCGCATCCCTATCCCACCATGGTTCGTGATTTTCATAAAGTGATTGGGCGCGAGGCTCGGGCGCAGATTCGCAAGGCGGAAGGGAAGCTGCCGGCGGCGGTAATCGCCTGCGTAGGCGGAGGGTCGAATGCGATCGGCATCTTCCACGAATTTCTGAAAGACAAGCAAGTGCGTCTGATCGGGGTGGAGGCTGGCGGGCGCACCGAGCGACTGGGCGAGCATGCGGCGCGCTTTCGCGGTGGATCCCCGGGCGTGCTGCAGGGAACTTTCTCTTACGTCTTGCAGGATGCGGGCGGGCAGATCGCGAATACCCACTCGGTGTCGGCAGGATTAGATTATCCCTCGATTGGGCCGGAGCACGCGTGGTTAAAGGATACGGGCCGCGCGGAGTATGTTCCAGCCTCGGATGCAGAGGCGTTGGAGGCTTGCACGCTTCTGGCTCGGACCGAGGGGATTATTCCCGCTCTGGAGTCGTCACATGCTGTGGCGGAAACGGTGAAGCGCGCGCCGAGGATGAAGAAGTCGGATATCGTGATCGTGAACATCTCGGGACGAGGCGACAAAGACATCGGAATTTTGCGGGAGAACCTGGATCTGAAGTAATAAATATTGTTTGTTTTTTGATTGTCGATTTCGGCGTCGCCGAGCCGGCTTGCCGTTGTCAATCAACAATCGCAAATCAAGAATGATTCATGCCCTTGATCTTTCCAAAGCGGCCGTCTCTGGTGGCGTATATCACCTGCGGCGATCCTGACCTGGATACGTCGCGGGACGTTGCGCTGGCCGCGGCTTCGTCGGGCGCGGACGTGATCGAATTGGGCGTGCCCTTCAGCGATCCGGTGGCGGATGGGCCGGTGATTCAGCGCGCCAGCGAGCGGGCGCTGCGCCATGGCACGGCCCTGGCACAAGTCTTGAAGCTGGCGGCGGACGTTCGGAAGAAGTCGGAGGTCGGGCTGATTGTGTTTTCCTATCTCAATCCCGTCTTGCAAATGGGAATTTCGAGTTTCTGTGACGCGGCGAAAGACTCGGGCGTGGATGGCGCCTTGCTCACGGATCTTCCACCGGAGGAAGCCCGGGACTATATGCGCGAGATGAGGTCACGAAATCTGGCATCCGTGTTTCTGGCTGCGCCGACCAGTACCGATGAGCGCTTGCGGCGGATCGCAAAGGCATCCCGCGGTTTCGTATACGCAGTTGCGCGGACGGGAGTGACAGGGGCGCGCAAACAACTTCCCGAGGATGCGCAAAAGCTGGTGGCTCGTCTCCGGCGGCTGACCCGATTGCCCATCGCCGTAGGATTTGGTATTTCCACGCCTGAGCAGTTCGCAGCGGTGGGGCAGTTCGCGGATGCCGGGGTGGTGGGTAGCGCGATCGTGGAAACTATCGAACACAATCCCGGTCGTGAACCCGACGCTGTGGCAGAATTTGTTAGCAGACTGGTGACTGGCAAATAGGTCGATCCAGGAGCCTGCTTGCCACTGGCAACTCGCTACTAACCATGGACATCGCCGATTGGCGTAAGAAAATCGATGAGATCGATCGCAAACTGGTGGAGTTGCTCAACCAGCGGGCGCAGGCTGCGCATGAAATTGGGCGGCTGAAACAGGGCAAGCATCTACCGGTCTATGAGCCCGAGCGTGAGCAGATCGTGTTCCATAATGTGCAGGAAGCAAATGGCGGTCCGCTTCCACACAGTGACGTCATGCGGATCTACGAGCGCATTATGGATATTATGCGGAAAATTCAGAAAGAAGAGGATCACTCTCTTTCCACCAGAGATGGCGCCGGCGATACGGAATTGGATTCTGAGGTAAATGATTAAAGGAGTGCTCGGTTCCCAGTGACTGGTTGTCGGTCGATGTTTGGCCTGACGGCCCACTGACGACCGTTTTTCTATGATTGTAGCCATGCAAGAAGCGGCGAACGAGGAACAGATTCAGCAGGTAATCGCTCACCTGGTGGAGATGGGCTTCGAGGTGCATCGCTCGACCGGCGCGCGACAGACGGTGCTGGGGGCGGTGGGCGCGCGGGCGGACTTCGACGTTCGCGATCTGGAAGTCCTGCCTGGGGTGCAGGAGGTACACCGAATCAGCGCCCCGTATAAGCTGGCGGGAAGGACCTTCCGGCCGGAAGGCACGGTGGTGAAGTTTGGCAATGGGATGGAGTTGGGCGGGAACTCGGTGGTAGTCATGGCCGGGCCGTGCTCGGTGGAGTCGCGGGAACAGTTGTTTGCCACGGCGGAGGCCGTGGCTGGCGCGGGAGCGCGAGTGTTGCGCGGCGGGGCTTTCAAACCACGAAGCTCTCCTTATTCGTTCCAGGGTTTGGGAGAAGATGGGCTGAAGCTGCTGCGGGAAGCAGGTGATCGTTTCGGCATGCTGGTGATCAGCGAGGTGATGGAGATCTCGCAGATTGCCCTGATGATGCCTTTCGTGGACATTCTCCAGGTGGGCGCGCGCAACATGCAGAACTTCAACCTCCTGCGCGAACTGGGCAAGGTGCGCAAGCCGGTGCTGCTCAAGCGGGGCATTGCGGCTACGTTCGAGGAATTGCTGCTGTCGGCGGAATACGTGATGTCGGGGGGGAACTACGAGGTTATTCTTTGCGAACGCGGGATCCGCACATTTGAGACTTATACGCGCAACACGATGGACATCTCGGCGATTCCGATCATCAAGAAACTCTCTCACCTGCCGATGTCTGCCGATCCTTCTCACGGCACCGGGCGGCGCGACAAGGTGGCGCCTATGGCGCGGGCGGCGGTTGCTGCGGGGGCGGATGCCCTGCTGATCGAGGTGCATCGCGATCCGGACAAGGCTCTCTCCGACGGCGCGCAATCGCTCTATCCCAGGCAGTTCAGCGAATTGATGGAACAGTTGCGCATTATCGCGCCGGCGGTCGGGCGAAAGATCGCCTAGCCTCTTTGGGATTCGAATGCCGATTCGGCAAATCACCATTATCGGTACCGGGTTGATTGGCGGATCGTTCGCTCTGGCGCTCAAAAAGCGGCGATTCCAGGGTGCGATCGTGGGCTGCGACCGCGCCCCGGTCTTACGGCGGGCTCGTGAGGTGGGCGCGATCAGTTCCGGATCGATTCATCTGGGGGAGGCGGTTCGGGGTAGCGACGTGATTCTGCTGGCGACGCCGGTGGGCGCGATCATCGATCTCATTGCGCGCCTGGGACCTGCGCTTCCCTCCAAGGTCCTGCTGACCGATGTTGGCAGCACCAAGGCAGAGGTCGTGCAATCGGCGCGCAACACCTTTGGGAAAGCTGCGCCCCGGCGCTTTCTTGCCGGACATCCTATGGCGGGTAAGGAGCAATCCGGTGTGGAGTTTGCCGATGCGGACCTGTTCGAGGGCGCGGCCTGGTTCGTTACGCCGTTGCTGGGCCAGAATCCGCATTCGGGACTGAGCGGAGATTTCCTGGATTGGGTGGAACGGATCGGCGCGCGCATCGTGGGCATGAACGCGGAAGACCACGACCGGCTATGCGCCTGGATCAGTCATCTTCCGCAGATGATTTCGACGGCGCTGGCAGCCACGCTGGTGGATGAGTTCGGCGAGGATGCGCCATTGCTTGATGCCGGCGGGCGGGCGTTGCGGGAAATGACGCGAATTGCCGCCAGCCCCTATTCGATGTGGCGGGACATCGCGCTCACCAACCGGAACAATCTACAGCGAGCTTTATCAAGATTGGAGCAGCGGCTGGCGCATATTCGCGAGAACCTGGACACGCGCGAGTTGGCAGCTGAGTTTGAGCGTGCGCATGGGTTAAAGAAAGTCGCACGCGGCAATGATGAATGAGACATTTTCAATTCCCAATTCAGCGTCCGGAACGAAATCGGAAATTGGCAATCGCAAAATGGAAATTCGCGCCGGGCATGTCTGAAGCGCGGCTTTCATTTAGAATCGGTCTCTTATGAACAAGGTGGTAGCCAACGCCGACCAGGCGATCCAGGATGTGTTTGACGGTGCCAGCATTATGATCGGTGGGTTCGGGCTATGCGGAAATCCGGAGAACCTGATTCGTGCGTTGGCCCGCCGCGGCACGAAGAATCTCACCACCATCAGCAACAACGCGGGCGTAGATGGGAGCGGGGTAGGCCTGTTGCTCGCTGCCGGTCAAATTCGCCGGCACATCGGCACCTACGTCGGCGAAAACAAGCTGCTCGAAGCCATGGTGCTCGACGGAAGGGTGGATCTGGAATTGGTGCCGCAGGGAACGTTCTCCGAGCGCATGCGTGCGGCCGGCGCGGGCATTCCGGCATTCTTCACGCCTACCGGCGTAGGCACCGTGGTTGCTGAGAACAAGGAGACGCGCGAGTTCGAAGGCCGGCTTTACGTGATGGAGCATGCGCTAAGGGCAGATTTCGCGTTGGTGAAAGCCTGGAAAGGCGACAAGTGGGGCAACCTGGTTTACCGGAAAACTGCGCGCAATTTCAATCCGATGATGGCCACCGCAGCTAAAATCACGATTGCCGAAGTCGAGCATCTGGTCGAGCCCGGCGAACTAGATCCGGATTTGGTTCACACCCCGAGCGTCTACGTGAAGCGCATCTTTCAGGGCGAGGTTTACGAGAAGAAGATTGAGCGCAGAACGGTCAGAAAAGTGGTCAGTCGCTAGTGAGCAGATAATGACAACTACCGTCAAGCCGGGCAAGGACGTCGAGAAGCGCGAGCGCATCGTGAAGCGCATCGCTCAGGAGCTGCGTGACGGGTTTTATGTCAACCTCGGCATCGGCATGCCAACTCTGGTGGCGAACTGCGTTCCTGCGGGGATGGATGTCATCCTGCAGAGTGAGAACGGCATGCTGGGCATCGGGCCCTATCCGGTCGAGGGGCAGGAAGACGCCGATCTCATCAACGCGGGCAAGGAAACGGTGAGCGAGATTCCCGGAACAGCGTATTTTTCCAGCGCGGATTCGTTTGCCATGATTCGCGGCGGGCATGTCGACTTGAGCGTGCTGGGGGCGATGGAAGTGGACGAAGAAGGCAATCTGGCTAACTGGATGATTCCAGGAAAGATGGTGAAGGGCATGGGCGGCGCGATGGACCTAGTAGCAGGCGCGCGGCGCGTGATCATCGCCATGGAACACATTACAAAAGAAGGCCAGCCGAAGATTTTGAAGAAGTGCACGCTGCCTCTCACCGGGATGCGGGTGGTAGACACGATCGTCACCGAGATGGCTTATATCACGGTGAGTCCGGCGGGGTTGGTGTTGGAAGAGGTAGCGCCCGGACTCACTACGGACGATGTCCAGCGCGCTACCGAGCCTACTTTGATCTTGAGCCCTAACCTCAAGACGATGCAGTTCTGAGATCAAGGCTGATCGGGCAGCCGTTCGACCTTTCCGCTATCAAGGTGATACACCGCCTGAATTACCATAAGTTTCTTCTCTTCTACTTCGTGACGTAGAACCGCGCTCTTGGCGAGGACATCATTTGCGCTTTGGTGAACATTTTCCGTCACGGCAGCATCGACCAGAGCGTCTCCCTGGAAATGTTGTTTGGCCCGGCCCACGGCGGGATCGATCTGATCGACAATCGCCTGTAGGTTCGGTGTCGGCATCTTTTCGCCCGAACATGCGGCCTTGACTGCGCCGCAACTGGTGTGACCCAGAACCACCAGCACGGTCGTTCCCAGATGCTCGGCGGCATATTCGAGGCTGCCCCTGCCAATGCCGTCGGCAATATTGCCCGCCGAGCGAACCACGAACAGGTCTCCGAGATTCTGATCGAAGAGCAGCTCGGGCGGCACCCGGCTATCGGAGCAGCTTAGGATCATGGCTTTAGGATGCTGGGCGCTGGCCAATTTCTGCCGCAGTTGCACCAATTCCCGAGCCTCCGGCTTTCCGGCCATGAAACGCTGGTTCCCGGCCATCAGGTCGGACCAGATTTTGTCCGCCGAGGATTTTTCCTGGGCGAAGCTGCTCAGAACAGCGAATAGAAGAACTACAAAAACAGAAAGCGATTTCCTTCTCATGAGGGTTCCTTTCGATCTGCGGGGGCCCGAATGGAGTCGGCGATATGCCGAGGGTCTTACTGCCGTAGCTTACCAAAGCTGTCCGGTTTGACCTATAAACGGAAGGGAGCGCTCACCAGGCGAATGGGGAGCGTGACCAGGGCCCACACCAGTTCGAGGACTCCGTGCACCGCGATGCCGACGATTCGAAAGGGCAACAATAGCAGCCAAATGAACGGATAAAGCACCAGGGCCAGGAGGGCGAGAGGCCAGCAGAGCACGAACAGGATGCACCACAGAAGGAAGGTAAACATGATCGCGAGTCTCCTCTTTTCCTGATTAAATGTTACGCTTTGCGGCACACGAAAGTTCACTTATAACCGCGAAGATTCTTCACAGGTGTCGTTTCAGGAAAGCCAGAGTGCGCAGCCCGGCATCGCGCCAAACTTCACCGCTGAATCCGTGCCCGGCGTCGGGATAGATCTTCATCTCGTAAGGGATGTCTTTCTTCTCGAGCACTTCCTTCAGGTGGTACGCTTCCTGGACTGGAACTGTGTGGTCCGCCTCGCCGTGGAGGATGAGAACGGGACACAGGCGGCGCATGAAAAGTCTCATTTCCTTCGGCAGACCGCCGAAGAACTCCACCACGGCGCGAATCCGGCTGTCGATCGTCGCATTGGAAAGCGAAAGGTAGGCGCCCAGCGAGAATCCAAGCAGGCCGATCCGCTGAGGATCGACCTGGGGCTGGCGCTCG
>Ga0335077_10006939_pt1 | contig 14001 bp, 11 predicted proteins | sample Lox_Sample_31_FD_207151 | JGI IMG/M metagenome (GOLD analysis project Ga0335077, IMG submission 207151) | Soil microbial communities from Loxahatchee National Wildlife Refuge, Florida, United States - Lox_Sample_3.1 | ecosystem: Environmental > Terrestrial > Soil > Wetlands | place: USA...
GGGCGGGGTGGTCACGGGCCAGGGGTTCATCCCACTCACCCAGGCGCGCCAGTTGCCCGTCGGCTCCGAGATCGACGCCCGGCGCGGCACGCTTCAGATCTTGGTCGCCACGCCCGAGAGGCGCCGCACCCAACAGGCCAGGCTGAGCGGCGGCGTGTTCTCGATCGGTCAGATCCGGACCGGGAGCCACAAGGGGCTTACCACGTTCACGCTCAAGGAGAACGCGTTTCCCGGTGGGCCGACGTATGCCAGCTGCGGCGTGGGCAAGAAGACACACACGGCGGGCGGGAGTACGCCGGTGGCGCGGGCGGCGAAGCTCAGCCGCAAGATCCTGCAGGTGCTCCACGCCTCAGACAACCATGGCAATTTCCGGACGACCGGCCGCTACAGCGCGGCCACCGTCCTCGGCACCCAGTGGACGGTCGCGGATCGCTGCGACGGCACGCTGACGACGGTCAAGCGCGGCCGCGTCAACGTCCTGGACTTCCACACCGGCAAGACGATCACGCTCCGGGCCGGCCAGAGCTTCCTGGCAAACCGCGGGGGTTAGAGGACCGCCCGCGCTTCCGTCGCGATCCTCGACCGGTAAACCGGCGACGAGCAGCGAGACGCGGTGCGCCCGCCACGGGCGGTGACCGGGAGGAGGCCTCGGTCAATTGCGTTAGCGCGGCCGCTTGACCCGCCGAGCTGATTGTGGTTGCCTGATCAAGCAGGCGGGGGGACCGGGAATGGGGTGAGTGTGGTGAGGGACCATTGGATAAGTTGGCTGGCGGGCCCGCCCGTGGCCAGAACAGATCGTGGCCTAGGCCGCGAGTCGAGGAGCTGAAATGAAGCTATTGACGAAGGGTCGCGGCACGGCTGCGCTGATCGTGCCGGTCGTCGCGTTGGCGGCCGTCGCCACCGCGACCGCGAGCGCGAGCGCCGACCAGGCGACCGCCAAGACGACAGTTCACCGGGCGATCGTGAAGGGGACCGCCGGCCCCGTGACGAGAACGTTCTCGTTCATCGGACCGCGCGGATCAAAGACCGTCAATGTCGTAAGCATCGACGGCCTGACGATCAACGCCCGCTGCGGGACTGCCGGCCAGCCGGTGATCTTCGGGTTCTCGAGCGTGGCTAAGTCGGACATCCTGGGACACGTATTCGACGGGCTGGGACGGGTGCACATCATTCACAACACTTCGTTCGGCCCCAACGTCAGCGTCCCTCTGTCGACGACCAGCGGGGACTATGACGCGAGCGGCAGCGTCCTGTTCGAAACGCCCGCGGGCAAGGTCGTCACCGTCAGCTACGGGTTTGACAACGCGACGACGCTCGGCAACCAGAATGTCTGCACGGTCTTCGGCTCAGCAATAGCCTCCTGAAGACCGCTCCGTGCCGGCGGTCCGCTCCACGCCAGGCCGCCGGCGCGGGTAGGCACGCATCACATCGGTGGCCGCGATCATGGCAACTCGGCGACCTACTTCGGCTTGCGCGCGAGGTAGCTCTGGCCCGGGTGCAGGACGATCGTACTATGGTGGACGAAGTCATTGACGCGCACGGAGTCGGTGACGTCGTGGGTGAGCGTGCCGTCGCACCGGTCGGCGATCGACCAGATCGTCCCGAGCACCGTGGCGGCGCTGTATCGCCCGCGGGTTCGGAATTTGCCGTGCGCGCTCGCGTGTAAGAGCTGAAGCGTGCGACTCGAGCCCGCGGCCGCCGAGGCATCGAGCGCCGTGTGCGACTTGCACTTGGAATACGAGGGCGCGCCCTTGAATGCATTGTTGACCAGCGTCAGCGTCGTCAGGCCCTTGCTCGCTCCGGCTTTCGTCTGCGTCACCTTGAACACGGCGCCGCCGAACTTTCCGGTCTGCGTCTTCTTCTTGACACCCGTCGCGGTCGTCAGCGAAAGCGTGCCGTGGAGCGCGTCGACCTCGGTGCCGGACCGGATCTGCCTCGCTCCCGTCAGTGGCGCCAACCGGCCGTTGATCAGCACGAACACCCTGCCGCTGACCGGCGCGGCGTTCTCCGTTCGACCCAGGGCCGGCGCCGGCGGCTTCGGCGCCTTCTTCGTCCTGAAGGTCTGGTCGGGGCCGAAGGTCACTCCGGCGCTGTTCGTGGCCACCAAACGCACGTGGTAGAGAGCGTTCGGAACCAATCCGGTGACGCTCGCGGCGAGCGGGTGGCTCGCGAAGTCCGACCCCACCGGCTGATCGGGGGATCGCTGGTCGTACATCGGACCAGCGCTCGCCCGCAGGCCTGGATCGAGCCCGTACTCAAAGTGTGCCGTGGCCGGGAAGCCGTGTGGATAGACCGAGCCCGCGAACCCCGCCGCGGTCGCACTGCGCACGGTCGGCGGCGAGGTGGTCAAAGCGGGCGCCCCCGAGATGTCCGCGGGACCGCTCGTCTGCGACGTCGAACCGGCCGCGTTCGTGGCAGTCACCTGGCACCGGTACTCACCGGGCGCGCTCACGAACACCGAGCCTGTCGTGGCGCCGGCGACGGGCGTGCCGTCGAGCATCCACTGATACGCGAGGCTCTGCGGCGCGCGGTACAGCGAACCGCTCAGCAGATCCGCTGCCCAACTCCCCGAGCCGCACGTCAGCGTCTGGCCGATCCCCGCGCCACCTGTGACCTGCGGCGAACCCGCGCCGAGCGGCGCGCGGAGGAGCGCCACGAACCACGGGTCGGTCTCGCCCGTGTAGAGGCTCTGCGCGGGCGCGGTGCCGTCGAGGCTCCCGACCCGGACCGTACCCAGATTCCAGTTGGTCCAGTAGAGCTTCCCGGCCCCGGGATCGATCGCCACACCGCCCACATCGCCCTCGCCCGTGTACAGGCTCGCGGCACCCGTACCGTTGAGGTTCCCGACCCGAACAGTGCCGGCGAACTCGTTGGTCCAGTAGAGCTTTCCCGCGGTCGGATCGATCGCCAACTGGGTGGGATAGTTCTCGCCGGTGAACAGGTTGCTAGCGCCGGTTCCGTTGAGATTCCCGACGCGAATCGTGAACGTGTCGTAGCTGCCCCAGTAGATCTTCCCCGCCGCCGGGTCGATCGCCACCCCGACGGGATAAGACTCGTTGGCGAACAGGGACCTGGCAGCGCCGCTGCCATCGAGATTTCCCACCCGGATCGCGCCGCTTCCGGATATCGCGTTCGCCCAATAGATCAAGCCGGCGGTCGGATCGATCGCGACGCCAGACGGTTCGCTCTCGCCGGTATACAAGTCCCGTGCACCGGTGCCATCAAGGTTGGCAACGCGGATGGTGCCCGAAGTCGTGTCCGCCCAGTAGATCTTCCCAGCCGCCGCGTCGATCGCGACACCCTCTGGACTAGCCTCACCCGTGAACAGGTCATGGGCGCCCGAACCGGCAAGGTCCCCGAACCGCAGCCCTCCCGCGCCCGTGTAGCTCGTCCAATAGATCGAATCGGCGGCAAATGCGGCGGACGCAAACCACACCAACGCGGACAGCACCAAACCCAAGATGCAGCCGAATATGGTGCCCCGACGAAGAACCTGCCTCATAACCCCCGTCCGATCCCGCGGTCGGTAAAAGCCTAACGGACGGAGGCCCCCGGCGCTGTCAAGCGACTGGCACCGAGCATCGATCCGATGCGAAACGCCGGTTAGGCTTCGCCCCCGTGACCTTCTGCCCCGGATGTGGTCTACCAGCCGCAGAAGGTGATCACTCGAGGTGCCTGGCGCGCCAACAGGTCAGCGACCCGCCTCGATTCTGTGCGACCTGCGGCCGGAAACTCGCAGTGCAGGTGCTGCCCACGGCCTGGACGGCCCACTGCGTGAAGTGCGGACCCGCCTCTCACTAGCCATCCTGTGACGAGGAAAGGATCTGGCTGTGGAGGTCCAGCAGCCGCGGCACGTCACCACCGTCAACCCGACCCATACCGCATTCGGTGCAAATCCCCCAGTGGCGAGCGCCCCCGGGGGAGTTGATCAGGGCGGCGTCGATCTGCTCGATCTGCTCGGCGGTCGTGCCCGGTGCCTGGTCGTCAGGGTGGTAAGGCACGAGCGCGAAGTACAGCTCGGTCTCGGGTCCCGTCGTCAGGCCGCCGAGCGGTTCGAAGTAGTCACCGTCGTTGCGGCCCTGGGGCACGGTGAAGGAGACGAAGTTGAGAGGGCGCTTCGCTGCGGAGGTGACGGCGTTGACGAGATCGACCTGCATCTGCAGCGACTCGGGCTGCTTGAAGTGCTGGTGGCCGTAGTCGCCGTAACAGAGGTGCATGCCGACCGGGACGTCGGCCGGCACCTGCTCCAGGCAGCGGACCAGCCCCGGCACGATCTGGTCAATCGGGACCTTGGGGCCCATCGCTCCCTCGAGCGCTCCGAACTCGACCGCGACGTCCCACTGGACGGCGATCCGCTCGTGCGGGAGCCGTTCGAGCGCGGTGTCGAGATCGGCGAACAGCGCCTGCTCGTAGGAGGGCGCGACCTTGGGGAGATCGTCCGGGGCGATCGTTCCCGCCATCGATGCCAGCGGCGTCGGGTACTGCAGCTGGAATCGCACGTCGGCCGGGATCGTGCCCGCGTTCTGGAGCCGATCAAAGGTGGCGAAGGACTCGGTGTATTCATCGGCATAGCCGAGGTCGGGCCAGTTGATCATCTCGGCCGACGCGCCCTCGGTGAGGCGTAGCTGAGGCATCGGTGGAGCGTCGGGGGACGTCTCGTAGGCCTTCCCGACCGACAGGGTCTCGAACTCGGGCATCTTCTGGAACTTCTGGATCTGGAAGTTGATCCAGTAGTTGCGGTCTCCGGGCTCCCCGTCGGTCATCCGTCGGACGCCGTTCGGGATACGCGTGCTGATCTCCCGCATGACGGTCTCGGCATCGGGCAGATTGACCGAACCATTGAAATGAACGGCTGTGGGTGGCATCGCAGTCCTCTCGGTGGTATCTCCGCTCTCCGCCCCCGTTCATATCACGCGCGCGAGGCGGGGGCCTGCGACGAGTGCCGTGGTCGGCGCGGACTACCAGCCGTTGCGGTGCACCACGTCGTCGAAGGGCCGCCGCTTCAAGCGAGTGCCGGGCTTCAGTGGCCGGTCCGCTGGATAGCCGAGATCGATCACGAACGCGACGAGCTTGCCCTCGGGAACACCGAGCACCGACCTCGCCACGTCCTGATCGCCCACCGCCGAATGACCGCTCCCGATCCGCAGGTCCGCGGCGGCGATCATCATCTGCATCGTCGCCTGCCCGATGTCGAACCGGTTGCGCTCGCGAACGCGGGCCTCCTCCTCGTCGGGTATCACCATCGCGATCGCCGCCGCAGCGTTGGCGATATGGCCGCCACCGCGCCACACCCCGGAGAGCTCACGCAGCATCTCCCGGTCGGTCACGACGACGAAGTCCCACGGCTGGTTGTTCTGCGACGAGGGCGCGATCCGGCCAGCCTCGAGGACCCGATCGAGGTCCGCGTCGGGGATCGCCCGGCCGGCGAACTCGCGGACGTTGCGTCGAGCGGTGATGGCATCCCAGGTCTCCATCTACAGCCTCCTCACTGGTGGCCGGCGGTTGCTTACGGGGTTTCCTGCCCATGGAGCCTACGGATCTCCCGAAGCGTGCTTGGAGACAGGCTGATCAAAAGAAGCCGAACTGAATTAAGCTCACCTACCTGCCCGGAGCCGGTAAACTGATACGAGTTCAGTTTGAAGGCGTCGAAGGAGGTCCAACCCAATGTCGGATTCAGAATCGGTCGTTGACCTCCTCGTGTTCGGGGGCGGTATGGCCGGGATGAGCGCAGCGGCGCGCGCGTGCAGCGACGGGGCAAGCGTGGTGCTCGTCGAGAAGGGCCCAGCGATCGGAGGCTCGGCCATGTACGCGGGCTTCATCTGGACCGCGCCAACCGTCGACGTAATGCGCGACGTCAATCCGGACGCCGATCCGGAGCTGGCGGCACGGATCGTCGAGCAGTACGCCGACGCGCTCGACTGGGTCCGCTCGCTCGAGGTCGCCGTGGCCGAACCCGTGACGGTGCTGGGCTATGGGCGCGGCAGCGCGACCGATATGGCCAACTATCTGCTGGCGTGCGACCGCCTGGTGCGCGAGCGCGGCGAGCTCCTCGTGGGATGGACATCCCAGCGTCTGTTGTTCGAAGACGGAGCCGTTGTCGGCGCCGAGATTCAGAACGCCTCCGGCGAGCAGCGCGTGATCCGAGCGCGCTCGACGCTGCTCGCCACCGGTGGCTTCGGGGGCGATCCCGCGCTACGCGCGGAGCACATCAGCCCGCTCGCGAAGGATCTGCCGCTCCGAGCGAACACGCACAGCGTCGGCGACGGCCTTCGGCTCGGGCGGTCGGTGGGCGCGGCATTCGGACCGCCGAACGCCGGCTTCTACGGGCATCTGATCCCGTCGAAGGTCGCCTACAACAACCCTTACGAGTTCACCGATCTCACCTTCTACCACTCCGAGCACGGCGTTCTGCTCAACCTCGAGGGAAGGCGTTTCTGCGACGAGACGATCGGAGACCACCTCAACACGCTGTACGTGCTCGACCAGCCGGAAGCACGCGCGCTCCTCGTCTACGACCAGCGCGTCCACGATGAGTGGGAGATGGCGCCGTACGTCGAGGGAGTGGAGCCGCTTGACAAGTTCCAGCTCGCGTACCGCCGAGGTGCCCGCGCGGCCGTGGCGGATGACATCGAGGAATTCGAGGCGCTGCCCGACGAGTGGGGCTATGCCGGCCCGGCAGCACGCGACACCCTGCGCGATTTCAACCGCCAGTGCGAGGCCGGCACACCGACGCCGGGCCGGAAGCTCGACGCCGCGCCGCTGGTGACGCCGCCGTACTACATCATCGAGGTGATCCCGGCGATCACATTCACTTTCACCGGGCTGACGATCGACCCCAAGGCGCGCGTGCTCGACGAATCCGGCAACGCGATACCGGGACTGCTCGCCGCGGGCGCCGACGCCGGCGGCGCGTTCAATCGGGCCTACGCGGGAGGCCTGGCGTGTGCCCTCGTTTTCGGGCTGCAGGCAGCAGCGACGGCGACCGCGGAGCGCGCCGCCTCCGCTTAAGACGACGGACGACGCGGTGGCGGTCGACCCCATCCGGGCCGGAATCGTCCTGCGCGAGCAGGACCTCGCGGCATGGGCGGGTCGGTTGCGCGTGCTGGCAGCGCATGCCGTGGCGGCAGACATCGACCATCTGACCGTCGGCGACCACGTGAGCTTCGCCCACGGCCACGGCGCAGACGGCCTGATCCAGGCCGCCTCGCTCCTGTCCGCCCACCCCAGCCTGTCGGTGCAGACCGGCGTCTACCTGCTCGCGCTCCGCCACCCGGCAATCGTCGCGCGTCAGCTCGCGACGATCGGGTTGCTCGCCCCCGGAAGGTTCACGTTCGGCGTCGGCGTGGGGGGAGACGATTCTCGCGAGCTCGAGTTGTGCGGGATCAACCCTCGGGAAAGGGGGGCGCGGACGACCGAGGCGCTCCGATGCGTGCGGCTGTTCATGGAAGGCGGGGACGTTGAGTTTCGCGGGCGGTTCTTCGATCTGCACGGCGCGATTCGTCCTGCGCCGACGCCGCCGATCCCGATCCTCATCGGAGGTAGGTCCGACGCGGCGCTCGTTCGCACGGGACAACTCGGAGAGGGCTGGCTCGCCCTGTGGGTCTCGCCCCGGCGTTTCGGCGAGGCGGTCGACCGCGTCGAAGCCGCCGCCGCCGATGCCGGCCGGGATGATGTTCCCTGGCAGCATGCCCTGCAGTTGTGGAGCGGTTTCGGGCCGTCACGCCGGGAGGCGAGGCAACAGCTGGCCGCAACGATGGAAGCCGCATACGCACTCCCATTCGAGCGGTTCGAGCGCTACGTACCCTGCGGTCCGCCTGAGGCAGTTGCGGAGGCGCTCTTGCCCTATCTCGCGGTGGGCTGCCGTCGCTTCAACTTCGTGCCCGAGGCAACGAGCCTGCAGCAGGCCATCGAGGCCGTAGCTGAAGTGAAGACGCTTCTGTCCGCAGTGCGGAACTAGCGCGTCGAGCGGGGGACCCAGCGTACGCATAACAGCGCGATCCAGCCCTACAGGGCGTGGTTTCACGCACTAACGAAGACACAACCTTGACTTCCTGCCGAAGCATGCGTAGGATCCCGACCTGAGTTCAATTCACCTCGAGGAGAGGGTGCTTCATGCGAGACGGTCCCCGCGCCGCGTTGGTGCGTTCATCAGATTGGTTCGAGTTCGGCGCAGCGGCGTCCACCCGCGAGACGAAGGGATGGGGACAGTGGCGACCGTAACCGAGCAGACTCCGCAGCAGACCCCGCAGCGGACGCGCCGGAAGTTGAGCACCGGCTTCGACCGCTTCAGCGGCCTATACCTGTGGGCGCTGTTCATCATCGTCTTCGGACTGTGGGTCCCGTCCCAGTTCCTGACGACGTCGACGCTCCACAGCGTCGCCGCCCAGCAGGCGGTCACGGGCATGATCGGCCTCGCCGTCCTGATCCCTCTTGCCGCGGGGCTGTACGACCTGTCGGTCGGGGCCACGGCAAACGTGTCGGGGATCTTCACGATTGTCCTGATGAACAACAGCCACTGGGCGATGGTCCCCGCGATCATCGCCGGGATGGCGATCGCCGTCGCCATCGGCCTCACCAACGCGTTAATCGTGGTCAAGCTCGGCGTGAACTCGTTCATCGCGACGCTCGGTATGGGATCGATCCTCGCGGCTGTACAGGTGATCATCTCCTCGAACAGCCAGCCGATCCCCCCGTCGTCGACGGCCTGGAACAACCTGACCCAGACCACCGTCGGCGGATTTCAGATTGTCGTGCTGTACCTCATCGTTCTGGCGTTCGTCCTTTGGTGGCTTACTGCGCACACCCCGGTCGGCCGTTACCTGTACGCGATCGGGGGCAATCCGGACGCGGCGCGCCTCTCGGGCGTGCGCATCGAGCGTTACACGACCTTCGCGCTCGTGACGTCAGCCGTCGTCGCCGGCTTCGCCGGGATCATGTTCTCTTCACTGAACGGCCCCTCGCTGGACTTCGGGTCCACGCTATTGCTGCCGGCGTTCGCGGCCGCGTTCCTCGGTTCGACGCAGCTCATCCCAGGTCGGTTCAACGTCTGGGGCACCCTGCTCGCGATCTATGTGCTTGCCACCGGCGTCCAGGGGCTTCAGCTCGTGTCCGGAGCCAGCTGGCTGAGTGACATGTTCAACGGCGTGGCGCTGATCATCGCAGTCGCCCTGTCGATCAAGCGATCGCCGTCGGCACTGGGGCAGCGGCTCAAGGGTGTACTGCGGCGAGGGTCTGGCGGGGCCGGTGGGCCCGAGCAGCCCGGCACCGGGGCCGATGCCTCGTTGGAAGAGGTCGCAGCACCAGTCGGCTCCGAAGCCGCCAGACCTCACTGAAGCACAACGGCGGCTTATGGAATCGCGCGAAATGCGTGCTCAGATGCCGTCACGTCTGAAGCGTGACCGTACTCACACTCGAAAGGAGACCCACATGACACAACTCGATCGCCGGAGGGGAGGCCGGCCGTTTGGACTCGTCGCGATCATCGGAACGCTGGTGCTCGCCGTCGCGCTCGCGGCCTGCGGCTCGTCCAGTTCCTCCACTACGTCCAGTGCCGCCTCGGGCGGTGGCAGCGCGACCAGCTCCGCGTCGTCTGGCGGAAGCAGCTCCACCTCTGCCGTGGCCGCAGCGCTGACCCCGTACAAGTCGCTGCCGACGACGATCAACATCACGACCCCACTCAAGTCCGCGCCGCCCGCCGGCAAGACGGTCGTGATGCTCGGAACGAACAACCCCTCGAACGTGCTCGTCCAGCAGGAGATGGCGAAGCTGGCCAAGGACGCGAAGTGGAACTTCTCCGTCGTCAGCTACGACCCCGCCAACCCGGGGACGTTCACCCAGGCTGAGACCACCGCATTGTCAAAGCATCCTCAGTACCTCGTCGAAGCCGGACTTCCGCTGACCGCGTCGCAGATCGCGATGGCCAAGAACGCCGGCGCGAAGTGGATCCTCGACTCGGTCTACCCGGTCAGCATCGGGGGCGCGGTGCTCGCGCAGTCGGACGCGTATGCGCAGGATGCCCTGATGGGCAAGATCATCGCCGACTACTTCGTGTCCGATTCAGGCGGTAAGGGCAACGCCGTGATCGAGCACGTACCGTCATATCCGATCCTCGACGGGTTCACTACCGGCTTCGCGAACGAGGTCAAGGCGCAGTGCCCAGGGTGCAAGACGTCGACAACCAACATCACCATCCCGGACCTGGTGGCAGGCAAGGCAGGCAGCGAGTTGGTGTCGGCGCTGCGGTCGAACTCGTCCGCGAACTACCTCGTGTTCGACGACGGTCCCTTCGCCGACGGCATCACCTCGGCCCTGTCGGCCGCCGGCCTCAACGGCAAGGTGAAGGTCATAGGCGAGGCCGCCGACGTGGCCGGCATCGCCGCGCTCAAGAATGGTTCCGAGGCCGCTTGGACCGGTTTCGATCCCGGCTATGAGTCCTACGAGAACATGGACATCGCGTTCCGTGACGCCGAAGGGATGCCGATCCCACTCGCCCAGGAGGCGCAGCAGCCCACCCAGCTGCTGACCAAGGACACGATCGGATCGACCACCAACTGGAGCGCTCCGACCGATGCCGAGGCTCAGTTCCTGAAGCTCTGGCATCTGAGCTCGTAAACCGGATCACGCGAGTGACTCACCCCAGGAGGACATGATGAGTGCTGTGCTCGAAGTCGAGAGCGTGTCAAAAACGTTCACGCGCACCAAGGCGCTGTCAGGCGTCAGCATGACGATCGAGCCTGGCGAGGTTCATGCCCTCCTGGGGCAGAACGGATCGGGGAAGTCAACCCTGATCAAGATCCTCTCCGGATATCACGCGCCCGACCCGGGCGGTGGTATCCGGGTCGAGGGTAATGACCTGCCGCTCCAGGCACCTGTGCAGTCCTATCGGCTCGGATGCCGGTTCGTGCAACAGGATCTCGGACTCGTCTCGACGCTGTCCGTCCTGGACAACATGGCGCTCGGGTCGGGCTTTCCCACCGCGTTCGGAACGATCAACGGGAAGGCGACGTACAAGCAGGCCAAGAGCGACCTCGAGAGGCTCAGCCTCGACATCGACCCGAAGGCGCTCGTGGCCACGCTCAGCGCCTCCGAGCGCACGGGCGTGGCGATTGCCCGCGCACTCCGTGACGATCCGCAATACCCAGCGTGTCTGCTCGTGCTCGACGAGCCCACGGCAACGCTTCCGGTCGACGAGGTCGACCATCTGCTTGGCCGCGTCAGCGCGATGGCCGCGACCGGCGTCGGCGTTTTGTATGTGACCCACCACCTTGGCGAGGTCTTCCGCGTCGCGCACAAAGTCTCGGTGTTCCGGGACGGCAAGGTCGTGGGGGCTGGGCCCGTGAAGGACTTCGACCACGCCGGGATCGTCGGGCTGCTCGCGGGGGAGGAGCTGCTCGCGGAGGAGACCGAGTCGCGGCGCGAGAAGGCCGCCCGGGCGGCGGCGCGCGAGCACGAGACCGCGTTCGCAGTCAAGGACCTGCGCGCGGGAGCGCTTGCGGGCGTGTCTTTCAGGGTGGAACGAGGCGAGATCGTCGGTATCGCCGGCCTCGCCGGATCCGGCCGGGACAGTGTCCTCGGCGCGAGTTTCGGCGCTCTTCCGCGCACCGCCGGCCACGTAACGGTAAGGGGTGGGCCGCTCCCGGCTGGACGGCCTGACGTGGCCATCAGCCGCGGAGTCGCTTACCTGGCGCCCGATCGGAAGGTCGGCGGGGGCGTCATGAACATGAGCGCGAGGGAGAACCTGACGCTGCCCGACCTCAAGCCGTTCTGGAAGGGCCTCCGTCTGCGTCGACGCAGCGAGACGAAGGCGACCAACGAGTGGTTTGAGCGGCTTTCTGTGCGGCCGGCCGGCGCCGTCAACGAACCCCTCAGCATCTTCAGCGGCGGCAACCAGCAGAAGATCCTGTTCGGCAAGTGGCTGTCCCAGAAGCCGACGGTGTTCCTGCTCGACGAACCGACCCAGGGCGTCGACGTCGGCGCGAAGGCCGACCTTCACCGCGAGCTCCTCACCGCCGCCGAGGGTGGAGCCGCGGTTGTCGTCAGCTCAAGCGACCTCGAAGAGCTCGCAGATCTGTGCGATCGCGTCCTCGTCATCGTTGACGGTCGCATCAGCGCACAGCTCGAGGGCGCCGACCTGACTGAGGGGAACATCACGCGCGGGTTCATGCCGATCGCCGCTGTGCCGGCCGAGGCCGCCGGCGCGAACGGCCACGCGCTGCACTAACCCCGATGGGCAAGGTCATCGGGCGTTTCGATCCCACTCCGTCTCGGACCCCGGAGGAGTGCGAGCGCCACTACACCCAGGTACACGTTCGGATGGCCCAGGATCTCCTGCGCCCCATGCCGTCGCTGCTCAGCTACTACACCGATCGTGCGGTGGCGCAGGCGGACGTGAACGGCCGATGGAGCCAGCGCCCACGCGCCTGGCGGTTCGTCGTGTTGCGGTTCACACCCGGCGAGACGCTCGCCTTCACCGCCGACCAGAACGAGATGGTGGCCCACGACCACGTCAACTGCCTCTACAGGCTCCGCTCCTGCGAGGTTGAAGAGACCGTCCTGCTCGACCGCGTCGACGGCCAACTCGCGCTGGCCAAGTTCATGATCGAGGCGGATCGCGCCCCCGGGGTCGACGCTGACACCGCGTGGCGAGCGTTCAGCGAGCTGGCGGATCGCATGCACCGCACGGTCAAGGGAGCGTTCGGTGTGCGGCGGCTGATCGTCAACCGAGTCGTCAACGAGGTCGAGTGCGAGCGGCTCGATGTCGAAGGTCAGCGGCCCGTCGGCTTGCTCGACGACTCGACACGAGTCGGCTACATCGAGGCCTACTTCGACCATCAACGCTGGGGCGAGGAGGCACTCGGCGTCCTCGCGGTCGGCGGTGGCCTGCGCGATCCCGCGCTGGTCGACGTCAATCTCCTCCGCGTGGAGGAACTCGCGCCGCTCGACGTGACCGCCGGCGCCGCCCCGGGTCTCCTAGGCGCGCTCTAGGTCGCGACCAATCCGCCGTCGATCGGCAGTGCCACACCGGTGATGTACGACGACTCGTCCGAGGCCAGGAACACGACCGCCGCCGAGATCTCGTCCGGACGGCCGTCGCGTCGAAGCGGGATCTGCGCCTTCATTGTTTCCACCGCCGCCGGCGATGCGCTATCGGTCATCGCGGTGATGACCAGACCGGGACAGATCGCGTTCACGCGGATGTTGTCGGGACCGTAGGAGACGGCGGCTCCGCGCGTGAGCCCAAGCACGGCCGACTTGCTCGCTTGGTATGGAATCGATCCGGGCAGGCCGACGAGCGCCGCGACCGAGGCCACGTTGACGATCGAGCCGCCGCCGTTCCGCACCATGCCCGGTATGACGGCGCGCATGCCGAGAAACACGCCGCGCTGATTGACCGCGATGACCCTCGACCACTCGTCGTCGTCGGCCTCGACGCCGACTGACCGAACCTGAATGCCTGCGTTACTGACGAGCACGTCGATCGGACCGTGGGTCTGCTCGACCGAGGCGACGACCTCGCTCCACGCGACGGGATCGGTGACGTCAAGGGCGTGATAGGAGGCGGTGCCACCGGCGTTCCGCAACTCTGCGGCGAGGCCGTCGCCGGCATCAGAGGAGATGTCGGCGATGGCCACCTTGGCTCCTTCGTGCCCCAGCGCTCGCGCGTGCGCGGCGCCCATCCCCCCGGCGGCGCCGGTGATCAGCGCGACCTTGCCGCCGACGCGGCCTCCTCGGTTCAAGTTGCGCCTCCGGTCTCGATCGGGTCTCCGCTCTCGATCATGGGAGTCTTCATGCCCGCCTAGTGTACCATTCCAACTGAGTTCAGTTCTGTTTCCCCTTTAGTTTGGAGTGTGCCCATGAGCAGCGCGATGATGCGGGCGGTCCGCCTGACACAGTGGCAAGCCGACCCCGTGGTGGCGGAGATTCCGGTCCCCGAGCCGCGCGGCTCCGAGGTGCTCGTCGAGGTGGGAGCGGCGGGGCTCTGCCGATCGGATCTTCACATCA
>Ga0335077_10006940_pt1 | contig 14000 bp, 11 predicted proteins | sample Lox_Sample_31_FD_207151 | JGI IMG/M metagenome (GOLD analysis project Ga0335077, IMG submission 207151) | Soil microbial communities from Loxahatchee National Wildlife Refuge, Florida, United States - Lox_Sample_3.1 | ecosystem: Environmental > Terrestrial > Soil > Wetlands | place: USA...
TTCCGGAAAATGATTTTTGCGCCAGAAAGTAGCTAGCGGGTAGTTAAAACGCTTGTTTCAACCGCCGGATGCGGAAAACCGCACGTCCGGTGGTGTGGGAGGGTGACGGGGCGCAATCCCCGTCACTCGACCCGATCGTCGACGGCGCAAGGGTTTTCAAGGAGTTCTGTGGGCCGGCGGGGCCCGTGGGTACAAGCACTCGTGCCGGCACGAGTGCCCGCGCCACATCGCGCCCGCGGGGGCCTGCTAGATCTTCTGTACGCGGCGCAGGGTGTAGAGCTCGGGGTTCATGTTGGCGTGCTCGAAGCGTCGCCAGTCGTCGTGCACATGAATCAGCTTGCCGCTGATGTGATTGGAGCGCTCCGACGCCAGAAAGAGGGCCAACTGGACCTGCTTGTCGGGGGTGACTCCACCAGTGAGCCTGGTCTGTTCGGCGTCCTCGATCTCGCGCGGGCCGGCCAGGTCCTCGCCCGCATGGAGGATCTCGTCCGTCATGTGGGTGTAAGAGCTTCCCGGTGAAATCGAGTTCACCTGCACGTTGTGGTCACTCACTTCCAAGGCGAGGCATTCGGCGAAGCGCACCACGGCTGCCTTGGAGGCGGCGTAGGTGCTGAAATTGGGACGAGGGTGGCCGGAGCCTCCGCCCACCATCAGGATGGCTTTCCCCGACCGCTTTTCGATCATGGGAGGCAGGGCTGCCCGGCAGGAATTCATCGCTCCTACGAGGTTGATGTCGATGGCCTCGCGCCAGACCTTGGGCTTGGTGGAAAGGAACGGGCCGACCGGCCCGAGCACGGCAGCCGCGCAGATCAGTGCGTCGATGCCACCGAAAACCACCCGCATGCGATCCACGGCGGCGCACATCTGCTCGAAGTCGCGGACGTCGGCGCGGATGCGCAGGGCGTTGCCTCCAGCATGTTCGATCTCCAGCTTGGCCAGATCCAACTCGGCCTGACTCCGAGCCAGAAGTCCCACCCGGGCGCCCGCCTGGGCGAAACCCATCGCCAGGCGCTTTCCGATTCCACGGCCGGCCCCGGTGATCAACACGCTCTTATCCCGGATGGAGGTCAAGGAGGCTCCTCCCCTGCTCTGAGTTGCACACTGCGATTGTAATCCTGTTCGCCGCAGGCGAGGATGCCAAAATAGGGACCGAATTCCGGCGCTTACCGGGTTTCGCTGAAGCGATAGACTCGAGCGGGTTTGCGGCCGGTTTGGCGCCATTCGCGGGTGGGTTTCACGATCCCCTGCTGGATGATCTTTCGCCGGAAATTCCGTTTGTCGAGAATGTGGCCGTGGATCGCTTCGTGTACCAGTTGCAGCTCGCTGAGGGTGAATTTCCCGGGCAAAAGCTCGAAGCCGACACTGGTGTAATCGAGCTTGTTGCGAATCCGCTGGTGGGCGTACTCGGCAATGGTGCGATGGTCGAACGCCAACGGGGGCAGATCTTCCATGGGAAACCACGCGGCATCGGCGGCATCCGTGCCCGCGTGGAGAGCCTGATTGCGGGGCACCAGGGCATAGTATGCGACGGTAATGACGCGGCCGCGCGGATCGCGTTCCGGGTCGCCGAAGGTGTAGAGCTGTTCGAGATAGACCTCGTGGATGCCGGTTTCTTCGCGCAATTCGCGAATGGCGGCGGCATCCAGGGACTCTTCTGCGCGGACGAAGCCGCCGGGAAGGGCGTAGCGATTCGCGAACGGCGGGGACCTCCGGCGGATCAGGAGGAGGTGCAACTTGCGATCGAGGATCGTGAAGAGGACGACATCGACGGTCACGAGGAGCTTCGCCATGCTCCTTTCAGCCTACGACCAGATTGGCCTTCTCGGAGGCGACGGAGATCTCGGCGATGGCGCCCGAATTGAAGTCCAGGCGGTCGGCGTCCACACCGTCGGAGAAGATCACGCCGCCGGAGGGCATTTGCGATTCCAGGCGAAGGTGCGTGCCGGATGGGACGGTTCCGGCCACGATGGTGGCTTGCGATTGGCGGCTGAGGAACGGCTCCCGTACCACAAACAGGAGGCTCTCCTCCTCCCATTGCATCCGGACCGGCTTTACCGGCGCGCCTCCGAGGAACGCGAGGATGCCGGAGGTTTCGTTGAAGATCGAAGAGAGCCAGCCGGTGCTGCCGGCGCCGGTGGAGACGATGATGCCGCTCGAGGAGTGATTCTCCTGCCGGCCGGCGAACCCGATGCGGTATCGCGCCGAAACGTGGTTGGCGCCGCCGACGAAGAGGTCGTTGAACGCGAGCAGCCTCTGGCCGTCCTGGAGGCGGGCTTCCGCGAGAGTCACGGCGCGAACCCGGCCGCGGCCAGCGAGCGTGCGCTCCAGGGCAGATCGCAGATCCACGGGCTGGAAGGGGAGCAGGATGCCGTCGAAGCGTTCGGCGTCCGGGTTCACGGCGAGGATCGGCTGTCCGCCGACATACTTGGCGGCGTTGGCTACCAGCCCATCCTGGCCCAGCGTGACGATCACGTCGCGTTTCGAGAAGACATAGGTGGTGGCGAGCGCGCGGTCCATCACCTGGATCTTGAGCCCGGCCTCAACGGAGCGGCGTACGATTTCGAGGGAACGCTGGTAAGCGTCATGTTCCGCCGCGTACGCGGAAAAATCGCCGCCCGAGTGCTCGATGTAGAACCTGGCCTGAGCTCGGGTATTGAAGCGCTCGATGAGCTCGTCCAGGCGGGTCTTGCGCGTGATGAGGACGATTTTGTCGAACACCGCGTCACCCCCGTTGCGGCGGGGCGGCAATGAGGGTGCGGAGCAGGTCGGGAGAAACGTTCAGTTCGCCGATCTTCTGTGCGTTGGACGCCAGCTCCTGGAACGCCATGGCGATGGTGTTGCGCGGATCGCCGGTTTGCGGCTTGAGCATCATCAGGACACGCCAGTCGAGGCCCTGAATCGGAGCGATGACGGCGCTGAGCGAATAGGCGCGGGTGTCCGCCTCCTTGCGCTCGTTCCCGGTTTTCTGGTCGGTGAACGCCGAGCGCTGCTTCTCGAGCGCGATTTCGGCTTCGAGTTCTCGCTCGTGCAATTCGCGCTGCTTGCTCTGGACGAGGAGCTCGGTCTGGAGCTCGTTCTCTTTGAGACGGCGTTCCTGCTCGATGGCGGCGTTGCGGCGCGAGTAGACGGCCTCATCGGCGTTGCGATTGAGGGCCTCGCGGGCTTCCGCTTCGAGGGCTTTGGCCGTTTCGGGGGTGGGCTTCAGGGACAGGAGGGCGAGATTCAGGATTTCCACGCCAAGCTGCAGGACTTCCGGATTGTCCTTGAACTGAGCGAAGACCCGGGTGGCGAGCACATCGCCGTGGATCAGCGCGGCGCGGAGAGGCAGAGCCTGAATTTCGGCGCGGACCAGGTTTTGGAGACCATAGACCAGGCGTTCCGGCAGCTTTTGATACTGGTCGCTGAGGTAGCGGCCCTTGGCATCGACGGTGAAATCGAGCATGGCGGCGGCCTTCTTGGGATCGGCAATGCGGTAGGTCAACTGCCCTTGCACCGCGATGGCCTGGAAATCGGCCGTCGGTTCGTGGAAAACGAACGGGATGTTGACGCTGGCCAACGGGACGGAAACGATGCTGGCGGTGGGGCTGAAATAGAAAAACGACAGGCCGGCCCCTTCGCGCGCCAGTTTTCCGCGGCTGAAGTGCAGGATGTAGTCGGTGGGATTTGCCTTGCGATAGCTGAAGCCTAGCATCTTTTTTCCTCCTTATAGCGTCTTCATGACACCATTATGGTGTCTGATTGACACTTATGTCAAGAGGAAAAACGCCGGGATGAGTCCCAGGGCGGCAGCTTCGAAAACCCCTTCGCCGCCACTGGCACTTTTACACGCCCGACAAGCGTCCCCATGAGTGGGGACGTGGCTGGCACGAGTGCCCGCGCCACATCGTCCGGGGCCCACGGGAAGGAGTGACTATTGATTTCCCCACTCTCCGCGGATGGTGAGCTTCTGATAGCCCTGGCCGGACGGAAACTCGACGCGCAGGCGCGAGCCCTCCGCACGCGCACCGGTGATGCGGACCGCGGGAGTCGATCGGAGCGGATAATCGAACGCCGCGCCGCCCGGACCTTCGAGTTCCAAGACATACGCGCGGGCCGTGAGTTCCTCTGAGATCACCTTTACCTGAGAGGTGAGGTCGCCGGACTGCGGCAGGGCCCCGGGAATTTCGATCTCCACCGGCGGGAGCGGGATCTCGATCGCGGCGCCGCAGTTGGCGTCATCGCGGCCGGCACACAGTCGGCCCGCGGTCGTTCGAACGGCCAGTTTTTGGCCATGGCGCTCAAAGGCGATGGTGACTTTACGAGCGCCCAAGGGAACGTTCTCCAAACGCGCGTTGTCCCAACTCGCGGGGAGGTGAGGTTGAACGTAGATGGTGTCGCGCGCGGCGTCCCAATCGAGCCCGAACAGGCCGCGAATGGCCGGCGAGAGCACCATGGCGGACGACCAGATCTGGTGCGAGGTGCTTCGCCCGAGGGGCTGGAAGAACTCGCCGGAGAGCAACTCGGTGACGGCGCCGGGGTCCTGGGTCCAGGTGAGTCCGGCGTTCTGCATCAGGTGGGCGTAGGCGGACAGAGGCCGTCCGGCGCGATACTCGGCAAGCGAGACCCATCCGGTGAAGAGGGGCCACACGGTGCCCTGGTGATAGCTGATCGGATCGTAGAAGGGCGTGAAGGGGCTGATGTCGCGGGTTCCCCAATCGGTCGAGAATTCATGGGAGGCCCAGCGCGAGAGCATGGCGGCAGGCTTCTCCAGGCGGAATCGGCCGCTCCACCAGGCTACTGCCGGGTAGATGGTCGCGGTCCGGTCGGTGGTTCCATCGGGGTTGCGGCTGAAGGCATAGAATTTCTCTTGCGGGAGGAAATAGGAGCTTTCGATGGAGGCGCGAATTCTGGCGGCCTGGGCGGATGCGGATGCCGTGAGTGCGGAGTCGCCCATGCGGGAGGCCAGACGCGACATGGCATCGCAGGACTGTTGGTCGAGGGCGGCGAGATAGATCTCCTGATGGGGCATTCCGGGCGGCCACGACTCGACCCAGCCGGTGCCCTCGGTGTTTTCGTAAATCCCGTCGCCATCGGAATCGTGCGCGCGGGAGAATGCCCAGGCGTGTTTCACGGCTTCCCAATGCTTGCGGAGGAAGGCCTCGTCGTTGCTGGCGTTGAGGTAATCTTCCATCGCCATGACGAACAGGACGGTGGAGTCCGCGGAGGCGTAGAAATAGGGAGTCGCCTTCCAGTCCACGAGGTCGGCCGTCTGCGAGAACTCGTGCATGATCTTGCCGTCGGCGCGCTGGCGGCGGATGAGAAACTCGAGCGCGTCGCGGGTGGCGGGAAAGTCGCCGCTGGCGGTGATCGCATAGGAGGTCCAGAGGGCGTCGCGGCCGAAGAACCAGCCGAAGCCAGGCCGCGCGGAGTCGCCTGAGGGATAGAATCCAGCGGTGATGCCACGCTCACCGTGAAAGGACACGAAGCCCTGATCGATGGCGATCGCGGCCCAGGCGAGGGCTCGATCGAAACTGCTGTCGGGGGAGTGCACGGTCAGGCGAGAATCGAAGAAATGGGAGTAGTAGTTCTCGGTCGCGGCATAGAGACGAGGGATGGAGTCGGCGAGGTCCTTCAGGCGCGCCGCGGCCTGGGAAGCGTTGACGGGCGCCGGCGCGATCAGAAGTGGAAAGGCGACTCCGGAATCGGTCTTCGGATCGAAGGACAGGAGGAACTGGACGGGCCAGGTCTGAGGACGCTCCTGGTATGGCGCGAGAATGCCGGGGCGCGCGTGGGGCATCGAGACGGCAGAGGAGAAACCGGGATCGTCGGTGTGGAGAATGTAGAAGCCCCCGCCGGGATCGTCAACCCATTCGGCGCCGGGCGTGCCGAAATTGGGTGCGGGCCACATGCGCAGCATCTCCGGCCGGAATTCGAAGGTGAGGCGCATCGGCCGCACGGAATCGATTTCGAACAGCACGATGGGAGGCGCGCCGCCGCCGGCCCTGGGGACGAACATGCGCTGGCGGATGGTAAAGGCGGCATGCGAGTAGGTGATGGTGGTCAGGCCCGGAGAGACGGTGATCGCCGCCGCGTATGGTTGCACGTCTATCGGCACAGGGTAGCCGCTCAGCTCCGCGTGAATGCGGAAGTGGCTGAGGATCTTCACCGGAAACGACCATTCTTCGAAGACGCCGTCCTGCTGCCCCAGAATGGCGCCGTGCTCGCCGATGACGGTGAAGGGCTGGGAAGGCTCGGAGGGACGCTGGATTTGGAGGGGGTTGTCGTGAATCGGGAATAGGCGGAGGGGGCTCTGGGCGTGGCCCGAGTGGAGAAGACCGGCCAGGAGCAAAGGCAGGAGCTTCGTCATTTGAAGAGAATGATATCAGGCGAGGCTGGCAGCGGATTTGGCGGCGACCAAAAAGTGCGGCGATGAGTCGGGGCAGGGCAGCCTCAGAAACCCCTTCGCCGCTACTGGCATTGTACACGGGCGACAAGCGTCCCCATGAGTGGGGACGCGGCACGAGTGCCCGCGCCACGTCAGGCGCGCTTGCGCCAGTCGTCTTGCAGCATCGACCAGACGACCAGGTCTACCCAGCGGTCGTTCACCCACTCCGCCTCACGCGCGATACCTTCGCGCGTGAAGCCCAATCGTTGGGGAATCGCGCAACTGCGGTGATTGCCGGTGCCGCAGCGGATCTCCACGCGATGCAGTCTGATCTCACGGAACAGGTACTCCAGCATCTCGGTACAACACCTGGTGATCAGGCCCTTTCCCTGATGCTGCTGATCGACCCAGTAGCCGATGCTGCTGTTGCGGTTCGCCCAATCGATGGCGTGGCAGCCGAGCGCTCCGGCGAGTTCGCCCTTCACCCAGATTCCGGCCTGGGGCCCCTGGTTGGCGTCATACTGCGCCTGCACGCGCGCGATGAATTGACGGATGTCTTCGGGGCTTTGGGTGTAGTCCACCCACGGCAGCCATTGGCGCAGGTATGCGCGGTTGCGGTCCACCGTGGTGAAGACAGCGCCGGCGTCGCGGATTTCGAACTGCCGCATCTCAATTCCAGGTGCAACCTGCCGGCGGAACATCTTCAGGCCCCCGAGGGCTTCTGCGGATTAATGGACTTCGAAATGGCGGGCATTTCGGGGGTCTCCGGCTGCATGGCGTAGGTGGTCAGTCCGGCCTTCAGGAGTTCGAAGGCCGTCTGGGGATCGTCTACGTATTGGAAGAGTTTCAGGTCTTCCGGCGAGATCATTCCATAGCTGACGAGTGCTTCGAAATTCACGATCTCCTTCCAATATTTGGAGCCGTAGATCAGAATCGTCATGCGCTTGGCGAGTTTCTGGGTCTGCACGAGGGTGAGCAGTTCCATCATCTCGTCCAGCGTGCCGAAGCCGCCGGGAAAGACGACCAGAGCTTTCGAAAGATAGGCGAACCAGAACTTGCGCATGAAGAAATAATGGAACTCGAAGCTCAGCTCGGGAGTGATGTACGGGTTGGGGAGCTGTTCAAACGGCAGTCCGATGTTGAGTCCGACGGTTTTGCCGCCGGCGTCCGCGGCGCCGCGGTTGGCGGCTTCCATGATTCCCGGTCCTCCGCCGGAGCAGACCACGAACCGGTAGGTGTTGTTGGTAAACTGGCCGGACCATTCGGTCAGCATCCGGGCAAGAGTCCGGGCGTCGTCATAGTACTGCTTGAGAGGTCCATCCTCCCGAATGCGCGCCGACCCGAAGAACACCACGGTGTCACGCACCTTTTGGCGGCGGAAGTGCGCCAACGGCTCGAGGAACTCCGCGAGAATCCGCATCGCCCGTGCATCCGGGCTGTTGAGGAAGTCCTGGTTCAAATAGGCGACGGGGCGCCGCGTGTCATGATTGGGTGTGGTTGGGTTGGACATGCTTCTCCAGCTCTTCGACGCGCTTCTTCAACTCTCGCACGGTCTTCAGGAGGTCGGGCAGTTTGGGAAAGGCAGTGACGGCGCGGAGCCACTCGTTGGCGGCGAATGCCGGGGAGCCGGAAATGCGCGTGTTGGGCGCCACGTCGCCTCCGATTCCGCTCTGAGCGTACACAATCGCACCCTCGTGGACGGTCAGGTGGCCCGACGATCCGACCTGGCCGGCCAGCAGCACGTTTCGCTGGAGGACGGTGCTTCCAGCCAGCCCCGTCTGGGCACAGATAATATTGTCCTCGCCAACGACGCAGGCATGCCCAACCTGCACCAGGCTGTCGATCTTGGCGCCGCGCTTCACCCGGGTTTCACCCACCGTGGCGCGGTCCACGGAGGTGAGGCTCTGAATCTCGACGTCGTCTTCGACGATGGTCCGGCCCGACTGCACGATCTTGAACTGGGTGCCGTCGGCGCGCTTGGCGAAACCGAAGCCGTCACCGCCCACCACCACGCTGTTCTGCAGGATCACGCGGTGGCCGATGCGACAGAATTCGCGGACGGCGGCGTGGGAATGCGCCAGGAAGTCGTCACCGATCTCGGCGCCTTCGTAGATCACCACGTGCGGGTGCAGAACGGCGTTGCGGCCTATGCGGACGTGCTCCCCGACCACCGCGAAGGGCCCGATGGAACAATTCTCGCCGATGGTTGCGGTAGGAGCGATGTAAGCGAGGGGATGGACTCCGGGAGACGGCTTAGGCGGCTGATAGAAGAGCGCCAGTGCGCGGGCAAAATCGAGATAGGGGTTGTCCGATACCAGGCTGGAGATGGGCAGTCCATGGACGGCCTCCGAGACGAGGATGGCGCTGGCCCTGGTGTGTTTCACTTTGGGAGCGTACTTGGGATTGGCCAGGAAGGTGAGGTGGCCGGGTCCGGCGTGCTCCATGCCGGCGACGCCGGAGATTTCCAGTTCCCCGTCGCCTTCCAGGCGGCACTCCAGCGTATCGGCAATTTCTCGCAGTTTCATAACGACGCGACAACTTACAGGGTACCGCAGGGGCTCGCGCTGCTCGCGGGGTTAGGGGTTAAGGGTTGGGGGTTGGGGTTTGGGGATTAGAGGCTCGCTTCGCTCGCCGGGAGCCTTCGTGCCGAGGGACATCTCTTATTGTGAAACCCAAAACCTGCGAGCGCAGCGGGCGACTTACCCCTAACCCCCAACCCCCGGGCGAGCAACGCGAGCCTGTTTTCCGCGACACTCGTCTAAATATGGGGTTCAATAAGGATATGCGGATTGCTTCTGGGTTGGTCGTGTTGTCTTTGGTTACGGGTCTGCCTGGGTATGCTCAGTTTTCGGGGCGTGTTACGGGCTCGGTGGTGGACAGTTCCGGTGCCGCAGTGGCGGGGGCGACGGTCGATCTGTACCTGGCCGGGGGAGAGAAGCCGCTTCTGACGGTGAAGACCACCGCGGAGGGGCTCTACCACTTCCTGGGGGTGCGGCCCGCGGATTATGACCTCACAGTCGAGGCTCGCGGGTTTCAGAAAGCCGCGGTCCGCGGCATCAGTGTGGACGCATCGCGCGAAACCAACGTGCCCGGGGTAAAACTACAGTTGTCCACCCTGAGCCAGACCGTCGAGGTCTCGGCCGAAGCGCAGGGCGTGGAAACCTCCACCGCGGAGATCTCGGGCACGATCAGCACCGAGGAGATCCGCAACCTGCCCATCCTCGACCGCGATGTGCTGTCGGTGCTCCAGACGCAGCCGGGAGTGGTGTACAACGGCAATTCGAATACCGTCATCAACGGGCTGCGGACGTCGTACTCGAATGTCACCCTGGACGGCATCAATATCCAGGACAACTACATTCGCGACAATGCGCTCGATTACACGCCGAACAAGCTGCTGATGGGCCAGGTTCGCCAGATGACGGTAGTTTCGGCGAACGCCAACGCGGCCGCGACGGGAGGGGCCACGGAGACGGCGTTTTCCACACCGTCCGGTACCGACCAGTTTCACGGAGAAGCATTCTGGTACAACCGCAACAACAAGTTCTCGGCCAACGACTGGTTCAATAACCAGTCGGGCGTTCCACTGCCGTTTTTGAATCAGAACCAGTTTGGCGGCTCGATCGGCGGGCCGATCCGCAAAGACAAGCTGTTTTTCTATTTCAATTACGAAGCCGTGCGCGCGCATCAGCAGACCCCGGCGCTGGCCACGATTCTGACGTCTACGGCGCGCCAGGGCATCTTCTCGTATTACGACTCGGCCGGAACTCTCCACCAGGTGGATCTGCTCAAGCTCCGAAACATCACCATCGATCCGGTCATGCAGGGCCTGCTGAATCAGGTGCCTGGGCCGCAGTTCATCAACAGCACCCTGGTGGGAGACGGATTAAACACGGGCGGTTACCGCTTCAATCAGCGCGACAACGAGACCCGCGACAACGTGACCGGAAAGATCGACTACAACATCAACACCCGGCAGGCGATCAGCGGATCGTATCTGTGGAATCGAGACAATACCGACCGCCCGGACCTGGAGAACGACTACTCGGCGATCCCCAAGGCATACAATCCGACGCACGCGAATTTCGTGGCGCTATCATGGCGCGCGACGCCGACGGCGCGCCTCACGAACGAAGCGCGCGCGGGTTTCAACATGACCTACGGGTACTTCTTCACCAGCCAGCAGTTCGGCGCTTACTATCTTACGGGCATGACCTATTCCGATCCGGTGAACGAATTTCAGCCGCAGGGCCGGAATACGAATACGTTTGCGCTTTCCGACGATGCGGCGTACCAGCGTGGGCGCCACTACATCCAATTCGGCTTCCACGCGCAGAATGTACGGGTAAGGTCCTACGACGACAGCGGTGTAATTCCCAGCTATAGCCTGGCGATGGGGACGGGGCAGCCGGCGCTGACGCGGACCAACCTGCCGGGAGTCAGCAGCACGGACCTGGCAAACGCCAATGCTCTGCTGGCGAGCCTGGGCGGTTACATCGATGGCTACAGCCAGACGCTCAACGTTACCAGCCGGACGTCGGGCTACGTTCCGGCCGCACCGTTCGTCCGGCACTTCCGGCTCAATGACTACGATCTGTACGTGCAGGACAAGTGGAAGATTGCGCCGCGCCTGACGCTGAACATCGGTCTGAAGTGGCAACTGCCGGGCGTGGCCGACGAGCGCGACTCGCTCGAGCTTCTGCCGGTGTTCGAAAGCTCGGCGGTGAATACGCTGCTGGATCCGAATGCCACCTTGAACTTCGCCGGAGGATCGGTGGGACAGCCCTGGTATCATCGCCGCTGGAAAGACTTCGCTCCGAACATCGGGTTCGCGTGGGACGTCTTCGGCGACGGGAAGACGGCGTTCCGCGGCGGATACTCTATCAGTTATGTGAACGACCAGGAGTTGATTGCCCCCGAGAACATGCTGGAAGCGAACGCCGGATTGCAGGGAGTCGCGGCGACGACGGGGCTCTCCGGCCGCGTCGCGAACGGTGTGCCCGCCATCCCCGCGCCCATCTACCAGGTGCCTTTGACGGTGGCCGACAATTACGCGAACGATCCGTTCAGCGTAGTCGCCACCATCGATCCGAACCTGAACCGGCCGCACGTGCAGCAGTATTCGGTCGGCATCCAGCACGACTTCAAGGGAACGATTGCGGAGATCCGGTACGTGGGCAATCACGTGGTGGGCGCCTACCGTGCGTTCGACTTCAACCAGGTGCAGATTGTGCAGAACGGCTTCCTGGCGGACTTTCTGCGCGCGCAGAACAACGGCTTCCTGGCGCTGAAGCAGAACGGCACGTTTAACCCGAATTACAACGCGGCGATCCCCGGAAGCCAGCCGCTGACGGTGTTTCCAAAGCTCGCTCAGAAGGGCCTGCTGAACAACGCCACCATCGATTTTTATCTCGAGACGGGCGAGCCTGGAGAGTTGGCCACGCTGTACACGACCAATGGCCTCAACGGCTCGGTGAATTTCTTTCAAAATCCCAACGCGCTGGCTGCCGACATGCTGACCAACTACTCCAGTTCGAGCTACAATTCGCTGCAGCTCGTGGCGCGTCACAAGACGCACTCGGGTCTCAGTGTCGAGGCGAACTACACGTTCGGGAAGGTGCTGAGCGATGGCGATGGCGATCTGCAGACGCGTTTCCAGGCGTTTCTGGACTTCAACAATCCGTCGCTCGAACGCTCGCGCGCCAATTTCGATCTCAACCAGATGATCAAGGCTTTCGGATACTACGAGCTGCCTTTCGGCAAAGGACATCGCCTGAGCTTCAACAACAAGCTGGACCGCGTCATCGGCGGGTGGGTGTTGGGCAGCACGATGGTGTGGCAGTCCGGCGCGCCGTTCTCCATCCTTTCAGGGCGCGGGACGCTCAACCGCGAAGCGCGCTCGTACTACAACACCGCCGGTACGAGCCTGACCAAGGGGGAGCTCGACAGCGTCGTGAAATTCCAGATGACCGGCAACGGGCCGCTGATCGTGTCGCCGTCCGCGATCAACACGGATGGGACGGGTGTCAACGCCGATGGATCGCCCGCCTTCAACGGGCAGATCTTCTACAATCCGGGAGCGGGTACGCTGGGTGTGCTGCAACGGCGCCTCTTTTCCGGGCCGTGGACGTTCGACACGGACCTGAGCCTGATCAAGGGCGTGGACATCTCGGAACACCAGAGGGTGGAGCTGCGGATGGAAGCGTTCAACGCGCTGAATCACGCTACGTTCTACGTGGGCGACCAGAATATCAATTCCACCACGTTCGGCGTGATCGGATCGATGTTCTACTCACCACGCATTCTGCAGTTCGGGTTAACCTATCGGTTCTGAGAAGAATGTCATGACCGATCTTGCAAGCCTGGCAGGCGCCGCCAGGATCTACGATCTCGCGCAGCCTTATTTCGCAGGCATGCCGCATCACCCATCTCATCCGCCGTTCCTGTTCAGCCTGGTGAAGCAGCACGGCGAATATATCGGCCCGACGGGCAACAGCTCGGCCTCGGACGCGATTGCCATGGGCAGCCACGTGGGCACGCATATCGACGGCCTGTGCCATTTCTCTTGCGGCGGGAAGCTGCACGGGGGCGAGGAAGCGGCATCGGCGCAGTCGTACACGGGCGGGCTGCGAAAGTTCTCCATCGACACCATTCCGCCGATTTTCCGGCGCGGCGTGCTGCTCGACATCGCCGGGCTGGAGGGTACTGCGGCGCTGCCACGCGATTTCGAAATCGCGGCGGGCCTCCTGGATGCCGCGGCGAAGCGGCAGGCCGTGGAGATTCGTGCTGGTGATGTGGTTCTATTGCGTACCGGATGGGCAGCGTATTTCGACGATCCCGCGAAGTTCATCGCCGAAGTCAACGGGCCGGGTCCAGGGATCTCGGGGGCGCGGTGGTTGAGCGGCAAGGGAATTTACGCAGCTGGTTCGGATACGGTGGCCTTCGAAAAGGTGCCCGACGCCTCGATGCCGGTGCACGTCCACCTGCTGGTGGACTCGGGCATCCACATTATCGAGTGTCTGAATCTGGAGGAGCTGGCGGCGGCCGAGGCTTACGAGTTCCTCTTTGTGGCGCTGCCGCTCAAGATCCGCGGAGCGACGGGTTCTCCGGTTCGGCCCGTGGCGCTCGTGTGACTACGCGGGCTGAATGACCCGCATGATGGCATGGGTGACCTTCTCGAACTCGGAGATCTCGGAGCCCAACTGCTTCCGGCCGGCAGGCGTGAGGCGGTAATAGCGGGCGCGCCGGTTATTGTCGGACTGGCCCCATTCGGCGACGACCCAGCCCTTGATCAGCATGCGCTGAAGGGCGGGGTACAGCGACCCCTCTTCCACTTGCAGCACCTCCTGGGAGATCTGCTGGATGTATTGCGCGATGCCGTAGCCGTGCATCGGGCCGAGCCTGGCCAGGCTCTTCAGGATGAGCATGTAGAGCGTGCCGGGTGGGATCTCGGTGCGGCCGGGTTGGTCGTCTCGCCCCATAGTTCGTCTATGGGAAGTATGGCGCGGGAGGGCGCCGGCTGTCAAGGGCAGGCGAAAAGATACAAACACCCCGGAAAACGAGTACTATGCGGCGGCGATTCGAAAAACCGCGGATGCTATAATTCCGACCATGTCTTCCCGTACTGATGAAATCC
>Ga0335077_10006941_pt1 | contig 14000 bp, 10 predicted proteins | sample Lox_Sample_31_FD_207151 | JGI IMG/M metagenome (GOLD analysis project Ga0335077, IMG submission 207151) | Soil microbial communities from Loxahatchee National Wildlife Refuge, Florida, United States - Lox_Sample_3.1 | ecosystem: Environmental > Terrestrial > Soil > Wetlands | place: USA...
CAAAACTACTATCCACAAAAACCCTTAGCAATAGAATGAAGGTTATAGAAGATGAGTTGCTCTGCTTTAGATGATGAAGAATTTTTTGATATGGTATATTATTTCATTCTTCTTAAACTTACTTCGTATTCCTTACCATCAACTGAAGATGTTCTGAGCAGGAATAATTTTTCAGTCCAGTTTATGCCATTGTCAATGCTTTCTTCTTCAACCCTGATATAACCATGTTCAGGATTATTTTTGTCTCTGTCTTTGATCAGCGTTATCTGGTTTCCTTTGAGTGTATAAGCTCCATCTCCAAAAAATCCCTGTGTGGTAGCAAGCACTTCACCATCGGACATCGAATGATATTGTTGTGAGGCCTCCGCGTTGGCATATCTTCCATTGGGAGCGAAACTGAATTTGCCTGCAGCTGTAGCTCCACCGCCAATCCAGTCACCAATGATTTGCTTTGAAATGCCGGGTGCGGAATTTTTCCAGTTCCTGAATTGAAGACTGTAAAAAAATTTCGGCCATACATCTGTTTGCAATAACCCGAAACACGCACTCACCATCGGATCTTTGGATATTCCGGAGATTGGAGCCAGTTGATTTCCGAGTCTGGCTACAAACAAAAAACCAAATACTGTCGCGTATCCATTGATGCCAATTGATTTTTTGATGATGACATATTCCCAGCCCTGTGGCGAAATTCCTTTAATAATAGAGTTGGGTGTTAAGCCATTATTTTTTGGCTGGTAACCTTTAAATACCTCAGCGAAAATATTGTTTGCATCCGTCCATAGATCGCTTCCTGCATTTCGCATAGGCCATAACGATAGTAAACATCTTTCGTTCCCATGATCCGGCGCAGAAATTACAATACCATCCGAGTATTGTTTTATACTCCAACCGGGCGGCGCTGTGTATACATAATCAGAAAGACTTCCTGTGCTCGCATCTGGGGGCTTTTGATTAGAATTCAAATCCCCCAAAACGACAGGAGCGCGCATATCCATATTATTAAAAAAAAGCTGCACTTCTCCCATAAATTCCTGGCCCGCTACGTTCACCATTACACTCATGACTTTACCAAATCCCGAAATAGAAACAAGCATACAGGTATAAGTAATTCCCTGTTGCTGAACATTGGCATAACCGGTTGTTTCAATCCAACCATCGGGAGTTTTTTGAGTTTCGGTGGTCAGGTTTTGTTGAGTGTGTGTTGCTCTCACGACTATGCGATTCCATTCAGAAGCGAAATCTTTCGCAGGATCTCCGGTGCTTGCCAGGCTCGGAAATAAAAAAATCTGGCAGAAACGGGTTGACCCATTATTCGTTCTGATATTTTGAAAAAGGACCATTCCATTCGAGTCCAAGCGCTGCCATCCTTTTGGAGGAATGAAACTAGCGATATCAAATTTTTCTTTTTGTGCGCATATATCTGTCATGGAAAGAATTGTTGCAATGAGGAAGATGACTAATTTCATTTGAAGGTTTTATTTATCGAGCATGGCTCTTAATTTTTCAACGGGGAAATTTTCTTCGAATTGTTTTTTAAAATCCATCGATGGCGCATTATTGTCCCAACGCCAGAGCAGAACCATTAGTTGCGGCGTATAGTCAGGCAATTTGTTATCGAAGTAATCCGGGTTAACTGTTACAAGTGTAATTCCTTTTGTTGCATCCGTAGAAAATGTTCCTCTAAAATCTCCGGCCGTATTTCGATCCATGATTGCCGGCCCCTGGAGAGTCGAAGAGTTTGTTTTACTTAAATAATTATCAATTACAGCGATTTTGTCATCCATACCTTTGTTCATTTTCGGTGCATTTTCCTTTTCTTCTTTTTGAATTTCCTCCAATTGCTTCTGCAGGGATGCATTTATTTTTTCTTTGTCTGCCTCTTTTAGGTTGGGATTCTTTTCATTATCGGCAATTGATTTTTTTAGATTGTCTTCATTGATGGCATAACCGGCGGATAATTTGGTTTTTTGTTCTTCCCATTGTGCCCGGATAGCTTTCAGGTATTGTTCCTGGGTGATGGCTTTCCAGGGCAATTGCCCTTCATGCATAATAATAATGCAATAATTTCTTTCCCGCCACGCACGTGTTTGATACAGTGGATAACCCTTCCATTCACCATTTTGTTTGGGCAACAGGTATACAGGATTTTCATGAACATGTATTTGAAGCATATCGTATTGGTCAGTTAAGAAATCGCCGAAACTGTTGACAGATACAATGACCCAGGTTCCGGTTTCGTCACTTTTCATCATTTTTTTCAGGTGTTGGTTGCAATACCAGGGTAAATACAATGATTGAAAGCTGTAAGCAGTTATTTTCTTGTTGATTTGGTAGGCTCCCATGCTTCGGTACCATTTCGCTTCAATTCCTCTTGGATCCGGGTATGCTGTTTTAAAAAGCTCGCTGATATTGTCAATTCGATTATTGATAACAGTTATATTTTTACCGGCATTCATGTTTGCATCAGGGTCTTTTTTCCAACTGCCTTTGACCTGGAGGATGAGCGCATCATTGCAGGCTTCCTGGGCGAGTATGCAATTCACAGAAGAAAAGGATAAAATCAATAAAAATATTTTACGCATGATTTTCTTTATTTGTAGATTTTTACATTCTGGTTCATCTGTTTCTCAGGAGGAATACCCATGACCTTATCTATCTGCTTATAAATTCCCCCTTCGAAACCATATCCGTTGACCACACTTAACGTAGTCGTCATCGTATAGTCTGCATCTGTCGTAGTAATGTTTTTGAAACCGTAATCATTCGTTATTTGTTCCTTATATGAAACTCCCCCTTTCCAGATCATGCCCATGTCTGCAGGCCTGGTTCCGTCGAATGTCAGGAAGTATTGCATTTTTCCTGCTGCACTCGCTTCTCCCTTGAGATTACCTACTGATTTTTCAAAAGTCACATCCACCCCGGCGCCGACTACAATAGTGGTTCTGTGTTTATTGAATGTATGTTCTACATCCAAGAGCAATCCTATTTCACCAAATTCTCTTTTTGTGCTGAATTTTATTTTTTCACAATCAAGATGCAGGCTTCCAACAATCACATTCAGGTCGACATTGATTGGGCAATCAGGCCGAGGTATTTCTACTTTATCAGTGTCTTTTTCTACTTCAGGAGGCGCTTCGCAGGTGGTTAAAAAATGGGTTTCCGCAAGTTGGGATAATACAGCCAGTAGGCTCGCCGCATATTTGCAAAAAAAGCCTTTCTTAATATGTTCATCGGGATATGCAAAAAATCCCCAGAAAATATTATCAGTATAATAATCTTTATAGATTCTCAGATAAGCTTTCTGGTATTCCGTCGTGACAAAAGCCATCTTCTCCATGTATTGATTTGCCAGGCCTGTTTCTTCCTGACAGGAATGCGCATTGTTTCTTTTCTTCAGGTATTCGTCATTCAGACTTTTTATTGAGTCCCTATATTCCTTTTGTCTTTTACCAATCTCAGGGCCCCCATCTTCTGTCATCTTGTTCGAGATATCCAGCAGCATGGCGCTTCCCAATTCTGCAAAAGGCGCATTGGCAATATTGCTTTGTCTTGAGTTCTGTATATTTTCCTGCATTGATTTTTTTCCAAGTTCCATTTCTTCATTTGCTATCTGCATCATTTGTCTTTTGGCAGATTCAACCATCGTGTGATATTTTTTATATTCACCCTGCTTGTCACCAATGTCGGCTACTTTTTCACACTGCATCGGCAGGTGATATTTGTCTTCATCAAAATATACTGGCTGCTGGTAGCGATCTTTCATATAGTCCATCAGTTTTGGATCCTTTTTCAATTTGTAAAGGAGATGCCAGGCGCCATCGGAGAAAGATCCGCGCAAAGAGTTTTCAACATACTTTAATGCAGAGGCCTTGTCTCCTCTTGAATTGTAAATACAAGCCAGCGAAAAATTGGCGTGAGGATTTTGGGGTGATTTTGTGATACACTGCTGAAGATATAGCATCGCTTTTTGTACGTCACCCAATGCAATATAGGCCTGCCCCAAATTATTTTGAATGGTGCTATTGTTGGGTGATTTGTCCAGCGCTATTTGCAATACAGGGACAGCAACGGGCTGAAAACCGCAACCATTTAAAACGGCTCCGCAGTTATTTAAGACGAGAATATTTCCGGGAGCCTTTTCTATAGCTTTTATGGCCAGCCATGCGGTTTCGTCACCACCACCTTGCAAGAGATTCATAATCGCTCCCTGGCATAAAGTGCCTGCATCGTATGATTCTACATTGGGGAGTTGAGCACCTGCGTTTTTGAGAATGTCAGTCAATCTTTTATCGACTCCTGTGATAAAATTTTTTAAATCATCTTTCGATAACGTTTTTTGGGGAATGGCTGCAAGTGCTCCTTCGTTTCTCGGTGGAATGGAATACTTAAGGCTGTCGGGTTTGGATAAACTTGTTCCCATCGTACTAGGCATGTTAGCAGTCATGCTTTTTAAATCAGGACTTTTTATTCCCCTGGCTTTTGCCACAGAGTCCAGCATCTTCTGTGCCCTGGCCAGTATAGCTTGGGCATCTTCTTTTGGAGGTTGCTGGCCTGCCGACCGAATCGACGACAAACAGGCTGAAAAAAATAAAAAAAGAAAGATGTTTTTCATGTTGTGTTTATATGGTGATTGAGTTAGTCGTAACAACGGATTCATGAGATACGGGCAGGCATAAAATATCCCTTCATTTGAACCCGGAGGTTCAAACCGGTAGTGAATTTTTTTTTATTTCTTGAGCAACTTGTTCAGCGCCTCCGTCCTGTTTTGTACATGAAGCTTGTCATAAATATTATGAATGTGCTGCCGGACGGTTCCAATGGTTATGTTTAGTTTATTTGCGATTTCTTTATATAGCCAGCCTTTTGCAAGGCATTCCAAAACTTCCTTTTCACGTGAAGTAAGAACACTGATATCTTCTTTTGTTTTGTCACCCTGCATTTTTTCGATGACCTTGCGTGCGATCTGCATGCTCATGGGTGCACCGCCTTCATGAAGTTCAACCAGTGATTCAACAATTTTTGAGAGAGGCGTTTTCTTTAACAGATACCCGCTTGCACCGGCTTCCAGCGCATCGAAAACTTTTTCATCATTTTCATAGATGGTGAACATCATGAATTGGGTATGTGGACAAATGGGTTTCACTTTTTTTATGCACTCAATGCCATTCATTCCCGGAAGGTTGATGTCCATGATCACAATGTCCGGCTGCCAGGCAGGCAATTCCCTGGCAGCACTTTCAGCATCTGAGAATGCTTTCAGCATTTCAAATCGTTCGTCCAAGGCAAGCAGGCTCGATATTCCCTCACGCACCACTTTCAGGTCTTCAACAATGCAAACTTTAATGGGGATCATATGATAAATTTAGTAACACAATCAGGAGGCGACAATAGGATGAAAGTTATAGACAATAAGCAATAGGCAACAGACAAGGGCAATGTTTAAGATCTTCCCATTCGAAATTTGCTTATTGCCTATTGTCTATTGTCAATTGCCTATTGAATTCAGCCAAGCGGAGTTCTCAATGCAACTGTTACACCCATTTCATTTTTAATGGTTATTTCTCCTCCAATCGATTCGATTCTTTTCTGCATATTGCGTAAGCCATTGCCTTCTTCAGTATCATCGTCCTTGTCAAATCCTTTTCCATCGTCCCTGATCGTTATATCCAGGCTTTTTGAAACCCCGACAGTAATTTCCACATTTTTAGCTTCGGCATGCTTGACAATATTGTGAAGACTTTCTTTGACTGTTAAAAAAATATTTCTTCTTGTTTCTCCACTTACGGGGATGACAGGAATATTTTCCGGCAAATGGATGGTACAATTGATATTATTTTCAGCACAATATTCCAGGGCATAGGTTCTTGTATAATAAACCAGGTTTTCAAGCGAATCATTTTTTTCATTCATGGTCCAGATGATCTCGTTCATCTTGTCGATGAGTTCGATGGAAGTGAGCTGCATTTTTTCAATATCATCCCTCGTTATTTCGCTGAACACATTTCGTTTTACTTTTTCACCCAGGAAGCGAATCGTAGATAAGCCCGAGCCGAGGTCATCATGCATATCGGCAGCGATTCTGGTTCTTTCTTTATCAACAGCCTGTTGTTTTTCCAATAAGACCTGTTGTTGATATAATTTTCTCTGATAATAACTACGAACAGTTAACCACACAATGACCACAAATAACAAAGCCAACCCAATTCGAAACCATGCGGTCTGCCACCAGGGTGGATGGATAATAAAAGCGTAAGCGGTTTCGGGGCTAGGATAAAGGTTATTCATGAAAATGGCTTTTACACGGAGTGTATATTCCCCTGGCGAAAGATTTACAAAATTGATCAGTGCCTGAGATGTCGTATCGCTCCATGCTTTGTTACTGCTTCCATTCAGCAGATAACTGAAACGAATCTGGCTTTCATCTATAAAACTCGGAGCAGCCACAGAAAAACTTAAATTGTTTTGATTGTAGAAAAGTGAAGGTGTAGCTGATTTGATATTCAGCCTATTTTTTCCTTCGAATATTTCTCTGAAAATAATTTTCGGTTGAAAATTATTTGGGAGCGTATGGTCTGTTGTTTTGATTACACCTGCTCCGGATATTGCCCAATGTTCATTGTTTTTGTTGGACTGCACTCTTGAAATGCTTTGATAAAGACCACTACTACCAGTAACGCGCTCAATAAAAAAACCATTGTTCGTCAATTGTATTTTATCCAAACCTCCCGGCGAACAGGCCCAGATATTATCATCCCCATCGCAATGGAGAAAAGAAATAAAATTGTCAGACAGACCATCTTTTGTCGTAACCTGTTTCCACGAAAGGATGGTTTGTCCATTAAAAAACAAGCAAAAGAGTCCACGATCCCTGGTTCCTATCCATACATTTCCTTTTTTATCAACACAAATTGACCGGGGATTTTTATAAGGCAATTCTGCGAAATACAGGTGCAGAAGTTCCAGGTAATGATCCTGATCATCAGGATGAATACGAAATAAAAATAACCTGTTGGACCGCGTAATTACCCAAATTCTGTCGTCGGCTGTGAGAGCAAAATTATCTGCATAATATCCAAGCGGATAAGAAATCAGCTTCCCGTTCTGTTGCAACACGGTTATGCTGTCGGAAGAAAGAATAAGATTGCCATATTTGTCGGGCATTATTCGGGTGATTCCCGAAGTAACAGCATGATTCATATCGTCTGAATACATTTCCTTGAGCCGAATCTTATTCCCATCAATAAAACTGCATTCAAATACTTTGAAGAGGTCAGCCAGGTAAACTTTATTTCCCCTGGCTGCAATGAGACGGAAATTGGTGTGGGATACACCGGGCAAAAATTCAAATTCCTTTGACTCCTTTTCTGATAGCAATAGTAATTTGCTATGAGCGATATCCAGAAACCACACACTGTCTGTTCTCCCGTCGGCATAAACATCATTAGCATTAAACCCCGGTTTCAGTTCAGTATTCAATTCAAATTGAGTGTTGACCATTTTACTGATGCCAGCTTGTCCGTCGGCAAACCATAAAATATTTTCTTTGTCCTCAAAAACAGAAATATAGTTGTTCACGGGGAGCCCGTTTTTGACAGAAAATGTTTTTGACAACCCGTACGGATCTATTTTGATAAATCCTGTTGGTGAATTTAACCAGAAGTTTTTCTGATGATCAAAATACAAATAGTCGGCGAGCACATTTTCGGTGGTCGAATAGACAGGTGGCAAAACACTAAAGCGAATTTTATTCTGGTTTAGGAAGGCCACATCTACTTTTTTAATCCCTTCTTTTGTCGCGAGGAGGATATCTCCTTTCGGCGAAACCACGATGGAACGAACTAGCTGGGATTGGCCCGCGACAGCTTTTCTACTTTTGAAATCGTACACGATCAGTCGCCCGGGTCCTGACAAAGGATGAATATTGGGATCAGTAACAATGAGCAACTTGCCGTTGAATTCTACTGCGTTTATGAAAAAACGGCCGATGTCTTTGCCAGCGCTGTCGACAAGATCAATCTTCACAAAACGATTTTTTTCAAACCGGAACAGTCCTTCGTCGGCGAGCGCATAATAATAACCGTCGCTGGCCCTGATGAGTTTGTTGATGACCGGATAAAATCCATCGCTAGTAACGATATCCTTGATCAGTCCATTTGACAGATAGTGCAGCTTTGGAGAATTTGGTATAATCCAAACTGAGTCATCTCCCATCTCCACGATATCGTTAATGATGTTGGTTGCTAAGCCATCATCGGTAGTATAGTTGGTAAATCGTATGCCATCATATATGCTCAGACCACCATCAGTGGAGATATACAAAAGCCCTTTTTTGTCCTGGAACATCAGTTTGGTATGGTTACTTACCAGGCCATCTCTTGGAGTATAATGAACGAATGAATATTGTTGTGATAAACATTCATCACTGATCAGGCAGGTCAACAGGAATATGATTGCAATCCTTCGCATGCTTGGGGTCAGCTTTGACAAAGAAGACAACAATTGGGAAAAAGGAAAGTGCTACAGCACTCTTCAATTTAATCATTAGTTTTTATTATGGGAAATCAGAAATATAACCCTGAATGATTGGGCGATGTCCTATTGCAAAAAGCTGCTTTTCATTTTTTCCTTCATCATTTCTCTGACAGCCTGAGTAATGGCTTGCGCATCAAAGCCGGCTTCATGTTGGAGTTCTTTAAGCGTACCCTGTTCGATTATGGTATCCGGAATTCCGAGGATTTTTACTTCTGCTTTGTAATTGTGGTCAGACATGAATTCTAGGATAGCGCTGCCGAATCCTCCTCTGACTGTCCCGTCTTCAACTGTAATTATTTTATCGAACTTCCTGCATACTTCATGAAGCAGCTCTTCATCCAATGGCTTTACGAAACGCATATCGTAATGAGCAGGATTCAGTCCTTCCGTTCTTAGTTCACGAATTGCAGTTGTAACAAAATTGCCAGGATGACCAATTGAAAGAATGGCAATGTCTTCACCATCTTTTAATTTTCTTCCTTTACCGATGGTTATTTCCTGCAGCGGCGTTCTCCATTCCGGCATTACACCTTCGCCTCGGGGATAACGAATAACAAAAGGATGATTGATGGAATCGAGCTGCGCAGTGTACATCAGGTTACGCAATTCAGATTCATTCATCGGTGCACTCACGATCATATTCGGCACGCAGCGCATATACGCAATGTCGTAGGCGCCATGATGAGTAGCTCCGTCTTCTCCGACTAATCCTGCCCTGTCCAGACAGAAAATAACAGGCAGGTCCTGGATAGCCACATCGTGAATTACCTGGTCGTATGCCCTCTGCATAAAAGTGGAATAAATATTGCAGAATGGCCTCAGTCCCTGTGTTGCCATTCCTGCACTCAATGTTACCGCATGTTGCTCGCAGATGCCTACGTCAAAAGCACGGTCAGGCATTTTATCCATCATGAATTTCAGGGAAGAACCACTCGGCATGGCCGGGGTGATGCCAAAGATTTTTTTATTTTTTTCTGCAAGCTCGATGATGGTGTGCCCGAATACATCCTGGTATTTCGGTGGCTGCGGGGTTTCATATTTCTTCTTATAGATTTCCCCGGTAATCTTGTCGAACAATCCCGGGGCATGCCATTTGGTTTGATCGTTCTCAGCGAGCGAATATCCTTTCCCTTTAACAGTAATGATATGGAGCAATTTTGGTCCGGGGATATTTTTTAAATCATTCAGCGTATCTACCAGCTTGGTGAGATTGTGTCCATCGATCGGACCGAAATAACGAAGCTTCAGCGCTTCAAATAAATTACTGCTCTTATTGACAAAACTTTTTATACTGTGTTCGATCTTGCTCGCGATCTCCCGGCTGAAATGCCCACCCACAGGGAGTTTGCCGAGGGCTTTCCAGATATCATCTTTCAGTTTGTTATAGGTTTGGGAGGTGGTAATATCTGTCAGGTATTCTTTCAGTGCTCCAACATTCGGATCGATGCTCATACAGTTATCATTCAGTACAATGAGCAGATCAGTATCGGCAACTCCTGCATGGTTCATTCCTTCAAATGCAAGGCCGGCAGTCAACGCGCCGTCGCCGATAATGGCCACAATCTTCCGGTCGTTTTCACCTTTATATTTTGCAGCCATGGCCATCCCAAGCGCAGCACTGATAGAAGTGGAAGAATGTCCTACACCGAAAGTATCATATTCACTTTCGTTTCGGTTCGGGAATCCGCTTAATCCCTTGTATTTTCTGTTGGTGGAAAAATTATCCCTGCGACCCGTAAGAATCTTGTGCCCATAAGCCTGGTGGCCCACATCCCAAACGAGCTGATCATAGGGCGCATTGAAAACGTGATGGAGAGCCACAGTCAGTTCCACTACACCCAGACTGGCACCAAAATGACCGCCATGCAGGCTCACGACATCAATAATATATTGCCGCAACTCATCACTCACCTGCTGTAATTGTTCCCTGCTCAGCTTTTTCAGGTCACCGGGTGAATTGATCGTGCTCAATAAAGGTCCGGGGTTGATTTCCATCAATATATTTTTGTCGAAGAACAAAAGTACATTTTTATGCTGAAAGAGACCGTACAGAAGCCTGGAAAACATGTTTTAACGGCTTGTTTTCCCGCTTTGATTCATATTCCTGCTCAACCGATAGCCTATTTATTTAGCCATTAATACAAAATGGCGGGTTCCGGCAATGGGAAAGGTTTAGCTTTGAGGATTAAAATTTGATTATTTTTACCCGCTATGCCTAAGAACACGGCTCGTTATTATTGGTGGTGCCAGATTGGTGGATGGACTCTGATGGCGCTAATCATTATCCTGTTTGAGAATCTGATGGACGAAAAGGTCACTTCCAAATCGATCGAACAAATTGTGGTGATGTTTTTTTCCGGAATGCTGGCTACTCATTTATTCCGGGAATTTATCCGCAGGTCCAACTGGCTGATGCTACCGGTGGAGAGGGCTTTTCCGAAATTTATTCTTGGGGTTATCGTAGTAAGTGTAATTGCAAGTCTTATCAGGATAGGAATCGTTGACGTATTTAACCTGACTACTGTAAAAAGAAAATTTGATCTTTCTACCCGTATCTTTCTTTCTTCTTTACAAAATGGTTTTTTGATTATTCCATGGACACTGATTTATTACGTCTATCATTACATTGAAAAAAGCCGAAAGCAACAACTGGATACTTTAAAACTTGAAGCACTGGTAAAAGAACTGGAATTAAAAACGATCAAGTCGCATATCAATCCTCATTTTATTTTTAATTCGCTAAACAGCATCCGCGCATTGATCGACGAAAATCCCACCCGTGCAAGGACGGCCATCACGGAATTGAGTAATATACTTCGCAGCAGCATGCAGACGGAAAAGCAGGAAACGGTTTCTTTTGAAAAAGAACTGGATATCGTGAAAGATTATCTGGCGTTGGAGCATATTCGTTTTGAAGACAGGTTGCAGGTTGAATATTTCATTGATGAAAACACATTGAGCCAGCCTATTCCCCCAATGATGTTGCAAACGCTCGTGGAGAATGCAATCAAGCATGGAATAAGTAAACAGCTTAACGGAGGTGTGGTGAGAATTGTTTCTGATTTCAAAGATAACTATCATGAACTGGTGATCCGCAATACAGGCCGCCTGAACGGGACGTTGAACGGCGACGGATTCGGACTGATCAGTACAAGGAACCGGTTACAATTATTGTTTGGGCAGAAGGCTAATTTTGATATCAGGGAATTAAAGGGGAATATGGTTGAAGCGACAGTATTGATTCCTGTCGATCCCACAAAATAAAAAGATATGATCAAAGCAGTTATTATCGATGACGAAAGACTGGCGAGAAATGAACTGAAGAAATTGTTGCAGGATTTTCCTGAAATCGAAGTAGTGGCAGAAGCGGCCAATGCTAATGAAGGGATTGAAAAAATAGATAGTTTAAATCCGGACCTTATTTTCCTGGATATTCAAATGCCTGGTAAAACGGGTTTCGATATGCTGGCAGAACTGGACAAAGCTCCCGATGTAATTTTCACCACAGCTTACGACGATTATGCGCTGAAAGCATTTGAAGTGAATGCGCTGGATTATCTCCTCAAGCCCGTTGAACCCAAACGACTGGCAGACGCAATTCAGAAACTGCATCTCGAAGAAAGCCGGGACAGGGAAATGATTTCAGATGAGGAGATCGTTGTCAATAAGAGCCTGCTTCATGAACACGACCAGGTTTTTGTAAAGGATGGAGAACGCTGCTGGTTTGTAAAACTTTCTGATATTCGTTTGTTCGAAAGCGTTGGGAATTATGCCAAAGTGTATTTCGGGCCGAACAAACCGCTTATCCTGAAATCATTAAACGCATTGGAAGAGAGGCTGGATGAAAAAGTTTTTTTCAGGGCGAACCGGAAACATATCGTGAACCTGCGGCTGATTGAAAAAATCGAGCCCTATTTTAATGGAGGATTGCTGCTCGAGTTAAGAGGTGGAGAGAAAATTGAAGTCAGTAGAAGACAGACTGTGAAGTTTAAAGAGATGATGAGCTTATAAACCTGCCTGCCGGGAAGCAGGTGTGAAATTAGCCCGGCTCTTCAGAGCCGGGGGAAATAAATTGCCCCCGCATTTGGCGGGTTTTTTTATATAATCAAAATCAAATATGAGAAAATTGTTTTTTTTGTTGCTTGCAACATTTGTAATTGGTTCTTTAACCGCCCAGGATATTCATACCATTATCAATGCACAGGAAGTGGAGCGTATTGAAAAAATCTTATCATCAGATGATATGCAGGGCAGGGCTACATTCAGCCCGGGGATAGAAAAAGCTGCCGATTTTATCAGTAATGAATTTAAGGAAGCAGGATTACAGACATTGAATAACAGCGGAACTTATCGACAGGCATTTACCATGATTCAGTCGAAACCGATTTCAGCAACCGGGACATTTGACGGACAGCCCATCGCACCCGAGCACATCATTCCCGTTACTTCCCAATCAGAATTAACTGTTGGTTCCTCCAGTGGTTATGAAAAAGCATTTATAAGAGCAGGAAGTAATTTTTCCATGGAAGCATTAAAATATCTCCAGGGGAATAAGAACTATCTGGTATTGGTTGATACCAGCTTCGCAAAAAATTTTCCCCGCATCGCCCGGTTCACGAGGCAACAATTTAAATCTGACAGATCTTTAATTTTTGTTCTTACAACCGTTGATCCAGGTGAATATAGCATCAGCATTAAGCAGGAAGTCAGGGAATCCAAACTGGCGAATGTAGTTGGTATATTGCCAGGCAAGTCGAAGAAAGATGAATATTTAATTTTCTCTGCGCATTATGATCATCTCGGCATCGGAAAACCAAATGAAAAAAATGATTCCATTTACAACGGGGCAAACGATGATGCTTCGGGCAGTACAGCCGTGATCATGCTGGCAAAATATTTCAGCAGGCTCGGAAATAATGAACGAACATTGGTGTTTGCAACATTCACGGCAGAAGAAATAGGAGAGTTTGGATCTCAATATTTTTCAAGACAATTCGATCCTTTAAAAGTAGTAGCTATGTTCAATATCGAGATGATAGGAACTGAAAGCAAATGGGGAACCAATTCTGCTTACATCACGGGCTACGACAAATCAGATATGGGAAAAATTCTTGAAAAAAACCTGGAGGGAAGCCGGTTTACTTTTTATCCGGATCCATATCCGCAGCAGCAATTATTTTATCGTTCAGATAATGCAACGCTTGCCCGGCAGGGAGTTCCGGCACATACTATTTCCACTTCAAAGATGGATTCCGAAAAATATTATCATACTCCGGGAGATGAAATAGGAACACTGGATATGAACAATATGGCGCAGATCATCAGCGCTATCGCGATCAGTTCCACTTCAATGGTTGCAGGAAAAGATACACCCTCAAGAGTCGATACTCAGCAATTGAGATAAACTATCTGTGTAAATCTGTGAAATCCGCGAGAGCTTTTGCGTCAGTTTGGATAGAAAGAGG
>Ga0335077_10006942_pt1 | contig 13999 bp, 14 predicted proteins | sample Lox_Sample_31_FD_207151 | JGI IMG/M metagenome (GOLD analysis project Ga0335077, IMG submission 207151) | Soil microbial communities from Loxahatchee National Wildlife Refuge, Florida, United States - Lox_Sample_3.1 | ecosystem: Environmental > Terrestrial > Soil > Wetlands | place: USA...
CTGCCAAGATGCACCGACCGAGGCGGCGCGCTCCAAGTTCTGCGCGCGGATCCGCACCACCGCCTATCCCACGCACGAGGCGGGCGGTGTGGTGTGGGCGTACATGGGTCCGCGCGAGCACCAGCCCGCATTCCCGGAATACGAGTGGCTCTCGATGCCCGGCACGCACGCCGTGCCCTTCAAAATCCAGGAAGACTGTAACTACGCGCAAGCTGTCGAAGGTACGATCGACTCGGCGCACGCCGGTGTGCTGCACAAGTCCGTACCGTGGGACGCGCCGGGCAAGTTCTCTCACGAGAAGGACTTGGTCCCGAAGCTCGAGGTGGAATACACCCGCTACGGATTGCGCTACGGCGCGGTGCGTAGGTTCGATGATCAGCGCGCGCACGTGCGCGTCACGCAAGTGGTGCTGCCCTTCTACACTTTCATTCCGCCGACCGGCTTCGGGCCTGCGAAAGATCGTCGACTCATCAACTGCTTCGTGCCCCGCGACGACACCTCCACTTGGCACATCCAGTGGTTCTTCGACGCGACGCAGCCGATCGACGTGCCGTATCGCATCGAGGAAGGCGGCATCTGGATCGATGAGCACTTCCGCAAGCTGCGCAATAAAGACAACTGGTACCTGCAGGACCGCGAAGCGATGAGGACGCAGGAGTTCGCGGGCATTCGCGGCGTGGTCACGCAAGACCATGCGGTGAGTGAAACTCAGGGGCGGATCCTCGATCGTACCAAGGAGCACCTCGGTACCTCAGACGTGGCGATCGTCGCCTGGCGTCGGATGCTCCTCAAGGCGGCTCGCTCGCTCGCCGAAAGCGGTCAGGTGCCTGCGGCGCTCACTTCCGAGGTGCCTTGGCAGATCGTGCGTGCGGATACCAGAGTGTATCCGGCCACCCGATCCTGGAAGGAGGAAGTGCCGCTCGACACACGGCTCGCGATGAGTCGCACCGCCGCGAACGCTTGACCGGTACAGGTCCCTACTCGCGCCAAGGATCCACGATCACGTGTACCGCCCCGGCGACCTCGCGTCCGCCGGTGGCCTTGATTGCGCGATCCACTTCCCCCAGTCCGAAGGTGTGCGTGCACATTTTCTCAAGCGGCAGGCGCCGTGACTTGATGATCCGCAGCGCGCGCTCGACGGCCTGCCATGTGCGGCCGCGACCTGAGCGCACCGTGAGGTATTTCTTCTTGATCTCGCGCACGGGTACTGCGCCGTCGACGCAGTTCACCCACAGCCACGCTCCCTGATTGACGACCTTCAGATACTGCTCCAGATTCCTCCCGCCCGGGTCACCGGTCGTATCTACCACCACATCGAGTCCGGCGCCGCCGGTCAACGCCTGCACACGCGCAACGAGGTCCTCGGTTTCAGCATTGATGAAGTGATCGGCGCCGAGCTCGAGCGACAACTCGAGACGGGGCAGATCCCGCGTCAATCCCGCCAGGATGACGCGCGAGGCACCGGCATCCCGTGCGGCGATCACGCAACCGAGCCCCTGTTGTCCGGGCCCGATCACGAGCACCGCCTTGCCCGGACCCGCGTTGACGTCGAGAGTCGCCCATTGCACGCCGTTGCCGAGCGGAACGGCGAGTGTCGCGAGAGAGGAGGGCAAGTCTTGTGGAATGCGGTGGATCACGGTATTCCACGGCAAGTACAGATACTCGGCGAACCCTCCGACAAGATGGGGCGGTGCTGCGCACGACATGAGACCGATGCGGTTGGGGCGATCGCCGAAGAAATCGGCAGCCGGACAGAATCGGTACTCACCTTGCAGGCACCACGCGCACGCCCTGCAGGGCAGATACTCCTGCAGCACGACGCGTTCGCCGGGCTCGACTTTCCAGAGTGTGCGCGCGAGCTCTTCCGCTGCGGCGATCGAGCCCACGACTTGATGGCCCATGATGACCTGCTGCCAGCCGTCGCTGCGGTAGATCTCCGGCTCGGCTCCGCCGACACCGCAGGCCTCGACGCGCAGCACACCGTCCGCGGGACCGAGCGTCGGCCACGGGAACTCCCGAATCTCCGTGCGCTCGTTGCCGACCTTCACGGCGGCGCGCACGCGCCGGGGCACGTCCGTCCTGCCGCTCACACTCGCGCCCATCCGCCATCCAAGAGAAGCGTCTGGCCTGTCATGAACGCGGCATCATCGCTCGCGAGAAAAGACAGGGCACCTACGACGTCCGCGGGCGTGGCGACCCGCTTGATCGCCTGATTCTGTGCGAGCTGTTCCATGAAGCCGTGGAAAGCCGCCCGATCCTGCGTACCGGCCATGGCATAGAACGAGCGCTCGAGCTGCGCGGTGACGGTCGGTCCCGGTGCGAGCGCGTTGACGGTGACGCCGACCGTGCCGAACTCGCTCGCGAGCCCGCGCGTCAAGCCAATCAAGCCGCCCTTGCTCGCCACGTAGCCGGTGAGTCCCGGCACGGTCACGAGATGAAAGGAGTTCGAAGCCATGTTGATGATGCGCCCCCAGCGCCGCTCGATCATGCCGCCCACGAACGCCTTGGTGAGCAGAAACGCGGCGTCCAGATTCAATGACATGTAGCGCCGCCAGACCTCGTAATTCATCTCGAGGAACGGCACCGCGGAGTACATGCCTGCGTTGTTCACCAGAATATCGCAGCGGCCGAAGCGCTCCAGAACACGCTGTCCGAGTGCGCTCACCTCATCCGGATTGGTGACATCGCAGCGCTCGGCGTGTGCGCGCCTCCCCGCCCCCTCGACCAGCGCGACTGTCTCGTCGGCCGGTTTTAGATCCACGATGACGAGATCGGCCCCGTCCTGCGCCAAACGCTGTGCACAGGCTTGGCCGAGCCCGCCTGCGGCGCCCGAAACGATGGCGAGTCGACCCGCCTGCCCGTCAGCCATCGAGGTGCTCCAGTCCGGCTTGAATGCGCACATGATAGCCGATTTCGTCTACACTTTAAGATACCGCCTGACGGGGGATTCGCCATGTCTCAAAGCTCGCGCGTCTGGTTCATCACCGGAAGCAGCTCTGGTTTCGGTCGCTGCCTGGCTGAGCTCGCCCTCGCGCGCGGCGAGCGCGTGGTCGCCACCGCGCGCGCTGTGACAGCCGTGGCGGACCTGGTCGGGGCGCACCGCGAACGCCTGTGCACCGTGGCCCTGGATGTGACCCGGCCGGATCAAGTCCGAGCCGCCGTGGCGCGCGCGCGTGAGGTGTTCGGCCGCATCGATGTGCTGGTCAACAATGCGGGCTACGGCCTGCAGGGCGCGGTCGAAGACGTGAGTGACGCGCAGATTCGCGCGGTGTTTGAGACCAACGTGTTCGGGGCGCTCGATGTGACGCGTGCGGCACTGCCGCTGCTGCGCGCACAAGGCTCCGGTCACATCGTGAACATCTCCTCCGTCGGCGGTCGATTGTCGATGCCGCTGGTCGGGATTTACAGCGCCACCAAGTTTGCGCTGGAAGGCTTCAGCATTGCGCTCGCCGAGGAGACGGCCGGGTACGGCGTCAAGGTGACGTTGATCGAGCCCGGTGCGTTCGCGACGCGCTTCGGCTCGCCCGCCTCGCTCATCTCGGTGCCAGCGAGCGCCCCCTACGCGCCCCTCGGTGAGGCGATCGCCTCTGCGCTCGCCTCGTTCAAGTGGGGCGACCCGCGGCGCGTGGCCGAGGCGATCATCGAGGTCTGCGATTCTGGAGAACCGCCCTTGCACCTCGTGCTGAGCGAGCAGGCGCTCGGCATGGTGCGCCGGTCACTCAATGATCAGATCGCCGAGCTCGCGCGCTGGGAAGCGCTCTCGATCAAAGCCTCACCGGGCTAACGCGCACTCTTTCCGCGGATCTGACGCGACACAATGAGCCCCGCCGCGAGTGCGAGCAGCGCGGCGAGCGCGAGGCTCGCGGAAAACCCGCTGAGTCCGCCCCGATCAAGTGCTGCCACGCCAGTGTACGAACTGACAATCGCACCGACTCGCCCGCAGCCGACCGCAAGTCCCAGGCCCGTGGCGCGGTGCGCGAGGGGATAGACCTCGGCGCCGAGCGCGTAGAGCAGGCTCTGGATGCCGATCACCGTGACGCCGAGAAGCGCGATGTCGGCGGCCAGCGGCGTCAGTGTCCCGCCGGCGCTGCTCGGCAGGGCGTGCGGCAGTGCTAGCGCACAGGTGATGGTCCCGACACCCAAGAATACCAAGCATACACGCGAGCCGAGCCATTGCACGAGAGCGCCGGTTGCAACGCCACCAATGAGGCCGCCGATCGCAAACACCGAAACCACACGACTCACGGCGCCCACCGGCAAGCCTCGCGCCGTGAGCGCTGTCGGCGCCCAGCTGAACATCGAGTAGTAGACGAGCACAGTGCAGAAGAACGCGCACCAAAGTCCGACGGTGTCGCGCAGGCTCGCGTCCAGGCGGAGCGTGAAGGCGCTGCGGGAGGTACGCACGCGCGCGCCGCCGCTCAGCGCGCTCGCCCCCTGCGCGCCGAGTGCGCGGCCGACGGCGGCGACCATAGCCAGCACGATCGCCACCGAGCCGCAAGCCGCGAACAGCGCGCGCCAACCATGGGCCGGGATTATGAATGACGCCGCCTGGCCGGAGACAAAACCGCCGATTGGCAGAAAGCCGAGACCAATCGATATCGCCAGCGGGCGGCGCTCCGCGGAGCTGAAGTCCGCGATCACCGTCGCGCCGACAGGTAGCGACGCGCCGAGCCCGAGGCCCGCCAGAATGCGCCACGCTCCGAGCTGCGACACATCCGGCGCAAGCGCACAACCTGCGGTGCCGACGCCCATCAGGACGAGACTGCCAAGCAAGGCCCGCACCGCTCCGAAGCGATCGCCGGCGAAGCCGCCCGCCACCGCGCCGAGCGCAAAGCCCAAAAGACCGAGCGCTGTGGGCGTGGCGAGCGCGCCGCGCGGCAGATGCCAGTCGGCCAGGAGTGCCGGCAAGGCAAGACCCATCGCCTGGGTGCCGATACCCTCGGCGAGGAATGCGAGCGCGGCGAGCGCCAGAACCCAGAGGCGCGCGCGCGCCGCGAACATGGTGTGTGACGCTCCGATCAGCTTCCCCCGCTCTATGAAATATTATACACTTTGCGTAGGCGATTTTGGCAGTGAACGCGGACCGTGCGGCGACCAAATCACCGGGACTCGATCCTCTCGGACGAGGAGCGTGAGAGCGCTCGGACTATGATGATCTGCGTCTCGGGCAGCAAGAGTCCCCGTCTGATCCTCGATTCTTGATTCAGGAGCGTCGCGATGATCATCGACTGCCACGGTCATGTCAGTCCCCCGACGGAGCTGTGGGCCTACAAAGCCAACATCCTCTCGCACCGCGGGGAGCATGGTCGGCGCATGGCCGAGGTGACCGACGAGGAGATTCTGCATCACGCTAACAAGAAGGAGATGGCGCCCTGCGGACATCTCGACATGTTAGACCGCGTGGGCACCGACTTGCAGCTGCTCTCCCCGCGTCCCTTCCAGATGATGCACAGCGCGAAGCCCGGTCGACTGGTGCACTGGTTCACCGAGGAAACCAACAACATCATCGCGCGCACCTGCAAGCTCCTGCCGAAGCGTTTCGTGGGGATCGCCGGCCTGCCGCAGGTCGCGGGGGAGCCGATCGAGGGCGTGCTGCCCGAGCTCGAGCGCTGTGTAGCAATGGGCTTTCGCGGCTGCCTGCTGAATCCTGACCCGTTCGAGAACGGCCCGAGCGAGGCGCCCCCGCTCGGTAACGTCTATTGGTACCCGCTCTACGAGAAGCTCTGCGAACTGGATGTGCCGGCGCACATTCACGCGACGGGTTCGCAGTCCGAGCGTACTCCCTACACGGTCCACTTCATCAACGAGGAGACCATTGCTGTTTTCGGCCTCGTCAACTCCAAGGTCTTTCAGGATTTCCCGACGCTCAAGATTCTGGTTTCCCACGGCGGCGGCGCGATTCCATATCAGCTCGGGCGCTTCCAGTCGGGCGGGAACCGCCGCGGAATGAACTTCCTCGAGGCGGCGCGCAAGCTCTACTACGACACCGTGTTGTACACGGCCGATGCCCTCAACCTGCTCATCAGGACCATGGGACCTGATCGTTGCCTGTTCGGCGCCGAATGTCCAGGCGTCGGCTCGACCATCGACCCCGCGACGGGTCGCACACTCGATGACGTGAAGCCCATGATAGAGAGCCTGGAGTGGCTCTCGACCTCCCAGAAGCGCGCGCTCTTTGAAGACAACGCGCGCCGACTGTTCAAGCTGTAGCGCCATGGCCGCGATCGTCCTTGCGATTGGCAGCTCTCACGGTCCGATGCTCTCCACGCCCCCGGAGGGTTGGGATTGGCGCGTGCCTGATGACCGCCGCAACCGCCATCCCTACCGCGGCAGGAGCTGGTCGTTCGATGAGCTCGTGGAGGAGCGGCGCAGCGAGAACCTGGCAGCGCAGGTGACACTGGAGCGCTGGCGCGTGCGCCATGCGGCCTGCCGCGCGGCCATCAGCCGCCTGGCGACGATCTTTGCGGAGACACGGCCGGACGTTGCGATCCTGTTTGGCGATGACCAGATGGAGTGCTTCCGCCACGGCGTCGTACCGAGCTTGGGCATCTTCTACGGCGAGCAATTCATCAACCGCGAGTACAGCGAAGAGCGCATCGCGCACCTGCCGCCCGGAATCGCCCCTAGCCTGCCCGGGCATATTCCGCCGGGCGGCGCGACCTATCCGGGATCCGCAGACCTCGCCCTGCACCTCGTTCGCGAAATCCAGGCGCGCGGATTCGATCTGTGTGCGATGAAGCGCCTGCCGGATGACGAGACGCCCCACGCGTTCGGCTTTCTCTGCCGCCAGATCATGTTGGATCGGGTCGTCCCGAGCATTCCCGTATTCATCAACACGTTCTATCCGCCGAACCAGCCCACGGCCGCCCGTTGCGCCGCACTCGGCTCGGCACTGCTGCACGCGCTGCACAGCTGGCCGCAGAACGTACGCGTCGCGCTCCTCGGCTCCGGTGGCCTCACGCACTTCGTGATCGATGAAGAGGTCGACCGGCAGGTGCTGCAAGCCATCCGGAGCGGCGACGTGAGTGGTATCACGCGCCTTCCGGAGTCCACTTTCCAGTCCGGTACCTCGGAGATCAAGAATTGGATTCCGGTCGTTGCCGCCATGTCGGACCTGGGTGTTCCCGCCCACATCGTGGACTACGTGCCGTGCTATCGCTCAGTTGCCGGCACCGGCAATGCGATGGGATTCGTCTATTGGCGCCGCGAGGAGTCACGGCGCTCATGAGCGCACCGAGCCTGCCGCGCGCCTTGCCGAATGCTCAGCGCGCTGAGCGTGTGGGACGTTTGCGCCGTCTCGACGTGTGCGCCGTGAGCGATGCACTCGACAAGCTGCGGCTGACCGGACTCGAGAGCCACGTGCCGCAGCGATCCGGCGAGCACAGAATCGCCGGCGCGATCGTGACATTGAAGGTCGGCGTCGGCACGCCCCTGCTTGGGACTCCCAGACACCTCGGGACCACCGCCATCGAGCAAGCGAGTCCCGACCATGTGATCGTGATCGAGCAGCGCTCGGGGGTCGACGCGGGCTGCTGGGGTGGCCTGCTCACGCTCGGCGCTCGCGTGCGCGGCGTGGCGGGTGTCGTTGCAGACGGTCCGGTGCGCGACATTGATGAGGCGCGCGGCTACGGGTTTGCAATCTTCACCCGCTCGCTTACCGCTCGGACCGCGCGCGGACGCGTAGTCGAGCTGGGCACCAATGTCCCGATCGCGCCCTGGGCGCATCCGATCAAGCCCGAGGACTTTGTGATCGCAGATCGCAGCGGCGTTGCCTTCATTCCTGCGCAGAAGATCGACGAGGTGCTGCAGGCGGCGGAGGCGATCGTCGCCCGCGAAGCCGCGATGGCCAAGGCGCTGCTCGCCGGCGCCGAGCCCGCGGCGGTGATGGCGGCCAACTACGAGAACATGCTGAAGGCGGAACCATCATGACCTCTGCGGATGACCCGGGCGCCAAACGCGCGGGCGCGCAGGACACGGCAACTCTGAGCGACGCACTCGATCGACTCGGAATCTTGGGTCAGTGCGCGCTCATTCGCCCCTGTGACCGCACCTTTCGCATGGCCGGCCGTGCCTTCACGATTCTGTATGGACCGGCGGGCAAGCCGGCCGGCACGGTTGGAGACTACATCGACGATGTGCCGGTCGGAGGCGTCGTCGTGCTAGATAACGGAGGACGCGAAGATGCCACGGTGTGGGGCGACATTCTGACCGAGATCGCCCACCGACGCGGCGTGGCGGGAACCGTGATCGACGGCATCAACCGCGACGTCGCGCTCTGCCTGTCGCTTGGCTACCCGGTCTACAGTCGTGGCACGTGGATGCGCACCGGCAAGGATCGCGTGCAGGTGGAGGGCATCAACGTCAACGTGACCATCGGCGGCGCGAGGGTGCGGCCGGGCGATCTACTGCGCGGTGACGCCGACGGCGTCGTCGTGATCCCACAGGAACACGAAGAGGCAGTACTGAGTGCCGCCGAGGAGATTGCCGCGGCCGAAGATCGCATCCGCGAGGCGATACGTGCGGGGGCACGCCTGGACGAAGTACGGCAGCGCTTCCGCTACCATCAACTGCAGACTCGTCAGCGATGAGTGTTTCGCACCTCGATCCGACGCCCACGATCCGACCCGCGGCGGCGACCCTTGATGCGAGACTGCTCGAGTCGGCGCGCGGCTTCTCGAGCGCGACGCTCCACGAGGCCGGCGGTCGGCGTGGAGCCTTGCCGAGCGCGATCCAGCCGATCGATGTGCGCTTCAAAGTCTGCGGCCCCGCTCTCACGGTGCACTCACCGGGCGGCGACAACCTCTGGTTGCATCGCGCGCTCGATCTCGGCCGACCGGGTGACGTGCTCGTCGTGGACGTGAGCGGCAGCTACGAGCACGGCTACTGGGGCGAGATCATGTCGACCGCCGCGCGGCATCGCGGCCTGGGCGGCCTCGTGATCAACGGCTGTGTGCGCGACGGCGCGCTGATCGCGCAGATCGACTTTGCGGTGTTTGCGCGCGGTCTGTGCATCCGCGGCACGAGCAAGGACTTCGGGGCACGCGGCTTTATCAACTATCCCGTCCTCGTCGGGGATGTCGTGGTCAACGCCGGCGACCTCATCTTCGGCGATGGCGATGGCGTCGTCGCGGTGGCTGCGGCAAGCGTTGCAACCGTCCTCGACGCCGCACGACGCCGCGAGACGGAGGAGGCCGAGATCCTGCAGCGCATCAGCGCGGGCGAGAGCACTCTCGATATCTACGGCTGGCGCCGAACGGCGGGGTAGGCTCACGTGGCTGCCGACCTGGAATCCTTCAAGCTCGGAATGCGTCGGCTCGCCGCGGGTGTGTGTCTCATCACGACGCGCTGCGCGGACGGTAGCCAGCGGGGCATGACAGCAACGGCCGTCTGCTCGGTCTCGGCCGCGCCCCCGACGCTGCTCTGCTGCATCAACCGCAGCAATTCCACTTACGATGCAATCCGTGCCACCGCAATCTTCGGCGTCAACGTGCTGTCCCTAGAGGATCGCCCGCTCGCCGATCGCTTTGCGCGCCTGATACCGCCTGAGGAGAAATTCAGCTTGGGTTTGTGGCATGTACGGGTGACCGGCGCCCCGCTCCTGGAGAGTGCGTTGGCAGCCTTTGACTGCCGGACGAGTCAGGATGTCGCCGTCGGCACGCACGGGATTCTGTTCGGCGAGATTCAGGCGGTCAGCGTACGCGCAGGCACCACGAAACCGCTGCTCTACGCGCACGGCGCCTACGGCGGGTTTGCCTCTTGTGCCGCAGCGAGCGATCTGGAGAGCCTGTGGATTCCGAGTTGGGACTACGAGCCCAACTGAGGAACACGAGACCCGCGCCCCCTGGCCGCAAGACCGGTGCCGCTCACCCCGGCAAGTCTGCGGCCAGGAACCCGGAAAGCGGGTCCGCTATCGAGCGAGGGTGGATGGGACTGGGAACTTGCGACCGGCTCAGTTTGTTCGCAGGGCCGCCGCCGCGAAGGCAACGATACCCTCGATGACGCGCTCCTCATCGCTTGCCGCCTTGCTTGCAAGCGACTGGTAGAGCTCCCAGGTACGGCTGCGGGGCACCGCGGAGCGGACGGCGCCAGCGATGCAGGTCAGGCGCAGCAGCAACGTCTCGCGCGACAGGTGGGGTACGAGGGGGGCCAGTCCGTCGAGCAAACCGGTGAGTCCTGCAACCATCCGCCGCGTCGCGGCCTCACGAACGGCCGGCGAGCCGTGCGCAAAGAGCTCGTCGATGATCTGCGACCCGCGTCCCTCGTCCAAGTAGACCGGCGGCTGCCAGAGCGAGCGGACCACCGCGTCCATGATCCTCTCGACGGTGACGCGCTTGGCGCGCGCGAGGTCCTCGAGCAGTGCGAACTGCAGCTGCGCGAAGCGCTCGAAATTCTCATCGAAGAGCTCGATCAGAAGGTCATCGAGACCCTTGAAGTGATAGCTCACCATCCCAAGGTTCACGCCTGCCCGACGTGTCAAGGCGCGGGCGGTAATCGCCGCGACGCCTGATTCCAGGATGATAGCCTCCGCGGCCCACAACAGTCGGTCGCGACTGCTCAACGTCGGTGAAGCGGTTGCCTTAGATGAGGCAGGCATGTGCGCTAACGTATCATCGCCGTCCGCGCCCCGCCCATCGGTTACGCCCGTGTTCGTCTGCACTGCCGCGATCTTCAGTCGAAGATTGCGAGCGCGCGGACCTCGAGACTGACTCGGGGCGGCGCGTCCGAAGGACAGTCGGGACTGTCGAATGCCGCATGCGCCACCCGTCCGGCGCGCGGCCCCGCCGCACGATCCAAGCCGGAGAAGATCAGCGCCTCGCTCGGCTCGAGATCCCGGACATAGGCCCAGCGCTGGGTCGAGCGGTGCTTGAGCCAGCAGACCTCGATCTCCACTGACAGGCCATTCTCGTAGGTCGACGTTCCGTATGCGGCGACGAAATCCGCGGCGCGCGTGCTGCTCGCATCGCAGAGCGCAAGCGGGGCATCATGCGGCGGCGGCGAGATCGCCTGCCAGAGGTTGAAGCAGCGCCAGGGTCGCGCAGTATTGGACCCGGTCACCTCTCTGACGACGGTCTCTGCAGCCCGATTGTTGATGTTAGAGCCGTCTCGCCCGGGGCTGAAATCCGTGTGAACCATGCGCGCCGGTGCGGACACGACCGTGCGCCCTGAGGCGGCGAGCTTGCGCGAGAAGCGGCTGCCGAACGCCCAGGTCACAACGTGGGCCGCGCCGGTCTCCGCTTTAATCCTTGCGGCGGCGGCGGGCACCCATCCGAGCAGGATTTGCTCCTCATCGGTCGGATCGATCGGGCCGACGTCGAGCGAAGTGAGAATGAAGCCCTCGCGAGCGAGACTGAGCTGTCGCACGACGCGCCGTACATCGTGAATGCGCACACGCCGGGTGTCGTGCAACGCGGGATCCGTGGGCCCCTTCTCAGGCGGCTGTGTGAAGCGCATGCGCGCGTTAACCTGGGGAGCGATGAACATCAACGAAGACTCGACGGACGGCAAGGAATCCCAGGAAAACGCAGGGCCGTCCTCCACGTTTCAACTCCGCGCGCGCGCCTGCGCTTCGAGCAGGCGCCGGTACTGCCTGCGCGCCATGACGGCACCGGCATCGATGGCGAGCAGGACCGCCGAATCGCTGAGCGCCGATACTTCATCCAGGTGTTGCTGAATCCCCTCGAGCAGCATGCAATCTTCATCATGAAAGACCGTCTTGCCGATGTACTCGGCCATGCGCTGCGCGTAGTCCGGATCCGTGTGCACCGCGCGATCGAAAGCCTCGACTGCGAAATAGTGACAGCTCCTGCGGGTCTCAGGTGTGAATACATGCAGGCCGTACATGAGCCCCGGTTGCGGCGGGATGTTGTGATCGAAGCCCTTCGACACGACGACACTCGAAGGTGCCTGCCAGCGACTCTGCGCCCACTCGTGCGCGCGCTCAGAGAATGTCCAGCGGGATATCACGGCCCCGTTCTCTTCCCAGCCCTTGTAGGTGCCACCGCGAAAGAGCTCCATGAGGACATCCGTTCCCTGCCCTATCGAATTGCGATGCAGGAAGCCTGCGTGACTCAGCTCCATCAGATTGTCGATACCCAAAAGAAAGTCAGCCTCGAGCTTGTTATAAAGTCGCAACAGCTCAAACGTCGGCTTCTGTTTGATAAAGCGGTAATCCGGCACGGGCGTCTCCCGGGCGAGGCGTGGCTCTCCCGGCCAGAACCAGATGAACCCGTCGTTCTCGATCACGGGGAAGGCCCGCACGCGCGCCTGCTGCGGAATCACCGGCGAGAACGGGTTGTGGGTGCACTTGCCGTCTGGCCCGAACCGCAGGCCGTGATAGGGACACTCCAAGGCATCGCCGACCACTCGACCCCCGCTGAGCCGGGCGAAGCGATGGGCGCAGCGGTCCTCCACCGCCCTTACCTGCCCTGCGCCGCTGCGGTACAGCGCCACCGCCGTATCGAACAAGGTACGCCGCAGCGGCCGCTCGCTGACTTCGTGCGACCACGCCCCGAGATACCAGTAGTCGAGCAAATAGTCGGCCATGAGGGGCCCCCAATGCCGGCGCCGTCCTACGGTGAGTCTAGGACAAACGTTTGTATAACACTAGGTGGAACCGGATGCAATACGCTTGGCGGCTGCATCGTCAGTTGCGCGGCATCACGTTGACGTGGATGGCCCCGTCGACACCGCGACCGGCCGTGGCGCGGATCGCTTTGTCGACATCCTCGAGTCCAAAAGTGTGTGAGCACAGTGCTCGCAGGCGAGTCCGCTCGACATCCAAATAGTCGAGGGCCCTCTGCACCGCCGTGTAGCTGTGTCCACGCGGCGCTCGGATAGTGAGATACATGCGCTTCACGTCGCCGATGCTCACCTTCTGCGACAGACCGTTGAGATTGAGCTGCGCCCCTTTGGCCGCGAGCGCCACCGCATCCGCCGCGATCTCCCCGGTCGGATCTCCCGTGGTGTCAACGACCACGTCGACGCCGCGGCCGCGAGTCAAATGCCGTACGCGGTCCTTCAAGTCCTCCTGTTCGGAATCGATCACCACGTCGGCGCCGAGATGCAGTGCGAGATCCAGTCGCGCGCGGTCACGCGTGCGTCCCACCAGAATGACGCGGATAGCGCCCGCGGCCTTGGCGGCGAAGACGCATCCGAGACCCTGCTGTCCGGGGCCAAACACCAGCACAGTCTTGCCCGGTGCCGCGCCGCCATCGAGCACCGCCCATTGAAAGCCGTTGCCGAGCGGGATCGCCATGGTGGCAAGCTCGGCTGGCAAGTCCGCCGGCAAGCGGTGCGCCACGGAGTTGAATGGCAGATAGAGATATTCAGCAAAGCCACCCCACAAATGTGGCGGCACGCGACAGTCGGACATGCCGAAGCGCAGCGTCCGAAACCGATCCTTCACCAAGAAGAAGTCTGCTTCCTCGCACAGTCGAAAGTCTCCCTGCCGGCACCAGTGGCAGTGCCAGCACGGCAGATACTCATGGAGCGCAACACGATCACCCACGCCAACGCCCCAGCGCCGTGCGGCCAGCTCTCCGATCTCCTCGATCGTTCCAACGCCTTCATGTCCCATGATCACCGGGGCATGGTTGGGCCAGCGGTAGAGCTCCGGATCACTGCCCCCGACGCCGCACGCCTCGATACGCAGCAGCGCACTGTCCATACCGACGGGTGGCCGCTCGAAGCTCTGCAGCTCCGTACGCTCGACATCGACCTTCACTGCTGCGCGCACCGTCCTCGCCATTGCTCATCCTCCGTCCGACCGGAATAAGTCTACAGTTTCGCTAGCTTCTTTGGTGAGGCAGAGGGAGGAAGGGCGGTCCATCGGCGCTGCGAGGCCTGCAAGCACCTTCTCAAGCAGCCCCGCGACTCGCGGGCGCGTTGTATGCGAGGGATACGCCAGGCGCTGTCAAAACGGAGCCGCCCCATGCCCAAGACCGAGCCATCCGAGCAGAATCGCGAACGTAACGGCAACCCGGCTGAGGATGATTCCGGA
>Ga0335077_10006944_pt1 | contig 13995 bp, 18 predicted proteins | sample Lox_Sample_31_FD_207151 | JGI IMG/M metagenome (GOLD analysis project Ga0335077, IMG submission 207151) | Soil microbial communities from Loxahatchee National Wildlife Refuge, Florida, United States - Lox_Sample_3.1 | ecosystem: Environmental > Terrestrial > Soil > Wetlands | place: USA...
ACCTGGCTCAACCAGGAGCGCTGGGGTGACGAGGCCGCAGAGCCGCCAAAAAGCAAATCTGACCTGGAGCGTGATGAGCTCCGCAATTTACTCGGGAGGTGATTCATGGTGTCGATTGATGTTCAGATGGAGAGCCTGGATCGGCTAGGCACGTTGAAATATTTTCCCGCCAAGCCGACCGTCGTCGCCGCAGTCGGCAAGATCCTTAATGAGCTTTGTCGCGATGACTCTGAGGCGAAACGGTTGGTAAATGCGGTACTGGCCGAATTCTCAGAGTGGCCGGGACCGCGCGCGATCAGGGAACTCCACACTGCGGAGGTTGCATCACGGCGCGCGCCGAACGTGAAACCCAAGGGTTGCTCGCTTTGCTATGACGGCTTCAGATCGGCTTATGAAATTCACGAGCGAATGCCGGACCGTAGCGTCCAGAAGCGCATCGTGTACCCCGAACCGCAGGAGATAATGAGCGCCTTCAAGATGGAGCAGCGGCTGGCGAATCCGAACATTACGGTGTACGAGGTCGCGACCTACTGCTCGTGCGACCTGGGCAGGATGCGCCTTGAGGCGGAGCGGAACCTCCAGGCGCGGGAGGGAGGCACGACATAAGGCCGCTGTGCTGGCGCACAGGCGGTGCAGGTTGCGCCAATCGGCGCGGGCGTGGCGACGACGGGTTCGGACGCATACTGGTATCCAGCTTGTTCAGAGAAATGGCGCCCGAATAACCCAAGAGCCGGATTCCGGCTCTTGTTCGAACTCATCGCGTCGGACATCCGGGTTACCGGCCTCGATGGCGACATCTGATCGTAAAACTTCATCCACTTAGCAATCGTGGCCAGGTTATATAACTCCCACGACTTCAGAATTTTGGGACCTGAAATCCAAGCCAAATTTTTGCGGGTAGGACGATAGCGCAAAAACCCCGCCTTCAGAACGATTTGCAAGTTGACGGTTGACGGTTGACACCCATGAGCATGATCTCTTTTCGTGAGTTTGCTCGTCGCAACGGTGTGAGCGCTGAGGCGGTATCGAAGGCGGTGAAGACCGGCAGGCTCCCCGTCCACGATGGCAAGCTCGATGCCGCCGAGGCCCAGGCCGCTTGGGACCGCATCAAAGATCCCAATCGCGCTGGCCGGAAATTGCCGCGTGCGGATTCGAGGCCGGCGCCGGCTCCCGCCCGAGAGTCTTCCGCGCCGGCGGCCCTCCCCTCCGGCTTCGGCGGCCATTCCTTCACCGAGGTGAAAACCCGCCGCGAGCAGGTTCGTCTGGCGCGCGATCAGGTCGAGCTGAAGCGCCTGCTGGGCGAGTTGGTCCCCGCTGCGGATGTCGGCCAGAAGATCGATGCCATGATCTACACCGCCCGTTCGAAACTCCTGGCGCTCGGCCACAAACTCGCGCCGCGGCTTGCCATCGAAACCGACGCCGCCAAGTGCCAGGAGATCGTTGACGAGGCGGTCCGCGAGATCCTCGCGGACCTCGCCGCTGGAGGTCCGATCCAATGACCGCAGACGAATTGCTAAACAGCAAGATGCGCGCGTGGGCACCGCCGCCGCGCATGACGGTCAGCGAGTGGGCGGACCGGTTCCGCTTCCTCTCGCCGGAGTCAGGCGCGAGCGCTGGCCGCTGGCACACGTTGCCGTTCCAGCGCGAGATCTTCGATGCCTTCTCCGATCCCGCCGTCCACAGCATCGTGGTAATGTCCGCGACCCAGTTGGTCAAGACCGAGCTGATCCTGAACTGCATCGGGTATGCGATTGACCGCGATCCCGGCCCCATGCTGCTGATCGTCTTCCGTGATTCGGATGCGGACACGTTCAGCAAGATCCGCCTGGCGCCGATGATCCGCGATACCGCCTGCCTCCGCGGGAAGGTCCTGGATGCAAAGCTGGCGCGGACCACCAGCACGCTCAATTACAAATCATTCCCCGGCGGCCACCTGACCATTGCCGCTTCGGGTTCGCCGGGTAACCTGAGCGCGCTGCCGATCCGCTATTTGTTCGCGGACGAGATTGACAAGTACCCGGCGTCCGCCGGCAGCGAAGGCGATCCGATCAGCTTGGCGCTAAAGCGAACCAGCACCTACTGGAACCGCAAGGTCGTGCTGGCCTGTTCGCCGACTATCGACAGCGAGAGCCGCATCCAGAAGGCCTTCGCCAGTTCCGACCAGCGGGAATACTTCGTGTCGTGCCACGCCTGCGGAGAGTCCCAGATGCTCCGCTGGCATCAGGTCAAATGGGATAACAGCCTGCCCACGAAAGAGGACCGCGCGCGAACCGCATATTACGAGTGCGAACATTGCGGCGCGAACTGGAGCGACGTGGAGCGCTGGCACGCGGTCGAGAACGGTCGGTGGACGGCCGGCGCGCCATTCAACGGCGTGGCCGGTTTCCACATCTCGGAGTTGTGCTCGCCGTGGAAAAGGCTCAGCGAGATCGCCCTGGATTTCCTGGTCAAGAAAGACGATCCCGAGCAACTGAAGACGTTCATCAACACCACCCTGGCTGAGACTTTCGTGATCCGCGGTGAGGCCCCAGCCGCCGATGCCATCTACGGCAAGCGGGAATTCTACGAGCAGGGCGTGGCGCCGGCTGGTGTCCTGTTCCTGACCATGTTCGTGGACGTGCAGCAGGACCGCCTGGAATGCGAGCTCAAAGGCTGGGGGCGCGACGGTCAGAGCTGGTCGGTGGGTGCGGACGTGATCCCCGGCGACACCTCGCAGCAGGAGGTGTGGGATATTCTCCACGGCGTCATCCAGGCCGATTACCTTCACGCGAATGGCGGCAGGCTGCCTCTGTGGGCCGTAGGGATCGACAGCGGCTTCCGCCCGCAGATGGTCTACCAATTCTGCTCGCGTTATGCGCAGCCGGCCTATGGCCCGGCAGGTGTGAAGCTCTGCGCCGTCCGGACGGTAGTGCCCACGAAGGGCGGCCACTGCTGGGACCGCGCTATCGCAAGCTTCTCGCCGGTGGACGCGGCGAAGCGGCGCGGTGGTGTTCGGATCCTGACGCTCGGGGCGTCGTTTCTGAAGCAGGCTGTCTATGACGCACTGCGTTTGCCCATGCCGGGCGAAGGCGGCGAATTCCCGGCGGGCTACTGGCACTACCCCAATTACGAGTTCTCGTGGTTCCAGGGATTGACGTCGGAGTCGCGTATCGTGCGCGAGAGCGGCAAGCCTGAGTGGGTGCACGACAAATCGGTGCGCAACGAACCGCTGGACCTGGCGGTTGGGAATCTCGCGATGTTTCACCTCTGCCGCACATGCATCGATCGCTTCAAGGAGAGCAACTGGCGGCGGCTGGAATCCATGACGAGAGCGCCGCAACCGGAACCCGAGCCGGTCGGACGCCCCGCTCCCGCGCACCGTGATCGCGGCGAGCCCTGGATTCCGGGCCGCGAGTGGTTCGCGCGGAGGGAGTACTGAAGTCTCTTTAACCCGGCGCCGCACGGCGCCGTGGCCATTTCAACTCACAAAAGGAGAGTCGTTCTATGCAAACGCTTGAACAGAAGAATGAGATTGCGCGATGGGCATCGGAAGAGGTCCGATTCGTTCATCGCAAGGAGGCGCTCGAAGCCGAAGTGGGAGCCGCCATTGCGCATGGCACCAATATCGTAGAGGAAGACTTTGGCCGCTACAAGAGCGCCGCGTGGCGTCTCATCCAGGTTCAACGAGATCGGCAACTTCCGAGATTCCCGCAATCAAAGCGCCGCTTAATGGAGTGGAAGCCCCCCGTCCGCGCGGTTGGCCTTGCCTCTACCCGCACTCGCACCTATGCTCCGTCTCGTGGAACAGGTAGCGAAAATCCTAGTCGAGGTGTTCGTCCCTATCGGAGCGATCTGGTTGGGAATTAGAGGCGTGTTCTATACAGTCGGGGAAAGAGACAAGCAGTTCGGCGGCCAAAAACTCAGCGCAAAACGCAAGGAATTCGTGTTCAGCGAGTCGTACATCCGGATGACTAGGATGCTGGGCATTGTTTCAATTGTGGCCGGCATCTTCGTCGCCATGCATGAATTGCACCTGCTGTAAAAATGTCCCTGTTGGTTTCTGAACTCGTTTGCCAGCACCTTGTTCGCCTTCCCTGCAGTTCTAGCCTCGCGCCGAATGCCGGATGCGAAATTGAGGGCCAAACCACGAAAGACTATGTCAAGTTTTGTAGGAAGAGAACTTGACAACCGGGCTCAAGGATTACGGTAAATCCGCCTGACGCAGTGTGCGCTGCACGGCGCGGAATACCTCATCGAACTCCGGCAGCGCTGCCATTTGATACCCAAGGCGCTTGTCCCATAGCGCCTTGAGCCTTGCCTCCTTGGCGCGGATGGCGTCGGCCAGGCCCTCGCACGGCTTCCCGCGAAACTCCCACTTCTGGCGCATCGCACCCGCGAGCGGGCCAAGCTCGATCCCTTCATTCGACGTGAGGTGCCACAGATCGTAGAGGTCTCGCGGTTCGTTGCGCGCCTTGTCGGCAAGCGCCAGGGTCTTCTCGCTGGCGATTTCCTTCAGCGAATAGGCAAGCAGACGCCGGTCTTCCGGAAGGTCGGTAAATTCCTCGTAGCCCCGCAGCACCGCGCGCTCCTGAAGTGGATAGACGAGCATTTCGCGCAACGTGATGTCCACTTTGACATCGCTGGGCCTTGGCAATGCTCCCTGGTAGCGAAGATAGAACGTATAGCTGTTATCGTGCTTCTGGCGGTCTTCACGATCAAATCCAAAGACAATGCCTGAAGCGTCGCGCACTGCGGCATATACCCGTTCCAGCCGCGCGCGCAGTTCTTCGGGAGTCACTTGCGCGGTAAGCGTAAAGTCGAGATCCTCTGAAAACCGATAATCGCCAAAATATCAACGCTTGAGCGCCGTTCCGCCCTTGAATCCCAGCACAGCCCGGAGATCCGATCCGGCGAGCGCGGCCAGGAACCAGGCGAGGCAATAGTCGCGTTCGAGCACGGCCTCGGGAATGCGGCGTCCGCCTTCCCTGGCGAGCCGGTTGGCGAGAAGTGAGAGGTTGCGCTGTGGGATCATTTCAGCTCGCCCGCACCGATTCGAGTTCCTGGGGCGTGATGTTCAGCAGCAGCCGCCAGCGGCGCAAATGCGTCCCCTCCCCCGGCAGCATGGGATCGAGCGGCGCATAGGTCTCGCTCAATGCGCTGCGCAGGCGTTCGAGTTCGCTCGGCGGCGCGATCGCGTAGAGCTCCAGCAGGTAGCCGAGGCGGCGCAGCACGGCGCCGGTCCCGATGCGCAGCGCATATTCCACGAGCTTGGCGGGCTGCATGTCCTGATGGCGCATCCACAGGCCCTTGGCGACTTCCGTGACGCCGCCGCAATATTCCGGCTGGCGGAGGCCGTCGATGATCGTGCGTTCAAGGTCGCTCGTGTCCACCGACTCCTGCTTCGTGACCCAGTGCTTTGCCGTGCCGAAATAATGCTCCGGCTTGATGAGGACAAAATGGAATTCCGTCCCGTGGACCGTCTGGCTTCTGAGCCGCTTTGTGCTGGAGGCGAAGACGACGAGCTGGGGCTGCGTCACCATTCGGTGTATCTCCATCGCCGAGGCATGCGAGATGAACCACGCCGCGCTTCCTGCTAGGCCCTTTGCTGTGAGAAAGGGATCGCCGGCATACTCGGACGTGCTCCCCAGTTCCGGGGGGACGACGACAAAGACGCCAGGTTTCAGCCGTGACAGAAGGCCCCTGCGAACCGCCTTGTGCAAAAGGCTGCTTGCCAGCTCTGCACTGAGGCCGGTGATCTGCTGTGCGTCCGCAAGCGAGAAAGTCGATTGCGACCGGTCGTATAGGGCGGCCAGAAGGCCCGCCATCCGCCGCCCGACGGTCTTGTGTGGGATATTATGTTTTGTGCTCATAGCATTGCCTGCGAGGCCATCAGGCATACACAAAACATAACAATCATGATGGTTTATGTCAATCAGAACGTCTGACAGGCGATATGCAGAACACAAAACATCACTTTTGGCCCTTTTCTGAGGGGGCCCTACCCTTCCGGTCTGCCCCCCGGCCACTGGCCGAAAAAGCTGCCATCACCACCAGCAACAACATCATCACGCTGAACCACTACAACGCTGCGACGCCACAATAGCGCAACATGGTGGCGCGATGACGCTGCAACATGAAAGTGCCGCACAGCTACGGCATCAAAGAATGATGACGCTGCAGCGCCGCACCATCAAAATGGTACGCAATTCCAGCACGACAATTTCTTAACGGTGCGCCATTATAATGGCGCACAGTCGAAGCGGTAAAACATTGCAGCGCCACGATGGTAAGACGTTATACCACTGAAGGCGTTGAACCACGGCCATCGTAACGCCGCGACAGCGCAGTGGCGTAATGGCGTGAGTGCGCGCCATCATAATGTGGTGACATCGTGACGGTAAAACGCCGGGACATCGCGACAGTAAGAAATCACAGGGGCAGAACGTCACGCCACCGCAACGCCGGAGGGACATAGCAGTATGGCATTGCAGCACCGCAACGCTTCGATGCCAGAATGCCACAGTGCCGGGAGGTCGCAGTGTCGTACTATTGCAACGCCACGGCTGTAAAATGCTGTGATGCCGCGCACCCGTGAGGGTGCGGGGTTGCAATGTCGCGCAATCGCGGTATCGTGACGGCATACCATCGCACCATCTCAAGCAAAGGTCCCTGTCATGAAGAAAAACCGCGATTCCAGTGAGCTGGCGGCCCGGATTGCAGCGGCGGCCAGCCAGCCGGCGGGAAGGAGCGCAGCACCGGCGTCCGCACCCAAGCCCGCGCCGACATTAGTGTGTTCGACGCCTGCGGTCACAACACCGGCTGCGTCGCCGGTCGTTGCGCCAGGACCCGCTCGCGCGAAGGCCAAGAAGAGCAAACCCGCCGAGCCGGACACCGTCCCCATAACCCTTCGCCCGAGCAGCGCGATCCTCAGCAAATTCGTCATCAAGGCGTCCGAGCGCACGCGGGAAGAGGGGAGGGTGGTCTCCGCCCAGCAGATCATGATTGAGGCCCTGGAAAGGAGCGTCTTATGAGCGGCACCAGAATCGTGTTCTTCGGAGGCAGCAAGGGCGGCGTCGGAAAATCCGCGACATCGCATCTCGCATGCCTTGGCGCAGTGCTGTCCGACCAGCCTGCCGCCTATGTGCTGACGGACCCGGATCGCGAAATCCGCGACAAGGGCAGGCCCTACGAAGTGCTCGACGGCCGGGACCCGAAGAAGCTCGCGGGCATTTTGAGCGCGAGCCAGACGATTTCCGAGGGGTGGCTCATCATTGACGGCGGCGGCAACCGCCCGGCGTTCGATGCAGAAATCGCGACCGAGGCGGACCTGTGCATCTTTCCGTTCCGTCCCTCCCACGAAGACCTGGATACCGTGTCGATGGATATGGATCGCATTCCTAAGGCGCTCGCCTGGCCCACCGCATGGCCCACGAACGTGTTTGCCATACCTGCCGCGGCATCCTTCATCACCCGTCTGTCCAAGAAATATCCCACCCGCGTCATCACCAAGGTGATTCCGTTCGTGAATTCAGCCTCCGATCTGCTTGCCGAAACCCTCGATTCACCGTCGTCGCCCGTCCGTAGCCTGGCGCGAAGAGTATTCAGCATCATGGAAGAGCAGTATGCGCGCGCCGCCAAAGCGAAATCCGTCAAGCGCCGCGCAACGGCTTAAGAAGCAACGACCGCTCGCTTTTTTTTTCGCGGGCAGGGGAGGGGACATTCTTGGCCATCAATGCGATGACAGACGAAACGGATGATTCCCCACCTGCGCTGGGTTTGCCGGATCGAGAAACGCCAGCGGTGAATACGGGAACGCATCCGCCAGACCCGAAAGCAAGCAAAAGCCCTTGACGCGGACCTGTCTATCATTTCTTATTGCGGAACGGAGAAAAGCCATGAAATGCTTACTGTCTATCATCGCCGTGCTGGGGCTGCTCTATGCAACACCGGCGCCGGCCGATAGTGAGGCTTTCAACCGCTACATCGCCAACATTAAAGCCAAAGCGGAAGCGGGAGACCCCGATGCAGAAGCGTCCCTCGGCATGGCCTATTCGCGTGGCCGCGGGGTGCCGCAGGACGATGCGGAATCGCTGAGGTGGCTGCGCAAAGCCGCCGACCAGGGGAATGCGCGCGGCCAGATGTTCCTTGGCTCCGCCTATGCGTTTGGGAAAGGTGTTCCCGTGGATAAAGGAGAAGCGGCGAAGTGGTGGCGCAATGCGGCGGAACAGGGTGAACCCAATGCCGAGGTGCTTCTGGGCCAGGCCTATTATCTGGGAAGCGGCGTCACACAGGATAAAGCGCTCGGGAAGAAGCTGCTGACCCGCGCGGCGCTGCAGGGAAATGAAGCCGCGATCCGGTTTTTACAATCGATTGGCGTTCCTGTGACGGTACAGGTCGGAAAATAACACCGTGACTCAGTTCCCTGGAAGTCTTCCGAGACTCCCGATCCGTCCGCACTCGATAGGGCAGGGGGCTCTTAAGGATTCGGGTTCATCTGGTAGCGCTTCTTGCAGAAGCCGACAAAGGCCTTACCGGGGAAGCCCAGCTCCGGCATGCCACTTTCCACCCACCAGTCACGCCATTCCTGCTCCAGGTAATGCACATCGTAGCCGGGAGCCACGAGCTTCGCGTCATGATACGCTTCCGGGTCGAGGATCGGATAGCGCACCTCCGCCTTGGCCGGCTGCCAGTTCATCCGGTTCCTGAAAATCACCATCTCGTCTTCGAGCGACACCTGGTAGTCGGGCAGATGGTCGTTCTGCACGAGCTCGCGGATCATCGACTTGAACTCGCGGTAGTGGCTGCTGGCACCTGTCTTCTTGTGCAGGAGCTCCAGGCCAATCTTCCACTCGTCCTGCTCGCCGCAATGCTTGCGCGCCAGCTCGTAGACGCGCCGGTCGATGGGCTTCCTGAGCCTGAAATAATCCCGGCTCAGCGTGAGGACCTCCGAGCCCTGGATGATGCGGTACACCCAGTCCGACAGGCGCACCTTGAGCTCGCTCATGCGGCCGGATTTGGTTTCGCGCACCACGCGCCAGCTCTCGATCAGGCCGAAGCCTTCGGTGATCTCCTCGCCGTTGGCCTTGATGTTCGTGGTGATGCGCGTGCCGCTTAAGCGCTCGAACGCTTCCTTGAGGCGGCGGTAGCCGTCGCCGCTGGTTTCGCGGTTGGTCCAGAAGAGCAGCTCGTGGGCATTGAGGTGCAGCGTCTGGGCGAGGGGCTCGCCGGCATTCTTCTTGGCCATGAGCTGCGAGATGCAGTAGATCAGAATGTCCTTGTCGTAGATCGTGGCCAGCCCCTTGACGCTCGGCGCAATCTCGACCACGACATTGCGGTGCTCGTAGCGCAGTATGCGCGTGTCGGCCTTGGTCGCGAGCGAGAAAATCGGATGCTCCATGCTCGCCATGTCGTCCTTGGGGATCGCGTCGAGCACGTCGCAGATGAAGAGGTCGTGGTTGGGATGGCGCTGCGGGAGCAGGGCGGACTTGCTCTTATCGTCGCGGAGCAGCGTGTCCGCGGGGGTTTCTTCGACCGTCATCATGGGACATCCCAGGTTCGTGGTTTTCCTGACGACAGACCATAGCTTCGCGGTTTTGTTGACGCAAGGGATATTTTCGTGGTTTTGCTGACAGAACAATCCCCTTCGTGGTTTTGCTGACGGGAAAGTTCAAGTTTTCCGGCGATTTTGTTTCGTGGTTTTGTTGACGCGGCTTCGGGGTTACGCTGACAGCAATTCGTGGTTTCGTTGACAGGCCCCCTCAAATCACCTCGCAAGATCAAGGTCCTACCCATGTTTGTCCACCGCTTAACACGTTTATTAACATTTCATCTAACACTACACGTGAAATCTTAAAAAAACGCAAACGACTATCTCCCAGCACTCCTGAACCATCCCCAATAACGGCTATACCGGTCTGCGACGGACAGGTCTGGAAGCTCAAGGCCATCGAAGCCTTTCGCTTCCTATGGAAGGGCTTCTTATAGCCAGCCCTTCCACACCAACCCGGCAATAAGCACAAACTGCCAAGCGATCCTTAAGCGTAGTAATCCCTATATGGGAAGCACCGCACACACACGCTCTGCCACCGGTCATTGAGAGGACTGCAAGCCTGCAAAGAAAATGTCAAGCGCAGGCGAGGGGATTGAGCGAGGGGAGGGGTCCTGGATTTTCTCAATGCCAGGGCGTCAGAATTGCCCGTCTGGCCGTGTTTATATCCGTGCGGGTGTCTTCGCTCCCAATCACACCGCCACTTCACTCTGCGTCTCTTGGAACCTTCCGCCGGTCGGTTGCGCCGTGCTGCCGGAGCAGCTTTGCGGCGGCAGCGTGGCCATTGGCTTCGGCGTAGTAGAGCGGCGTCCACCCGAATTCATCCGCCGCGTTGACATCGGCCTTGTGGTCGATCAGCAGCGGGAGGATGTCGAGGCCGCCTTTTTCCCCGGCGTGGTGCAGCGGCGTTTTGCATTTGCTGAGAACGCCGTTGGGCTTCGCGCCGGTAGCGAGCGGCAGCTTCACGATTTCTTTCTTCTGTCCCCGGACCGCGCGGTGCAGCGCCGTGCCGCCGGAACCGTCCACGCCGTTGACATCCACGCCGGACGCAAGAAGCGCCTGCACCGCCTTCATGTTGCCCTGATGGGCGGCAGTCTGCAGCGACATCTCTTCCGGCGGTGCCTGATGGCCCGTTTCCTTTGCTCCCTTTGTCGTCAAAGCTCCTCACACGCTTTTTCGAGGGTCAATCTGGCACAGAATTTTTAACAGATCGTTAAAAGGATCGGAGAAGGGGAGAAGTAAATCCTTGGGCGAACCGCGTGCAAAAGCGCGGGACGGGCTCTACTCGCTCAATGTGCTCACCGGGCGGGACCCAGTCCAGCAGAGATACAAACCCCAACGATTTGTTCCATGCCGATCTGGCGATTTGATCGCGATCAAATCGCAATCGCGGATGTCCCATTATGGTACAGCGCATTAATGTAACGAGTGATTTTGATGTATAAACTTTCCGGTCGTTTGGGGAAACGGACAGCCGTTGACCTGATTCTGGAAGAAGACGAGGGGGAGCGTGGGCGACTCGAAGAGGCGCTCCAGGTCAGCCGGGAAGACATGGTGGACTATTTCATCGAAGAGTTCGCAAATACCGCCAATCCCATCTGGATCAATCTTTCCCGGGGAAGCGCCGAGGAGCGTCTGGAAGCGGTGAGGGCTTACTTGAGAAGAGTTAAAGACATCGAATCCGCTTCGTAACCACGGTCAAGCCGGTAATTCGATATCACCGTGATTTGCCAGAATCGAGGGCTTTCGCTTCCCAAGGAAGGACTTCTAATGGCCAGTCCTTCCTTGGAACCATCCCGGCCTTAAAGCGGCAACCAAATATTCAAGAAGGCGATTGCACGGTACTGCACCGCCCTCTATGGTTGTCACGTCCAAACAAAGTAGAGGAAGCACGGCGGGGGCATGTGGAAGGACACGGGCACTGACGACAATCCAGCCAGCCAGGCGGCCCGAGCTATGCTCGACGCTTTTACAAGCGCCGGAGCCGACCACTTCGACATCACCTGGACGACCCGGCAAGGCGAGAAGGCCGGATTCCGCCGACATATGCCCGCCGATACATTACGGCATCTCCTCCCCGTGATGCTTAGCAACGCCGAAAAGAACGAACGCAATCTGATTGTCCGCCCTTTATCCGACCGCGCCGTGTTTATCCAGCTTGACGATCTGAGCCGGGCAGGGCTTGAACGAGTGAAGCTCGCCGCGTTCCTTGGGCTTGAAACCAGCCCCGGCAACTACCAGGCATGGGTAGCCATTCCTGCCGGGCAAGCGGATAAGGATTTCGCGCGCAGACTGCGCAAAGGGGCAGGGGCCGACGATACGGCGAGCGGTGCGACCCGCGTTGCCGGGAGTCTCAATTTCAAGGACAAGTACGCGCCGGACTTCCCCACGGTTCAGATCGCCCACAACGCCCCCGGCCTCATGGCGAGCACTGGCCAGCTCGAAAGCATGGGGCTGGTAGCCGGAGAAACCGGCACCGCCCATCTTCCGGCTCTCCGGCACGGATCGCGTCCGCACCAACAAATGGCCGAGTTACCAGCGATGCGTCAACGATGCGCCCCTGAACCACGACCAGACCGGCCCGGACATCTCCAGGGCGGATTTCACCTGGTGCATGACGGCGATCTCCTGGGGCCACGGCATCGAGGCGACTGCCGCGCAGCTTATGGAGGAGGGCACCAAGGCCCGTGAGAACGGCGAACGCTACGCCCAGATGACGGCAGAGAACGCCGCCGCAGCCGTCGCACGCCGCGAGCGCAGCCGCTTGACCTAGTTGCGGATCAACTGTACAGTTCCGATAATTGAACTGAAGAGTATTTATGCAGCCAGGAAAAGAAAACAACTCCATCATCGTATCGGCGCTCAGCGCCCGCACCGGCTTCGGCAAGCTGTTGCGCCGGGTGGAAGATGAGCACCGCTCACTTGTGATCGAGAAGCGCGGCACGCCCAAGGCGGTGCTGCTCAGCATCCGCGACTATGTGCGCCTTGCCGCACCGGAGCCAGAAGTGCTCCGCGTGATCGGCGAGGAATCGCGGCGCAAGGGCACGGACAAGCTTACGTCGCGCCAGATTGACGAGGAAATCAAGGCCGTGCGCGCCGCCAGGCGCAAGCGTTGATGATCGCGCTCCGACTGGTACTCGATACCAACATTGTGGTATCGGCAGCCCTCAAACCGGACGGACTTCAGCGCACCGTCCTCCTGCTTGCCATCACCAAACCGGCCAGGCTCTACGTCAGTGAGGCGATCATGGCCGAATACCGGGAGGTGCTCGCGCGCCCGAAGATGAACATCCGCAAGGGCCTCCGCCAGCAACTCCTCCAGCTCGTCAAGACCCACGGGCATTCCGTCACGCCCTCGCGTCAGCTCCAGGTGACGCGCGACCCGGATGACAACAAGTTTCTGGAATGCGCCGACGCCGCGCGCGCCGACTATCTGGTGACGGGGAATGTGAGGCATTTTCCGAAGTTCTGGAAGAAAACAAAAGTGATCACTTCCCGCGAGTTCATCAGCATCGTGGCACCGCATCTGATTTCATGACGAGGTAGCATGCAGCCGCAGCGATCAACCTAAGCTGGGAGCAGAACCGGGCTTGACGCCGCAGCCCCGCGCCAGGTCCGGGGCGCCTGGCGGTGAAGCGGCGGGAGGGCAGGGGCGGGCTTCTCAATCCAACCTGCCTCATAGCGGAGGTCCAGGAACAGATTCTGAGATGATCGGGCTGGACCTCACCGTATCTCCAGGCCGCGTAGCCCACGATTTTCTATATGCCCTAATACTTAAAGGTCATCGTCAGGAGAACCATGTCCGCATTGTCGTTTTTCGTTAGCGTCGATTTCGTCTCATCATTGGGGTGAATCAGTGATGCGTCCAGATTATAAATGTGGTCATAAGTGAGACCAATTTTGCTGGGATGCCATGGGTTGAAGTTGGGGATGTCTACGCCATAGTCGTCCTTGCGAAAGTCATAGTCGATTCCCACGCCGCCGTCGATTATGCCTTCGGCATAAGGATTCCTTCGACTGAGGCCAGGTTTGGAGACATATTCCGTATCGCCATTATTGAGCCGTTCGGAGTAGCTGGCAGTGATGTTGGCTGTGAGTTGTGGAGTAGCCAGGGCCTGTGCCTTTACCTTGGGCGTGAAGGAGTATTGCGTGTAGTGACTTGTCTTCCCGTCCGTTTCGATGCTCCCCGTGAAGTCCTGCTCCTCTCCGCTTCCATAGGAAATGACAGCGAAATCCAGGCTGGCCGTAATGCTGGTGCAATGATCCGTCGGTTTCGGCACACAAGGGCTCTTTTGGCCGTCGGAGGCAGGAGGGGTTTTATCGCTGTCTTTGTCGAAGGTGAATTTGTGCGTGAGAGTGAGGTCTAGCCCGACTTTCGCAAGTTCGCACGACATTTCTCATATAGTTGCCGTCACATCGGCGCTCGGCGTACTGTGAGGTATAGATGAAAGAAGTACCGGTAGCCAGCG
>Ga0335077_10006945_pt1 | contig 13994 bp, 12 predicted proteins | sample Lox_Sample_31_FD_207151 | JGI IMG/M metagenome (GOLD analysis project Ga0335077, IMG submission 207151) | Soil microbial communities from Loxahatchee National Wildlife Refuge, Florida, United States - Lox_Sample_3.1 | ecosystem: Environmental > Terrestrial > Soil > Wetlands | place: USA...
AAGTGACGCTGGAGCAGGCTGTTCCTGCTGGGTGTCGAGGACGGAACGAATTTTTCGCGCGAGCGTAGGCAGTGAAAAAGGTTTGGTGAGAAACGCGAAGTTGGGATCGTGGCCCCCGTGGTGAACTATGGTGTCGGCCGTGTAGCCGGAAACATAAAGGACGCGCAGGTTCGGATGGGTGCCCGCGAGGCGCTGGGCGAGACGGACGCCGCTACTGCCCGGGAGAATGACGTCGGTCAGCAAGAGATGGATGCGCCGGCTGCCATTCTCGGCGGCGGCAATGGCCTGTTCCGGTTCTGAGGCAGAGAGCACGGTATAACCCTTGTTCTTGAGATACTCGAGAGTGAGTTCGCGAAGGGAATCTTCGTCCTCGACGTAGAGAATCGTTTCCGTTCCGTTCGGGACGACGCTTTCCAAGGACGGCGCATCGGGTACGGAGGCTGCTTCCTCGGTTAAGGGCAAGTACACCTTAAAAGTCGTGCCGTGGCCTACCTCGCTGTACACGGTAATGTTGCCTCCGCTTTGCTTCACGATGCCGTAAACGGTGGCGAGGCCCAGGCCGGTGCCCTTGCCGCTCTCCTTGGTGGTGAAAAAAGGTTCGAAGACACGGGAGAGAACTTCGGGGCTCATACCGGAGCCGGTGTCGGTGACGGCAATGCAAACGTAGTTGCCGGGACGAGTATCGGGAGCGTGTTTGCAGTAGTCCGCATCCAGACGAGCCCGGGACATTTCAATGGCGAGACTTCCTCCGCCGGGCATGGCGTCGCGCGCGTTGACCACCAGGTTCATGATGACTTGTTCGAGTTGAGCGGGGTCGGCGCGAAGACGAGAGGACGAGTCGCTGGCCTCTACAGTCAAGCGAATGTCTTCGCCGAGCACACGGCGCAGGAGACCCTCGATACCCTTGATGTGCTGCTGAATATTGATGACGCGGGGCTCCAACACTTGCTGCCGGCTGAAGGCGAGAAGCTGGCGGGTGAGCGAGGCACCACGTTCGGTGGCTTTGAGGACGTGTGTGACCAAAGCGGTGAGCTGCGGATCGTTGCTGAGCTTGTCGAGCAGCATTTCCGAATACCCGGCGATGACACCGAGGACGTTATTGAAATCATGAGCAATGCCACCCGCAAGCCGGCCGATGGCCTCCATTTTCTGGACGTGCCGGAGCCGGTTCTCAACGCCGCGCTGGCGGGAAACATCTTCCGCGATCACTTCGAAGTAGAGGCAGTTCCCTGATTCGTCGACAACGGGCCGCCCACTGAGCTCGACAGTGATCGTCTTGCCGTCTTTGCGCTTCCAGTGCGTTTCCAGGCGTGCGAACGCCTTCAGGCTTCCGGGCTGATGGAAAAGCCGCTCGGAATATTCGCCTGGCCGGAAAATGTCAGCCGCCAAATTCAGCTCAAGCAACTCTTTCTCGGATTCGTAACCCAGCATGCGCGCCATCGCGGAATTGGCCATAAGGATCGAACCATCCGCAGTGCCTCGATACACGCCGTACGTACCCTCAACCATGCCGCGGAAAGATGCTTCTGACTGGCGCAACGCGTCTTCCACGCGCTTGCGTTGCGTAACGTCGCGGATGGTCGAAGAGATCAAAACGCCGTCTTCGGTCTTGTGCGGACTCAGGCTGATCTCGACCGGAAACTCCGTGCCGTCCTTCCGCAAGCCGTAGAGTTCCAGGCCGACGCCCATCGGCCGGACATGCGCATCCCCCATGTACTTCGCGCGTTGCTTGCGGTGTTCGGCCCAAAAGCGCTCCGGAACCAGGACCTCGACGAGCTGACCGAGCAGTTCGCTGCGCCGGTATCCAAATAGACTTTCCGTCTGGGTGTTAACGAGCACGATGCGGCCCTCCCCGTCTACGACCACCATGGCATCTGGAGCAGAATCCAGCAAAGTGAGGATGCGCTGCTGCGCGCGTTTGCGATCAGTGATGTCGCGTATGGCGGCAGACACGAGCAATCCCGAATCTGTCTGAATAGGACTCAAGCTGATTTCGACGGGAAACTCCTTTCCGTCTTTGCGCAAGCCGTACAGTTCAAGGCCGGCACCCATAGGCCGCAGTCCCGGCTCGGACATGAATCCGGCGCGATGGAAACGATGCTTACCACGCAACCGCTCCGGAATGAGAACTTCCACAGGCTGATTGAGCAGTTCAGCGCGTTCGTAGCCGAAAAGCTTTTCGGTTTGCAGATTGATCAGGACGATGCGCCCTTCTTGATTGACAATGACGAAACCGTCTGGCGCGGCATCGATTAGGGCCCGAAAGACGACATCACTCCCTGCGAGAATATCCCTTGCCATAAGAATTCCTTAATCCGGAAGGGGAGCTCAATTCATTTGAGGGAGGGGAGCCCAGAAGAGAATTTGATTGAGCGAACGGTATACTAGGCGCCTCAAAGAGCGGCGTCAACAAGAATGTGATGTCTCTCACGAAATTCGAATTTCCCTAGGCCCTCAAAAACAGACAAAAAAGTCCCACAAAGCAGTGGCAGGAGTTTGGGCCTTGGCCGTAGACTGGGGGCGATGAGCGAGGCAACTTCTTTAAGCAAGGGTGCCAGCAAGAATGGATGGTTGCGTGTCTTGGGAGTCGATCCTGCCGCATCTGGGCCGACCGGCTATGGAATTATTGACAGCGACAGACGGCAATGCCGCATGGTGCACTATGGGGCTCTGCAAATCACCACGAAACGAAAGAGAGAAGGAGATGGTGCCGGATTGCAAGACGTGCATGCGTTGCTCTGCCGGCTGATGGAAGAATACGCTCCGGATGTGGTCGCGGTGGAGAGCATCTTTTCGGCGTTGAATGTGCGGACCGCCTTGCGGCTCGCGGAAGTCCGGGGCGTAGTATTATTAGCAGCGGCGCAGCATGGCTTGGCTGTGTACAGCTATGCGCCGCGCAAAGTAAAAGCTTCGATCGCGGGCCATGGGCACGCGGACAAGCGGCAAATGCAAATGATGGTGCGCGCACTGCTGTCGATGAACGTCACGCCCGAACCCGCCGATGCAGCGGATGCTTTGGCTGTGGCTTTGTGCCATGTGCAGTCCGAGCAGGTGAGGCAGCGTTTCGGCTTGCCGCAGCCCAAGAAGAGCGACGCGCCACTGCGGCGCGCGGCGGCCGCCGCGGATGGGTCGCATCCCAGGCGCGGCAACAGCGCAACGCCTTCCATAGCCTCGCGCATCTCATAAGTACGTTGACGCCCATGCGCCTTCGCAAAACGATGAAAACATCTCTCTCGCGATTGTGCTTGTTACTTGGTGCGACCTGTCTGATCGGCAGCACGGTCATTGCCGCGCCAGGTCCCGCAGGCGCGAAACTTACCTTTCGCCGTGTGTTCAAAGGCAGTTCTCCGGAATTGATCGAACTCAACATCCGCGAAGATTCGGATGTAGCGTCATACGAAATCCGGCAGCTCGACGAGGATGCCGGAGCTTCTCCGTTCCAGGTTGGCGCCGCCTTGCGCGCAAAAATCTTTGATCTGGCGGCGCAACTTCATCACTTCCAGGGACTGGATTTGGACGTGCACCGCAAGATTGCCTATCTTGGCGAGAAGACGTTTCGCTGGGAATCCGGCTCTGAAGCTCACGAAACCAAATTCAACTACACCCTGAATCCCTCGGCCACGCAGCTTCTGCAAATCTGCGAGGGGCTGGCGCGGCAACAGGAGCACGCGGACTTGATCGCGCGCCGCATGCGGTACGACCGCCTGGGCGTGAACGACGCGCTGCTGCAATTCGAATCGGACCTGAACCGCAGTCTGCTTCCGGAGCCGCAGAGGCTCTTGCCGATGCTGGATCAAATTGCGGGTGATCCGAAATTCGTGGACATCGCGCGGCAGCGCGCTCGCTCGCTGGCGGAACGTATCCGCCATCAAAGCTGAAATTTTCATTCTTTCGGTCTTTTGGCTGAAACAATCTGTGCACACGGACGCGCTCCAACCGCTATATAACGGGTAAACCTCTGTCCCTTCCTCATGCGGTCCCTCAACCGGCAATTGAAATACGCACGCCCCTTTTTGCGTATACTGTGTGAAAGGAACAGTGTTGGGGTGTCTTCGTTGACGGACTCTATTTCAGATTTGAATACCACGCTCTCGCGCTCCCGCGGCACGATGAACCTCTCGGAGGCCGTGGTTATCGCCACCAGCAGCCTTTGGGCGCATAAGCTGCGCAGCGTGCTGACGCTGATCGGAGTGGTGATTGGGGTGTCCGCCGTAATCGCCGTGGTCAGCTTGATCAATGGGGCGAATCAATACGTCGCCACGCGCGTGTTCCGACTGGGCGCGGATGTTTTCGGTTTGTCGAGGCAGCCCTCGATTATTACCAACGTGGACGACTGGCTGGAGTTTCAGAAGCGCAAACGCATCACGTTTGATGACTTTGAAGCAGTGCGCAGCCTCTGCAAATCGTGCAAGGAAATCGGCGCATCCCTGGGCGGGCGCGTCGAAGTGAAGAGCGGCTTGAATTCACTGAAGGACACCAACCTGCGCGCGTGGACGCCCCAGATGCCGGAATTGTATGACGTGGATTTGGTCGCCGGACGGCATATGACCGAGTCGGATTTGAGCACCGCCGCTCCTGTTTGCGTCATCGGTATGGACGTGGTCGAAAACCTTCTGCCGACCGTCGACCCTCTGGGCAAGGAAGTCCGGTGGAACAACATTCCGTGCCAAGTGGTCGGCGTGGGGAAGAAAGAAGGCTCTTCGCTTGGCACCTCGCTCGACAACTGGATCATCCTGCCATTGACCACTTATAACAAGGAATTCGGCAATCAGCAGAATTCCCTGCGCATCACTACCCGGGCGGGTTCGGCTGCCAACATTCAAGCGACCGTGGATGAGGTCCGCCAGATTATGCGCGGGCGCCATCATCTCGCTTACAACGTAAAGGACGACTTTGCCATCGAGACGAGCGATTCGTTTTTGGCGCTGTGGAAAGACATCAGCAGTTCGTTTTTTGCGGTGACCATTGCCATCGCCTCAATTTCACTCGTGGTAGGCGGCATCGTCATCATGAACATCATGCTGGTAAGCGTGACCGAACGCACGCGCGAGATTGGCATGCGCAAGGCTGTGGGCGCGCGGCGCGGGGACATCTTGCGCCAGTTCCTCATCGAGTCCTCGACAATCGCGGTGATCGGTGGAGCGCTTGGCGTATTGCTTGGCGTGATGGTGGCCGCACTGGTGTCTTGGTTGACACCCTTGCCCAGTGCCGTACGGCTCTGGTCGGTGTTGAGCGGCTTGGCTGTGGCCTTGAGCGTGGGACTTTTCTTCGGCACATATCCCGCGTCCAAAGCTGCCAAGCTGGATCCGGTAGAGGCGCTTCGCTCGGAGTAAGCGCGAAAAGTCATGGCTACGCTCGGAAAAACGCTGACCCAGACTGGCGCGTTGCCCCTGCGCTCGCTGATCCGCAAAGAAAGCGCCCTGAAGCTCAGCCAGGAAGTGCTGCTTGCGTTCGACACACTGCGCAAAAACCCGCTCCGCTCAGCGCTGACCATTCTCGGAATCGTTATCGGCATCACTACGGTGATTACTGTCAGCTCGGTGATCAACGGGCTGAATGAAAATGTCCTGGGAGGGATTCGCGAGCTGGGCTCAGATACGATTATCGCGTATCGCTTTCCCTGGGCTTCGCTTTCGCGGCCTCCCAGCGAGTGGTTTACACGCAAAGAATTGCAGCCGGAGTGGGCGGATGACATGGCGCGTCTGCCGCACGTCGCAGCGGCTTCTCCGTCAATGCGAATTTTTCAGCCGCAGTTCGGTTCCGGGACGGCAGACGTGCGGCGCGGCGCGTATCGAGCGAAGAACGTGATCTTGCAGGGGAACTCGTCATCCATCACGCAGATTTTCGACATGAAAGTAATTCACGGCCGCGAGTTCAACGATACGGACACCGAGCACCGGGCGCCCGTCGTCCTGCTCGGCTTTGACACCGCAGCCCTCCTGTTCCCGGATGGCGCGGAAAATGCCATCGGCCAGGAGGTCATCATCGATGGCCAGCTTTTTACGGTAATCGGTACGATGGACAAGCGCCGCCAGGGAATATCCGGCGGCGCCAATCCTGAAGACAATATTGCCGTCATGCCGGTAACGACTCTTCGAAAGCTCTATCCGAATAACAAAGATTACGTGATCTTTGCGAAGGCTAGCGACCCGACGCAGGTGAGCCAGGCGGTCGAGGAGATTCGCGACCTTTTGCGCCGCAAGCGCCGTCTCTCGAACGAAAAACCGGACGATTTTGCGCTGTTCACGTCAGACTATTTTCTCGATCTCTGGAACAAAATCAGTGGGCTGATTTTCCTGCTCATGTTCGCGGTTGCTTCGGTCGGCCTGATTGTCGGGGGCATCGGAGTCATGAACATCATGCTCGTCTCCGTGACGGAAAGGACCCGGGAAATCGGCGTGCGCAAAGCCATCGGCGCGAAACGCGGCAATATCCTGGCGCAATTTCTCATTGAGGCAGTGACGCTCAGCGCCGTCGGCGGCGTCATCGGAGTGCTCTTTGGTTCCGGGCTCAGCTTGCTCCTTCGCTACGCAGTGCACTTTCCTGCGATTTTGTCGTTGTTCTGGGTCATCACCGCACTGACGCTTTGCGCTTTGATTGGAGTGGTGTTTGGCGTCTATCCCGCATGGAAAGCAGCACGCCTTGACCCGGTCGAGGCCCTCCGGTACGAGTAGATTGACCGGCGGGCCATCCGCTGCAAATCTGAGTGTACAATCCTACCGGGGCACGCCCTTGGCATGAGCGAAGAAGACTTTCAACCTGGTGCGGACCGCTTCCCACCGACACGGCGTTCCGTGATTGAAGCGGTGCGCAGCATCGACGCGGAAGAACGCGAGCGAGCGCTCGAAGCGCTCTCCGCCGCGTATTGGAAACCGGTTTATAAATACATCCGGCTGCGCTGGAACCGGCCTTCAGAGGAGGCGCAGGATCTCACTCAAGGTTTCTTCGTTGAGGTGCTTGAGCGCGAACTGATCGAGAAGTTCGATCCCAAGAAGAGTCGTTTGCGCACGTATTTGCGCGTGTGCGTGGACAGTTTCGTATCGAATGAACAGAAAGCCCGGCAGAGGCAAAAGCGAGGCGGGGCCATACCGCATGTCGCGTTGGATTTTGCTGCGGCGGAAGAAGAACTCGGCGGCACAGTGATGGATCCCGCTGCGATTCCATCTCCAGAGTCGCTCGAAGAGTTTTTCGAAAAGGAGTGGGTGCGGAGTTTGTTCGGACTCGCCGTTGAAGATCTGCGGCAGTTTTGCGTGGCGCGCGAGCGCGAGCGTACTTTCAAACTCTTCGAGGCGTACGATCTCGAAAGTGATGAGAAGGTTTCCTACGAACAGCTCGGTAAAGAATTCTCGATTTCCGTGACGGATGTGACCAATGCGCTGGCCTGGGCCCGGCGTGAATTCCGCCGAATCGCGCTCGAACGGCTGCGCGAGCTCTGCGGCAACGAGGAAGAGTTTCAGCGCGAAGCTCGCTCCGCCTTCGGCTGGGAAGCGAAGTGAAATTCCTTTCTGACAAGGCCCTCGAACGATTGCGCGAGGGAGCAGAAACGCCGGACTTGTCCGGCACGCGCTACCGTTTGCTCGAACGCGTGGCCCGCGGAGGCATGGGAGTCGTTTACGCCGCCGAAGATGAAAAACTTCAGCGGCGTGTCGCGCTGAAAGTCCTCGAAGTTCCGGGAGCGGACGGCGATCTGGCGAATCGCTTGATTCGCGAAGCGCGAGTCCTTGCGCAGCTCGAGCATCCTGGCATCGTGCCGGTGCATGACGTGGGCGCGCTTCCGGATGGGCGCGTCTTCTATACCATGAAATTTGTGGAAGGACAGCGGCTCGACAAGTTCATCGAGTCGGTGCCATCCATCCCGGATCGCTTACGGCTGTTTCTGCGGATTTGCGACGCCGTGGCGTTCGCGCATGCCCGCCACGTGCTCCATCGCGACCTCAAGCCTGCAAACATCATGGTCGGTCCGTTTGGCGAGGTGCTGGTCATGGACTGGGGACTCGCCAAGATTTTGCGCGGCGGCTCGAAATCTGGTGCACAGGCTAGCGATCCTGACGCGACGATTTTCGAAAAGCCCGTGCAGACGCGCAACTCGAAGGACACCACCGAAATATCTGTGGTCACGGGTCACGGCACGGTGATGGGGACACCCGGCTACATGTCCCCGGAACAAGCGCGCGGCGACGTCGAGCATCTCGATGCGCGAAGCGACATTTTTTCCTTAGGCGCGCTTTTACGCTTCTTGTTGACCGCCGACCCGGGTCCTTCCTCAGCGGCTGGCACCCGGGGCTTGGACAAGTCGCTGGAAGCCATTTGCGCGAAAGCGGCGGCGGAAACCGCTGAGCAGCGTTACGCGAGCGTCCCGGAGTTGGCTTCGGATGTTTCGCGCTACCTCGACGGTCTCCCGGTTGGCGCCCGCCGCGAAACCTTGTTTGACAAGACCGCGCGCTTTTACCGCCGCTATCGCTTCTTTATCCTGTTGATTGCCGCCTACCTGCTCATGCGCGTCTTGATTTTGTTCTTCATGCACCGCTAGGTTAAAGGAATTTGCGCGGCTGTTGTATAGAACAACAGAAGCCAACGGAATCGGAGGAAGGCATGAACAAGATACTGCTGGGACTGCTCCTGGGAACCGTTCTGGGCGCGATCGACGGGGCCACCGCGTGGTTTACCCCGGAGGTGCGGCCGGAAATGGCGACGATCATTATCGGCTCCACGTTCAAGGGGCTGGTCGGCGGCATCCTCATCGGCTTCTTCTCGCGAAAGGTAAAGTCTCTGCCCCTGGGCATTTTGTTTGGGTTGGCGGTTGGGGCGCTGCTGGCTTTGGCGATCGCCGCGATGCCGGACGCCATCACGGGCAAGCATTATTACAAGGAAATCATCATTCCGGGCAGCCTCGTGGGATTGATTGTAGGTTACGCAACCCAGAGATTTGGCGCGGCCCCGGCGACAGCCAGCGCCACTCGCTAGTCTCGCAAGAAAATTAGCCCATACATTCTTGCAGTCCATCTTCTGGAGGGGAACTATGTCTCGAGTCATCCATTTTGAAATACCGGCGAATGATCCGGAGCGCGCCGCCAACTTCTACCGGAAGACCTTCGGCTGGAAAATTGAAAAATGGCCCGGCCCAATGGACTATTGGCTGGTGACCACGGGCGCGGAGGGGACGCCCGGAATCAACGGAGGCTTGCTGAAGAAGCAGGCTCCCACCACAACCACCACGAACACGATCGGTGTCGACTCCGTCGATGCCGCTGTCGAAGCAGTCAAGAAGGCAGGCGGGAAACTAGTCATGCCGAAAACGCCGATTCCGACGGTCGGGTATTTCGCATACCTCGAGGACACCGAAGGGAATCTTTTCGGGGTGATGCAAGCGGACAAGAATGCGAAGTAGTTTTGGCTCCGGCCTATCGGTGCTTTCGCAGGAGGAGACGATGAGCCTCACAAAACCAATGCTCGGACTTTTAATTGGGGCCGCGCTGGGGGCAATGGACGGCGGCTCGGCGTGGTTTTACCCATCCGCGCGAACGATGATGGCGAGGATCATTATTGGATCCACCATCAAAGGGCTGATCGCGGGAGTGGCTGCAGGCATATTCGCGCGAAGAGTGAATTCTGTGCCCCTCGGGATCCTGTTCGGCGTTGCAATCGGATTCGCGCTCGCCTTGCTTGTTGCGCTTATGGAGGGCGGGCACTACTTCGAAATCATCCTGCCGGGAAGTATCGTCGGATTAATTGCTGGATACGCGACCCAGCAGTTTGGCAAGAGCCCCGCTGCCGCAGCGACCCGCTAGCACAGGATTTCGAACAGTTCTATTTTTTCGGTCAGAGCATCTGGAAGGAGAACATTTCATGAGAGTTTTGGCGAAGATCGCAGCGCTGCTAATACTGGGAACAGCGGTAACGGTAGCGACTTCAAAGGCAGGACCCGGTGGCGGAGCCGAAGCCTTTGAAAAGCTAAAAGCGATGGCCGGGCACTGGGAGTCCGGGCCGTCCGCAAGAATGAAAACGACACTCGACATTCAAGTGGTTTCCGGCGGGTCCGTAGTTATGGAACAATCGCGCGTCGAGGAAAAAGGCACGACCGTAAACATGGTCACGATGTACTACCTCGATGGCGACCAGCTCAAGCTGACGCACTATTGCATGGCGGGAAATCAGCCGACGATGCGTGGAAGCTATTCCCCCGAAACAAAGACAATCACCTTTGATTTCATCAGCGCCACGAACCTGAAATCCGCCGATGACGGGCACATGCATCACGCCGTCTACAAGTTTGTGGATCCGGATCATGTCACGGAGGCTTGGACTTTCCGAAAAGACCAAAAGGACACTTTTACCGAAGAGTTCGAGTACCTCCGCACGCGATAAGTTACCGAACACAACACGTCGAAGGGGCGGGCCGTCGTTTCGGTCCCGCCCCTTTTGCTTGTGACCCGAGTAAAATGGCGCGCATCGAAGGGAACGGACCGCGTAAAAACGAGTCAGGACCGCTGCCATGGGATTTGCCGCTTTTGCGGGGCACAGGTATCTCAACCTCGAAACCCTCAAGAAAAATGGCCAGGCCGTACAGACGCCGGTATGGTTTGCTGCAGAACCATCAACAAGCCTGGACTCGAATGAAGCGAAGCTCTATGTCTACACAATCGGCGTTTCCGGCAAGGTGAAGCGCATACGAAACAACCCGCAGGTTCGCGTTATGCCCTGCGGCATGGGAGGAAAATCACTCGGCGAATGGGTTGCTGCGCGCGCCCAAATCGTGACCGGTTCAGAAGCCGACCACGGCATGCAATTGCTAAACAAAAAATATGCGCCCTGGAAACAGTTGCTGGATTTCTTCGCGCGATTCCGTCCCCGTGAACGGATTGTTTTTTCGATCCGCCCGGCATGACACCGCAGTTGGAGACAAGGCCATTCCGGCGTGGCAAGTGTCATTTGCCTCTGAGACCACGCGTGTTCGCTTGAAGGTCTGTGCCTATCGCGGCCACAACCAGCCAAACGTGCCGGCCGTCAGCAAGCCGTAAATCAGGCCATCAAAACATTCCTTGGCCACCATACTCCACGGCTGGCCTTTCCAGATGCCGTTGCTGAGGGTTCCCAGGCCGTAGGCCATGAACGCCGCCGTCCCGGCGACGCGAAAGACCGCCAGATAATGCGCGCCCCGCGTCACGGTATGGCCGGTCAGATATGCCGTAAAGAGTCCGATGACGAGGCAATACACAAACCACAGGCCCATGAACTTCCCCATATTCACTGGGCCGCTTGGGAATACCGTCAGAAAGCCGACCGGCCCTTGCTTGAATTTTTCCTGCACCTCGGGCGACTTCATCTCTTTGTGCGTGGTGAACGGGAAGTTGTACAGACCCCGCGTCAAGTTCGCGGCACGCAATGCAGCGAGTACCTTCTCTTCGTCGGGCAGTTTCCGGTAATCGCTTCGATGATAAGGCAGCACCATGTGCATGATGGAGCTCGCCACGAACACGATGACGGCCGCCAACACGATGGGAATCCACAGAGCAGTCAGAGGAACCATGCCAACCTCCTTGCCTGCAAAAGGAAAAGCGAAGTATTGCGCGCGAGGCTATCGCGGAACTACGGTAGCGGTCAATAGTAGGCGACGTCCAGCCAGCCCTTGCGTATCTCGTCGCCCCAACCCCGCTACTGGAAGCTATTCATCATGATTACGTCGGTCCTGCTTTGCCCTTTTGAGAATGCCAGCCGCTGGCCGTCCGGGGACCAACCAAGCTCAAACATTTCCCCCGTCGTGAATTTCGTCAACTGGACGGGGGGACCTCCGCTGAGTTGCTGTTCCCAGACATTCGTGGCGTGGTCGCGCGACAGCAGGAAGGCGATGGCCTTGCTGTCCGGCATGAACTGTGGGAACCGAATCCCGTAGGGTGTGTCGAACGCATACAAAACTGTCTTTATGTCATTGGCAGGAACGATGAGCAGCTTTGATTGCATGGTGCCGTCCACAACTTTCTGAGAGATGTGAAATATCAGCTTGCCATTGGGGGAATATCCAAGTTGCTGGAATGGCAGGTCGAGCCTCTCGGGATTGCCGCCGGTCAAGGGTGCACGCAGGACTTCGTTCTCTGACCAATACACCACGGACTTTGAGTCGGGGGAGCACAGGCCCGCGAGGAAGGGCTTGTCCGTGATTTTCACAACGTTTGTTCCATCGGCTTCACCAGCAAATAGCGCAACCACGCCGTCGTGCCAAGTACTGTAAACGACATGCGTGCCGTCGAGACAACCACTAACAGAAAGGCGCGGGTCCTGATCGCTGGCCAACGGCACGCTCTTGCTTCCATCGGGATTCATAAGAAGCCAATGGCCTCGAGGGTCGGAGACGGCAACCCGGCTGCCCGCCCAACCCAGTCCTGTCCCTGCTAGTCCGAAACCCATGGACCCGCTACTTGTAATTTGCCGCGGTTCTGCACCATCTGCTTTCGCAACCCAAACATCGCTTGAAATCGCTGCCTCCAGAGCGACGAGGGATCGGCCATCGCTGGTCACCTGCAGACAACAGTTCTGATAGTCAACGAGATCGTTCGTGAACCGGCGGACCTCGCCTTGCGGATAGGAGACAAACCAGATTTGTCCGACATACTTCTCCGGATCAGAACCCATCACCAAGAGCCCGCTGCCGTCCGGCAACCAGGCCGTGGCGCCCATTGGAATCCGAAAAGAGTGCAGGTCGCGAACTTCTCCAGTATCCGCCGAGATCGTTTCGAGAAACCACTGGCTGACTCCGTTTCGCGTTTCGGGTGAAACCCATGCGAGGGTGCGGCCGTCCGCCGACCAGGTGATGTTGGGACCTCCCGCGCCGAAGCAAGGCCGCTTGACCAACACCCGTTCGCCGGTGCCGTCGGCATTGGCCACCAAGACATTGTTTCCGAGCGGATCCAAGACGCCGCGGACATAGGCGATGCGCTGGCCGTCGGGAGAAAAGGCAGGCGCGGAATCAATATCGCGCACCAGTTGTTTCGGCGTGCCTCCCAGCACAGGCATCTGGTACAGATAACGGAAGTTTTGGGTCGATTTGTCCGAGCGCACGAACATCAGGTAATTTCCATCGGGTGTGAAGGTGACGGCAACGAAGTGCGCCTGATCGGGCGCCAATACCTGAACATTGCTGCCGGTGGCCATTTGCTGCACCCAAAGGCTTTCCTGTGCGCCATCCCGTAAAACGTAAACGATGTACCGGCCGTCCGGTGACAACGCTGCCGCTCCTGCATTTCCCGTCGTGGTGATTTGCGAGATCTTCATATTTTGCAGATTGAATCGACTCGCCGGATGGCTCATCCAGCGATAGACTGCCACGGCAATCACAATGACTGCGATTACCGCGACTGCCCCCGCCACAACCTTGACCGTGCTCTTTGGTTTTCCTGCCTTCACTGCGGCCACCGCGGCACCGCTGCTTACCGCCACTTTCCCCGAACTGGTGTCGCGCTTCAGCCGCTTCAACTCTGCGCGCATGTCCGCCGCGCTCTGATACCGCAAGTCTTTATCTTTCTCGAGCGCCGTGCGGATCACTTCATCCAGTTTGGGAGGCAAAACAGGATTCAGCTCGAGAGGTGATTGCGGATCATGATTGAGAATTCCATCGAAGATGGTCGCTGCAGTTTCCCCGGCGAACGGCAGTTTCCCGGTAGCCATCTGATACAACACAGCGCCAAAAGAAAACAAGTCGCTGCGCGCATCCAGTTCCTTACCGCGCGCCTGCTCCGGCGACATGTACGCGATGGTTCCAACGGCCATGCCCGGCGAAGTCAGATGCTCCGTTGCTGTAGCCAGCGTCGCTCCAGCGTAAGTGGGCTGTTCGACTGTCTGCCGTTCAGCAACCAGCTTGGCTAAGCCGAAATCGAGAATCTTGGCTTGCCCGCGAGGAGTAATCAAAATATTTCCCGGCTTGATGTCGCGGTGAATGATGCCCTTGCCGTGCGCCGCATCGAGCGCATCCGCAATTTGAATCCCGATATCGAGCAGCTCTT
>Ga0335077_10006946_pt1 | contig 13993 bp, 12 predicted proteins | sample Lox_Sample_31_FD_207151 | JGI IMG/M metagenome (GOLD analysis project Ga0335077, IMG submission 207151) | Soil microbial communities from Loxahatchee National Wildlife Refuge, Florida, United States - Lox_Sample_3.1 | ecosystem: Environmental > Terrestrial > Soil > Wetlands | place: USA...
ATGAAGAGGCTTGTTGAACGTGGAGACGCGGAGCCGAGGAAAAGTTTTGGGTGAATGGATGAAGGAAGTATTCATTTGTGATGCGGTGAGGACGCCGATCGGGAGGTTTGGCGGCGTGCTGGCTGGTGTGCGAACGGACGATCTGGCGGCGGCGCCGATCAGGGCGTTGATGGCGAGGAACGAGAAAGCGGACTGGCCTCGGCTGGATGAGGTGATCCTGGGATGCGCGAATCAGGCTGGCGAGGACAACCGGAATGTGGCGCGGATGGCGCTCCTGTTGGCGGGGCTGCCAGCCGAGGTGCCGGGAGCGACGGTCAACCGGCTTTGCGCTTCGGGAATGGATGCGGTGGGGACGGCGGCGAGGGCGATCGCGAGCGGGGCGATTGAGTTTGCGATTGCGGGGGGAGTGGAATCCATGTCGCGCGCTCCTTTCGTGATGGGCAAGGCAGAAACGGCGTATCAACGGAGCACGGAAATTTTCGATACCACGATCGGATGGCGGTTCATCAACCCGCTGATGAAGAAAGAGTATGGGGTGGACTCGATGCCGGAGACGGGGGAAAACGTCGCGGAGGAGTTCAGGGTTTCGCGAGAGGATCAGGACGCGTTTGCGCTGCGAAGCCAGCAGCGGACGGCGAAGGCGCAAGGATCAGGGTTTTTCGCTGAGGAGATCGTGGGCGTGGAGGTTCCCGGAAAAAAGGGATGTACGGTGGTTTCCGTGGACGAACATCCGCGGCCGGACACAACTTTAGAAGGGTTGGCGAGATTGAAGCCCGCGTTTCGAACGGCGGGAACCGTAACGGCGGGAAATGCTTCGGGCATCAATGACGGAGCGGCGGCGATGATTCTGGCTTCGGAAGAGGCTGTGAAGATTCACGGGCTGACTCCGCGGGCGCGGGTGCTGGGGATGGCGACCGCGGGAGTGCCGCCGCGGATCATGGGGATGGGGCCGGTGCCCGCAACGGAGAAATTGCTCGCGCGGCTGAAGCTTTCATTGAAAGACTTCAATGTGATCGAGTTAAACGAGGCATTCGCGAGCCAGGCGTTGGCCTGTTTGCGGAAGATGGGGATTGCGGACGATGCGCCGCATGTGAATCCGAATGGTGGGGCGATTGCGCTGGGACATCCGCTGGGGATGAGTGGGGCGCGGCTGGTGCTGACTGCGGTGCATCAATTGGAAAAAGCAGGATTGAAAACGGCGCTCGCGACCATGTGCGTTGGAGTTGGGCAAGGAGTTTCCATCGCTCTCGAGCGCGCATGAGCACAGACTTCGCATGGTTAGAGGCGCAGCCATTGCTCATTTCGCGGAAATTCATTGTGGGAATGACACACGCGCCTTGCGGAGCCAAAGCCGAGAACGTAGACTCACGATTGTAGAAGCTTCAACAGCCCGAACCTCTATGAATTGCTTTTCCCGCAAAGGGAGGTGAAACGTGAAACCCGCTCCCACCGAACGTCTGACGACTCCTTTGGTTCGCGAGAACGGAAGGCACCGACCGGCAAGTTGGGGCCAAGCGCTGGACCATGTCGTAAAAGGGCTGCGGGAAGAGGTTCAGGCCCATGGGCCGAGCACGTTCGGAATGTTCAGCTGCTCGAAGACCACGAACGAGCTGAATTACATTGCGCAAAAGTTCGTGCGCTCCGTCATCGGCACGAACAACATTGACAGTTGTAACCGGACTTGACACGCGCCGAGCGTCGCCGGTCTGGCGGCGGTATTCGGAGCGGGAGGCGGCACGAGTTCCTACCGGGAGATCGAGGAGACTGACGTCATTCTGTTGTGGGGCTCGAACGCGCGTGAGACACATCCGATCTTCTTTCATCACCTGCTGAAAGGCGTTCGCCACGGGGCGAAGCTGATCGTCATTGATCCGCGGCGTACGAGTTCCGCGCAGTGGGCTCATCTCTGGCTGGGCCTCGACGTCGGTTCAGACATTTCGCTTGCGAACGCGATGGGACGCGAGATTATCGCAGCGGGGCTGGCGAACCAAAAATTCATCGAACATGCCACAAGCGGTTTTGAGGCGTACAAGGAATGCGCCGAGAAATACACGCTAGAGCGAGCCGAACGGGAGACGGGGATTCCGGCAGGGGCCATCCGCGAGGCGGCCCATGCGTACGCGAAGGCGGAACGCGCGCAGCTTTGTTGGACACTGGGGATTACCGAGCATCACACCGCCGTGGACAATGTACGGGCGCTGATCAATCTCGCGCTGCTAACAGGGCACGTGGGACGGTACGGGAGCGGCATCAATCCATTGCGTGGGCAAAACAACGTGCAGGGCGGCGGGGACATGGGCGCTTTGCCGGATCGTTTGCCGGGATTTCAGCATGTGGAAAACGACGAACTGCGAGGGAAATTTGAAAGCGCGTGGGGCTGCAAGATTCCAGCGAAACGCGGCTGGCACCTGAGTGGAATGCTGGAGGCTATGGAGCGTGGCGAACTGACGGCACTCTATGTTTTGGGGGAGAACCCTGCCGATTCCGAAGCGGACCGGCATCGGGCGCTTCGGCTTTTGAGCGATCTCAAGTTTCTTGTGGTGCAGGATCTTTTCTATACGCGCACGGCAGAGATGGCGAATGTGGTGCTGCCTGGCGGAGCGGGATGGTGCGAGAGCGAAGGCACCGTAACGAGCAGCGAACGGAGAGTGCAACGGGTGCGGCGTGCGGTGCCGCTGCCCGAAGGCACTCGGGACGACATTGCAATCGTATTCGAGCTTGCGCGGAGACTGGGCCACGACTGGGGCGAACCGGAACCTGAGAAGATTTGGAATGAATTGCGCCAATTGAGCCCGATGCACGCGGGCATGAGCTACGCGCGGCTGGAAGACCTCGGGGGAATTCAGTGGCCTTGCTATGACGAAACGCATCCCGGAGAAACGTATCTTCACAGCCGGCTGTGGGAGAGACCTGTCGTGGGGCCGCGTGCGCCGTTTGCGGCAGTTGAATTCGAGCCGCCGGTAGATCAATTGAATAATGATTTTCCCATTCGGCTGACGACAGGAAGACGCCTGGACTCCTTTAATACGGGCGTCCAAAGCGGAAAGTTTACTTCACCCTTGCGGCAGGAAGAAGCCATCGACTTGTCTCCCGAAGATGGCGAGCTGTACCAGTTGCGCGAAGGCGACAAGGTGCGCGTAAGTTCACGGCGCGGTTCGGTGATCGCGCCGGTGCATTTCGATGCTGGGCTTCGTCCTGGGCTTGCATTTCTCACGGTCCATTTCCACAATCAGGTGGCGACAAACGATCTCACGATTGACGCCAGCGATCCGAAATCCGGAACATCGGAGTTCAAGGCAACCGCAATTCGGATCGAGAAACTACAAGGGCACTGAGTGGATCTCCATCTCACTGACGACCGGCCGTCTGAATCCGAAAAAAAAGCTATTGATGCCGTGTTGGGTCCTCCACAGTCAGGATGGCACGGGGCCGCTCGTAACTCCGACCTGGACGGACACGTAGCCTCGGGATCCTTTCCGCAGCGGGATTTGCTCCTTCCCGTTCTGCATTCGTTGCAATCGCACATTGGGTGGATCAGCCCCGGGGCGATCAACCAGGTTGCCGTGCGCATGAATTTGCCGCCCGCGGAGATTTATGGCGTCGCCTCCTTTTACGCCATGTTTTCGCTGGTCCCCAGACCGCCCGTTGTAGGACACGTTTGCGACGACATTGCATGCCTAACCCGCGGAGCGGCCCAACTATGTTCGACGTTGGAAAATACGCTTGGCAAAGCAGGATCAGCTTCCGCCGATGGAAAGGTGACCTGGGTTCGCTCTCCGTGCCTTGGATTGTGCGAACGAGCACCGGCGGCTCTGGTCAGCGCAGCGGGAGAGCCGCCGAAGGAATGTGCGGTCGCGCCAGCGAGCGCGGAATCGGTGAAGGAGCTGATGAAAGAGCTATCGGAAGGAAAACGTTTGTCTGATCTCGATTCCGCGCAAGAAAAGCCGCACGTCCCACAGTCGGGAAAGGCTGAACTTCGGTTACTCCAGCGAGTCGGGTTGATTGACCCGAGGAGCATTGAAGCATACCGGCGCTCGGGAGGCTATGAGGCTCTGAGTCGCGCTCTGGCGACAGGACCGGAGCGAGTGGTTCGTGAAATCGTCGAATCGCGACTCCTGGGACGTGGTGGCGCTGCATTCCCTGCCGGGAAAAAAGGGGAAGCAGTACTACTGCAACGAGGAAATGGCCGTCCTCACTTCGTGGTCTGTAATGGCGATGAATCAGAACCGGGGACGTTCAAGGACCGCATCCTGATGGAGGGCGACCCTTTTGCAGTTCTGGAAGGCATGACTATTGCCGCGTTTGGCGCGGGCGCCGAAAAGGGCTATATCTACATTCGCGGTGAATACCCAATTGCGGCGGAACGGCTTAGCCATGCAATTGAGTCCGCGCGGAATCACAAGCTGCTCGGAAGAAACATCTTGGATTCGGAGTTTTGTTTCGATGTCGAACTGCGGAGAGGGGCAGGAGCCTACGTTTGCGGAGAAGAGACCGCACTGTTCAACTCCATTGAAGGCTATCGCGGAGAGCCGCGCAACAAACCCCCGTTTCCAACCGAGGCGGGACTTTTTCGAGAGCCAACGGTTGTCAACAACGTCGAGACGCTGGTCAACATTCCGGAAATTGTTCTCAAGGGGGGCGCGGCATACGCAAGAATCGGAACTGCAAATTCGTCCGGGCATCGTCTCTTCTGCGTTTCAGGACACGCCGTGCATCCGGGAGTGTACGAATTCCCATTTGGCGTGTCTCTCCGGTATGTAATCGAAGCGGCGGGGGGAGTTGGAGGCACGGGGAAATTGCAGGCAGTGTTGCTAGGGGGCGCTGCAGGGTCGTTTCTGTCTCCTGACGAATTGGATACTCCGCTCACATTCGAGGACACGCGCGCGATAGGGGCAACGCTTGGCTCGGGCGTCATCATGTTGTTCGACGATTCCGTGGATTTGCGACAAATTCTCCTCAGGATCGCCGAATTCTTTCGAGAGGAGACATGCGGGCAGTGCGTTCCCTGCCGCGTGGGCGTCACTCGCCAGAAAGAAGCGCTGGAACGCCTCATAGCGGGAAGGCAGTCAGGGACAGGAGCGCAGGAAATTCGCTTGCTCCAAGAAATGGCGCAAGCGATGCGGGACGCTTCGATTTGCGGGCTGGGGCAAACGGCCTCGAGCGCCATACTCTCCGCCATGCAGCGTTGGAGCTTGTTCTGATGTCCGAACCTCGCGACGCACCGTCCTTATTGATTCCTGTTCCGCGAGGGCCAGTGCCCCAGGCACCTGCGGCGCCGCAGCGTCGCGAGGTGGAGATTGAAATTGATAGCCAACGCGCGATTGTGCCTGAAGGCACAACGATTCTGGAGGCGTCGCGAAGTCTCGGGATAGACACGCCGACGCTCTGCTTTATTGAGAATCTTACACCCGTGAATGTTTGCCGAGTGTGCATAGTGGAAGTCGAAGGCTCGCGCGTTCTCGTGCCCGCGTGCTCCCGAAAAGTTGAAGCCGGCATGAAGATCAAGACAGATTCGGAGCGGGTGCGTCTGAGCCGGCGAATGGTGTTGGAATTTCTCGCTTCGTCGGTGGACGTCTCGACGGCGCCGATGCTGCAGGGCTACATGGCGCGCTATGAAGCCAATCCACAACGTTTTGGAAGTGCGGCCACGCGTGCCGCTCAAGCGGCCAAAATTGATAATGAGCTCTATGTCCGGGACTATGCGAAGTGCATCCTTTGCTACAAATGCGTGGAAGCGTGCGGGTTGGATGCGCAGAACACGTATGCCATCAGCGTTGCGGGCCGAGGATTTGCGGCGCAGATTGCCACGGAGTTCGATGTGCCGCTGCCCGAGTCAGCTTGCGTGTATTGTGGAAACTGCATTGGGGTGTGTCCAACCGGAGCGCTGATGTTCCGGTCCGAGTACGAAATGCGGAAGGCAGGAACGTGGGACGAGTCGCGGCAAAGCCGCACAGACACGATTTGTCCATATTGCGGCGTCGGCTGCACGCTGACGATCCATGCGCAGGATCAGCAGATTGTGCGAGTATCCTCGCCGCTCGATCATTCCGTTACTCAAGGACATCTTTGCATCAAGGGAAGATTCGGATGGCAGTTTGTGCAGATCGCGAAACAGGGAGTAGCAACTGCGCCGGTCGCAGGTAATCCGCGAAAGCCAACGGGCTGAGAATTCAGAATTGCCTTCAAACTCCAACGATTGCGCCGGTGTCATCCACATCAATGGAGAGTGCGCGGGAAATCTTTGGCAGGCCGGGCATGAGCATAATGTTGCCGGAAACCACGACGACAAAGCCGGCGCCAGCAGAAAGCGAAGCGTCCGTAACATGGAGCGTCCAGCCCTCGGGCGCGCCCATGAGTTTCGGATTATCTGTCAGGGAATACTGCGTCTTAGCGATGCAGACGGGCAGCCGACCGTGCCCCCAATCCGTAAATTGGCGAAGCTTTTCGGTGGCCATGGGACTGAACTGCACATCGGCTGCGCCATAGATCTGTCTTGCGACTTTCGAGACTTTTTCGGCAAAGGGCTCTTCGAGCGAGTACATGGGGCGCGCGCCGGGTGAAGAGTTTTTCTCGATCAGTTCGACAACCTTTTCGGCAAGCTCCTGAGCACCTGGCCCGCCACGGGTGAAAGCTTCAGAGTAAGCGGTGGTCACGCCGTGCTCGCGGCAATAAGCGGCTAGCATCTGAAGATCCGTCTCGGTGTCAGCAGGAAAGCGATTCAGAGCGACGATTGTCGGCACGCCGAAGCTGCGTAGAATGCGGATATGGCGGCCCAAGTTCGGAAGACCCCGATCGAGGTCTCCTTCTCCCTGGTTCGTGATGCTCTGCACGGTGGTCACAAGAACGGCCGCGGCTGGAGTGTTGCTTGATTGCTGCATGACGATATCGAAGTACTTTTCAGCTCCTAGGTCGGAAGCAAATCCAGCTTCATTGACGACGTAGTCGGCAAGGCGCATTCCCATTTTCTGGCAAATGACGCTGCTGGTTCCGTGAGCAATGTTTCCGAAAGGCCCGGCATGAACGAATGCCGGAGTGCCATCCGTGGTCTGGACGAGATTGGGAAGAATCGCATCGGTAAGAAGCGCCATCATGCCGCCCGCCGCGCCGAGGTCTTTTGCAGTGACCGGCTTTCCATCGCGCGTGATCCCGATGACGATAGAATCGAGCCGGCGCCTTAGATCCTTAAGATCACGAGAGAGGGCGATGATGGCCATGACTTCCGAGGCAGCCGTGATTACGAATCCAGTCTGGCGAGCGCCTCCGTCTCTTTTACTGTCCAACGCGATGGCGATGCGGCGTAAGGCACGGTCGTTCATATCCAGCGCTCGCGGCCAACTGACCTTTTCGGGGTCGAGATTCAACTCGTTGCCGTGGAAAAGATGGGCGTCCAACAGTGCAGCCAATAAGTTATGCGCCGAAGAAATGGCGTGAAAGTCGCCGTGGAAATGAAGATTGATCTTGGCGGCAGGCTCGATTTGCGAAAGCCCTCCTCCGGCTGCGCCACCTTTCATTCCGAAGACAGGCCCGAGCGAAGGCTCTCTTGATGTGATGACCGCTTTCTTGCCAATCAAGGAGAGACCTTGTGTCAGGCCGATGGCAGTGACCGTCTTGCCTTCACCGGCGGCAGTTGGTGTGGTCGCGGTCACCAGAATCAATTTTCCGCGTGGTGGAAAAGCGGGATCGGTTAAAAGTTCCAGGCGTATCTTTCCGCCATAGCGGCCGAGGGGTTCAAAATACTTATCGGGTAACTGAAGCTTGCGGGCGATTGCGTCAATCGGGAGAAGTGGTTTCTGCATGACCGGGGTGAGATCGGAGACGCCAAGCTGCGAAGATATTATATCCATCTTTGAGCCGAACGATGAGGCATGTTTCACAATTCGACAAAAGCGTTGAAAACCGCGCGAGCTTAGAGCCCACCTGTGGCAAAGGGAGCCGTAAGGAGGACCGGAGAACTGCGGGGGAGGGGGCCGAAGGGGAATTGGCCTCCCGGCCAAGCATAGGGAATGTTCTCGCTCTAAAATGCCATGATTCTGCAGTAAGTAGCGGCTTTTTGAAAAGGACAGACCGCTTTGTATATTTGAAGTGCTCGTGCATTGGACTTATGGCTGACGGAGGAATCTTATCTATTTCTTGGGAATAGACGTGGGCACTGGAGGGACTCGGGCACTGCTGATTGACGAGCGCGGGTCGGTCGCGGCGTCAAGCACCGAGGAGCACGTACCGTTTTCTTCGCCACATCCGGGATGGGCGGAGCAGAATCCGGGCGATTGGTGGCGCGCGACAACGGTGGCCGTACGCAATGTGCTGGGCAAGGCCGGCACACGGGGCAGCGAAGTGCGATGCGTCGGATTCTCAGGCCAGATGCATGGCGCGGTTTTGCTCGATGCTGGCGGTGAAGTGATTAGGCCGGCGCTGATCTGGTGCGATCAGAGAACCGAAAGGCAGTCTCAAGAATTGGCGAGCATCTTCGGTTTGGAACGTCTGATCCAGCACACGTGTAATCCTCCTCTGACAAACTTCACTTTGACGAAGCTGCTGTGGGTGCGGGAAAACGAGCCGCAGAACTGGGAATGCGTGCGGCACATCCTGCTGCCGAAGGACTATGTGCGATTTCGGCTGACGGGAGAGCAGGCTATTGATGTGGCGGATGCTTCCGGAACGCTTCTGCTCGACGTCGCGAACCGAGAGTGGTCCAAGGAAGTGGCGAACGGGGCGGGGATTGCCAAGGAGTGGCTTCCCCGGCTGTGTGAATCACCTGAAGTGTGCGGAACAGTGTCCGCCGCAGGCGCGGAGGCTACTGGATTAAAGGCAGGGACGCCGGTGGTTGCGGGGGCGGGGGATCAAGCGGCGGGAGCGGTGGGGATGGGAATCGTTAGCGCAGGCGCGGTCAGCGCGACGATCGGAACGTCCGGCGTGGTTTTCGCGGCGACAGATCGTCCAGCGCTCGATCCCCGGGGCAGAATGCACACTTTTTGCCACGCGATTCCCAGAAGATGGCATGTGATGGGCGTGACTCAAGCGGCCGGGCTTTCGCTGCGATGGTTCCGCGACACGTTTGGGGCCGGCAGCGACGACGGACGCGATCCTTACGAACGCTTGTCCGAGGAAGCAAGCAGAGCACCAGCAGGCGCGGAAGGACTGTTCTGGGCGCCGTACCTGATGGGGGAACGAACGCCGCATCTGGATCCGAATGCAAGAGGTGCGCTTGTGGGCATCTCGGCATCACATACGCGCGCACACGTGATTCGCGCGATCCTAGAAGGTGTGGCGTTCAGCCTGAAAGATTCGCTTTCAATTTTCGGGGAGATGAAGATGCCGGTGACAAAGATTCGGCTGGGAGGAGGCGGAGCGCGGTCGGCACTCTGGCGCCAGATTCAGGCGGACATTTACGCGCACGAAGTGGAAATTCTGGTAGCAGAAGAAGGGGCGGCGTTCGGAGCCGCGCTGCTTGCGGGGGTCGGCGCAAGTCATTGGAAATCCGTGGACGAGGCATGCGAGCAGTCCGTCCGCATCGCGTCGCGCGTTGCGCCAAACGCCAGCGCGAGCAAATTGCTGCAGAACAACTACGGAACGTTTCTTCGAATTTATCCGGCACTCCGCGCAATTGGCAGGCCACCTGCAATTTAAGACGTTGCAAATGGCGGCCAGAGAAAGCTCTGCAGTGTGCTGCGGGAATAGCCACATAGAGGCTAAACACCTCTATGGAACCTTGAGTTGAGTCACCACGCTGCCGATTTTGCCCGTCTGATTGTCTCGAACGACCATGTGTACCGTGTAATCCCCGGGAGGCAAGTTAAGAGAGTTTGCATAAGTCAGACCAGCAGACTCTATCTGCGAGACACCCTGCGGCGGGATAGTTCTGTCCAGACGTTGAGTCATTCGACCAGCCTCCTTGCCATCCGGAGAGTTTGCAATGACGATAAAATCCAGGTTGATTCGATTGTCGTGCTGTTTATCAATCGTGACGGCCCCTGAGGGGAGCGCGAGAGTGAACGGCACCTTTCGCGTGGCGCCAGAGCCTTCGACAGGCATCCAGGTGCCTGTCAACGGCAAAGTACTGAAGTTCAGAACAGACGTAATCGCAAGCAACTCTTCGGTCTCCCGAAATTTATCTTCACTTTTCTGTTCGTTGGTGAAATAGAAACCGCTGCGTGTTCGGACTTTGTAGCCGTTTCCCTCGACCTTCACATCGAGCTTTCTCCAGCCTTCTTTACCGCTCTCGTTCGTAGTGTAAGTGAGCAGATAATATTGAGAAGAGTCGTCAACCGCACGCCGAAGCAGCTGTTCAAGGTCGTTCTGGTTGTAGTACGCTTCGCCACCTGTGGCGCTCGCCAAGTACGACATCGTCTGGTGCTTGGCCGCGACAGGATCATCCATCAGTCCTGCCTCGTAAGCTTCCATCTGCGCGCTTCGCGCATTGACATGCCCGGGATCGGTTCCGATATTCGGGTTCATCGAGGTATTAATGTTAGCCCCAGGTCTGGAGGGGAGGAGCCCGCTGACGTCAATCGCATATACGGAAACGTTGGCCTGCTGTAATTGTCTCATCGCTGTTTGGGTGGCCTCTGCGTCAGCTCCCCTCATGGCACCTGCCATCGCATCGCTGCTCAGCTTGAAGCCCGCAGATGCCCAGATCAGCGATTTCCGGCCCGGAACGTCTGCAAGGTACGCCGCAATCTGCTGCAATTCCTCCAGGGTTACGCGTGCGTCCTGGGCTTGGATTGATGCGTCCACTATGGCACGCCCAGCCGCTGCTCGCGCGTTCTCAGACCCTACATCAGCCCCGGAATGGCCTATCGCTGCTGCACCAGCCACAATGGCTTCGAACTCCGAAGCTTCGATGTCGGCCTGATCGGTATTTGGTGCGGCCAACCCCACGCCGAGGCTCATGTTCTGGGTGTCCCGGGAGGAAGCGCGGGACTCCACCTTTTTGAGGGCAGCGATCAATACGCTGGTGTCGTTGGTGAAGTTGTGAATCAAATAAACATGGTTGGGTTCCAAAACGAAGAAGGAAACGAGGGTGTTTGGATCAATGAGATGGAGCAGGAAGTTTGTCACGGCTTTCTTCGCTTCGGCCTGAAATGCAAACGGCGTGTTGATGAGATCGAGGGCGATAACTTCTAACGTTTTGGGACTCTCTGCGCCAACAGAATTCGTGAATCGGTTCGAGGGAAGTTGCACTTTCTTGATTGGCGCTCCATTCGCCCTGATCTCTTCAAACGAGATGATCTTCTGGACTTTGCCATTTTCCTTGACCACAAAAGCGTTTTCGCCAAGTCCGGTGACGTGATTGCCGTCCTTGCTCGTGACGATCACGGGAACGACGACAGTGTTGGTTTTCACGCTGATCTTGTTCGTCTGAGCGGCGGCAGGTGGGGCGAAGTGAAGAAAATAAGCCGCCATAAGTAAAAATGCCGCTGATCCGATCCTGTGTATCACCTTCATGGTGACCTCCTGCCCGAAGAAAGCTCACGAGCCCTGGCCAGCGCGCTCCCGGAACTGGCACATTCAAAACACCAAGCAATCCAAATCTAGGGATTATAGAGGGCGCGCCGCGCGTGCTTCTCTCAATGACAGCTTGGCACCTTGCGCCAATGATGTCCAGATGTTGGATTAATCGTGCTGGAAATAGACAGAACACTCCAGGCTGCCGGTTGTTCCAGGCTAGGTCAGGTATGGCAGTACGTTGGCCAGTGCAAGTAGCGGGTTGCGGCTTCTTGCAAAGCTCCGGCGACCGAGGAGAAGTTTGCGGCAACGTGGTGCTCGAAGCCGTTTGCGCAAATATAGTGCAGTAAACGCTGCATTTCGGGGATTTCCACGACGCCGGCGCCGCCAAACGTTTCGAGCGGATCGTCAGTGAACTGGCCCTCCCCGACATAGCCGCGAATCTTTCCTTGCCGGTCGTCGGTAGAGAATCGAGCGAAGCTCATCGCTCCAGCCTTCACCAGACCCTCGCAAGTGCCGAACGTGTTTTCTTTCCCCACCGTGCCTGCAATGATCGCCTGGTACTCCATCTTCACATTCTTGAAAAAGTGCTTCGGCAAATTGCTGCAATGGAAACACACGGCTTTGTTGGGATCGGAGCCGTAGTTGTTGTTCCAGTCAAGCAAGGCGCTCGGCGTGCCGGAAGCGAGGCGCAATATGTGCATGCTGAGCACGCCGCAGACGTCCACTTCACAGGCGCTGGAATGCAGGTTGTCGCTCATCATGCTCATCATGGTGCAAGGGACCACACCAAGGTTCTCTTCGAGCGAAGTCCAGCACTGCACGGCGCTTACGGTAACCTCCGTGGCTTTCATCCAGGCGTCCACGACGGAGGAAAGTTTGGCCATTTTAAGGAGGGCGGCATCGGGAACACCGGCGGTAGAAACATACTGCCGAATGGCCGCGAGCTTCGCCTGCACGCTGTCGTCCGTGTCCTTCAGACGCCCGATGCGCCCGAGAACTTCGCTCAGATCCAGAGTTTCCACGGAAACGCCGTTGGCTTCGAGAATTTTTTCGCTGTACCGGACGGTGTTGAACGCGGCCGGGCGGGCGCCGATAGAGCCGATGCGAAGATTCTTGAGGCCCTTGACCACGCGGCATGTCGCGGCGAAGGTGTCGAGATCGCGGGCGAAGTCTGGGGAATCCGGGGAAACGGTGTGAAGAGTGGTCAGAGTAAAAGGAATGCCGTATTGCGAAAGATTGTTACAAGCGGACATTTTTCCGCAAAAGCTGTCGCGGCGGTGAGTGATTTTCATCTTACCGGGCGTATCGGGCGTCGCCTGGACAAGCACGGGAACGTTCAAGCGCGCGAGACGCAGGGTATCCGCAATGGCCCGCTCGTCGCCGAAGTTCGGCAAGGTAACGATGACGCCGTCAAGCTCATCCGCATGTTTCCGAAACAGGCCGGCGCAAAGCTTGGCTTCCTCATAGGTTTCGACAGCGCCGTGTTTGCTCTGGTCTTCGCCAAGAACGACGGCTGCAAAGCCCGACCTCTCGAGAGCCTGAAGCATTTCCTGGCGGCCGCTGGATGCCAGATGGCCGGGGAAGAAACCGCGATTACCGACAATGACGCCAAACGTATTCTTCGCGCTCATCTCCAGAAACTCCTCTTCACGCGCCGCGCTTCGGCCGGTAAAAGGCGACGTAGCCGCCGCCGATGACAATCAAGAGTGCACCCCACCACACCGGGGCATGCAAGTTCGAAAGAACGGTATCCGGCGGATGCGGCCATTCCGCCAAGCCGCTCGCTAGAATCAAGACGCCATAGAGCAAAAGCAAGAGCCCGACGAAGAACCAAACAGGAATGATGTGGTGTTTTTCGGTCATGGATTTCACCAGAAAATGATCTGCAAGACTACCAGAGCTATGAGGGCCACAGCACCCCAGAGGGCCGGCGTATGGAGCCAGCTTGCGTGTTGCTCGCGCGGCACATCCGTGAGGCTATACACGAGGCCTCGCAGTTCCTCGTCAGGTTTGGGCTTCGTCACCGCGGTGAGGAGCACGGTTACAACGACGCAAGTGATGCAAGCCCACAAGGCCTGATACATGTCTTGGGCGAGACCCGAAGCATGCGGATCAAGCGCGAAGACGTGGACCCAGCGTTCCGGGAAAAATTTATTGAGAATGAAGATTGTAACGGACGTGCTCACACCTGCAAACAGACCCCCGAATCCGGCAGCCCTGCTGACACGTTTCCAAAGCATGCCGAGCAGTACGGTGCCAAAGAGCGGCGCCACGAACATGCCGAAGAGCGCTTGCACGTAGTCCATGATGCTCGCGAAATGCATCACGATGTAAGCCGTTCCAATACTGATGAAAAGCCCGATCAGCGTGCACCAACGCCCGATATGGACGTAATGTGGATCAGAAGCGCCCTTCCTCAGGAAGGGCCGGTAGATGTCGTAGGTCCAAACCGTGGCGAAAGCGCTGACGTTTCCGGCCATACCTGCCATGAAGCCGGCGACAAGTGCGGTTATGCCGAGGCCTAGCAAGCCCGGCCCGCAGTAGC
>Ga0335077_10006947_pt1 | contig 13992 bp, 14 predicted proteins | sample Lox_Sample_31_FD_207151 | JGI IMG/M metagenome (GOLD analysis project Ga0335077, IMG submission 207151) | Soil microbial communities from Loxahatchee National Wildlife Refuge, Florida, United States - Lox_Sample_3.1 | ecosystem: Environmental > Terrestrial > Soil > Wetlands | place: USA...
ACGGTTACAGATTCGCGATTATAGATTCACGCGCCGGAATGATCACTCATCGGCCGCCTTCACTCCGCAGTCGGCGACTCCACCCCGGCCGCGGCCTGCAGCGCATCGCCGATGAGCATCACAGCCTTCCAGTCGCTTAGAAATTCGGCTCCCCACTGCCGGTAGAAATCAATCGCGGGAGTATTCCAGTCCAGCACCTCCCAGCGCATGCAGAAGTAATCCTCCTCCCAAGCCACCGCCGCCACGCGCGCGAACAGCGCCTTGCCGATCCCCTGTTTGCGGAACTCAGGACGCACAAAAATATCCTCCAGAAACAGACCGGCGCGTCCCTGGAAAGTGGAGTAGAAATCGAAGTAGAGCGCATAGCCCGCAGTCTGGCCATTCCACTCCGCGATCAGCGCGCGGAACTTCGGATGCGGGCCGAAGCCGTCGCGCAGAATGTCGTCTTCGGTCACAATGGTCTCATGGGCCAGGCGCTCGTACTCCGCGAGTTCGTGAATCAAGGTCTTCAGCAGCGGCGCATCCGATGCGGCCGCCGCCCGGATGTTGAGCATGGTTGGGAGTCTCCGAGGCGGGAATTGCGTCAGGCAGCTATTATATAGGGACTTTTACGGAGGATTTCATGTCACGCATTGCCTTGGTGGAACCGGAGCAGGCGCCGCCCGAAGTAAAAGAAATCTACCAGACAACGCTGCGCGGAAAGCCGGGCAACGTCCACAAGGTGATGGCGCAGCGCCCGGAGATGTTGAAGAATTTTCTTCCTTTTTACGCCAGCGTAGGTCGTTCGCTGGAGCGCAAGCTGTATGAACTCATCTACATTCGGGTTTCCATCATCAATAACTGCCGCTATTGTCTGCAGCACCACCTGGCATCGTCCAAACGCGCCGGAGTGACGCCCCAGGATTGGGCGGCGCTCAAGGCCGGCAACTACAGCAGCTTTTCAGAGAAAGAGCGCGCCGCGCTCACCTACGCCGAGGAGTTAACCCGCGCGCCGGGTGACATCGATGACGAAGACTTCGCGCCACTCAAAGCGGAGTTTTCTGACGCCGAGATCCTGGATATTCACATTCTTGTCGGGCTTGCCAACCTCACCAATCGCTTCACCGGCCCGCTCGGCCTGCCGGTGGAGTTTCCGGAAGAGCATATTTAGGCTGGGCTTTACTGCTCTCGCTTCGCAATCAGCCGCAGGACGAAGGCCGCAAGGGAAAAGAACACGCAGAGATATGCGAACCAGTCGCCGTGGCGAGTGTAGAACGTAGTCTCGTTGGAGAGTGCATAGGGCGCAAGCAGCGCCGTGCGGGTTTTACGCGGGATCTGTGCCACGATCCGGCCCAGCGGATCGATCACCGCGGTCACGCCGGTGTTGGTATCGCGCAGCAGCCAGCGATCGTTCTCCACCGCCCGCATCCTCGCCTGCTTCAGGTGCTGCGCGTAAGCGCCGCTGTCGCCATACCAGCCGTCGTTGGAGATGTTCACGAAAACCTGCGCGCCTTCTGCCGCGGTCTGGCGCACTTCGTCAGGAAAGATCGACTCGTAGCAAATGAAGACTCCGAGCCTGGTATCGCCGGCCTGTAGCGGAGCGCGCGAATCGCCGCGGGCAAAGTCGCCCACTTGGTCGGTCAGCCCTGACGCAAACGAGAACACCCTCCGGAAGGGCACATATTCGCCGAATGGAACCAGGTGAATCTTGTCATAGCGGGCGACCCACTCCCCGCCGGGAGTGACCAGCGCCGCCGAGTTGTAAACCTGCGTAGGAACTCCAGGCGAGGCATTGCGCACCCCGAGGCTGCCGGCAACCACCCACGCGTTGGATTGGCGCGCCATGCCGCTGACGGCATCGCGAAATGTGGGATCGGTGGTGTAGAAAGGCGCAGGCGACTCCGGCCACACGATCAGGCCGGGACGCGGCAAACCGCGCTGCCGCGCCCCATTATCGACCGCGCTCGTGCTGATGGAAGTCAGGTCACGCAAGGTTTCGTTGAAGTACTCCTTGGTCCAATCCGCGCTGTCTAGAATCGGTACGTTCTGCTGCACCAGCACCGCGGTGTGGTCCGCAAGCAGGGCAGGGGGCATAATCCAGCGCGTGGCCTGCAAAACGCACGCGGCGCTCAGCGCCATCAGCAGAAGCGGTTTGCGTTTGTCGCGGCGCAGCAGGAAAGCCGCCGCCACCGCCGCATTCACCAGCATGATCTCAAACGACAAGCCGTAAACGCCGGTGAAGCGGGCAATGCGTCCCAGGGGGATGTTATCCACTTGCGTGACCCCCAGCAGGTCCCAGGGGAATCCCGAAATACGCGTGCGCGCCAGTTCCACCGCGACCCACAACACCGGGGCGGCCATTAAGGCGCGCCGGTTGAAGGGGCTTTTCCCGGCTAACGCGCTCACCAGCAGTCCGAAGGCACCGTGATACAACCCGAGGTAGAGAGAGAACAGGATCAGGATCAAAAAGGCCAGGGGAGCATTCACTCCTCCGAAATGGCGCATCGTGCCGTAGATCCAGTAGCAGGTGCAGCTATACCAGAGAATTCCACAGAAGTACGCCAGCAGAAAGGCCTGCCACGGCTTGGCCGGCAGCAGCTTGATGCCCTCCTCCAACTGCAGCGTTCCGGAATCGCGTGCCCGCAACAGCGCCACCAGCAGCGGCGCCACAGCAACCCAGCCGAGAAAGTAGAGATCGGGCAAAGGGAAGATTACGATCTGCAGTCCAGCCGAAAACAGGACCAGCAGCCAGGCGCGCTTGTGGATGCCCAACACCGGGCAAGAATAGCAAACCGGAGAGCGTTAAGGGCGCCCGCCCGCGCCAAGCGCGCGCCGCTTATGACGGCAATTCATTTTTCTGACTATGCCGCCTCACGCCGCATCGGATAATATAAGTGGCCATCATGCAAGCCATCATTAACCTGGGAATTCGCCTGCTGGAGGGCATTTTTGCGCTGGGCATGGCCGGATCGGCCATCGTTCTGATATTGAGCGGGATTGAAGATATCGAAACCTTGTTCGGTTCGGAGAAATCCCAACCTCACTGAGCTGCTCCTTAGCTCCGGCATGGCATCCTCCTTTCAACCCGGTGGTTCAACCTCCGACCGCGTGCGCATTGTCGTGGCCACGTCGGTCATGCTCACGTTCATCTCTTATTGGCGCGCCGCCGCCATTGTGCTCAATGACTTAGGCTCCTCCGCCTTTTACGCCGCCGGCATCGCCGAGCAGGCAATCGGAAAATCCGCTCCCTGGTTCATCGTCGCCGTCATGCTGTTTTCTTTCACGGTGCGCGCGGTTTACGTGGAGAGCTGTTCCATGTTCGTGCGCGGCGGCGTGTATCGCGTGGTGAAGGAGGCTTTGGGGGGCACGCTGGCGAAGTTGAGCGTCTCTGCCCTGATGTTCGATTACATCCTCACCGGGCCGATCTCCGGCGTGTCTGCTGGGCAGTACATCGCCGGCCTGATCAACGACGTCTTCGCCGCCGCCGATGCTCACGGCTGGATTCCGCGCAGCGTGCACGCCATCTTCAACGGTACGCCGCACGTGAACGTGAACTGGACCTCAGTCATCTTCGCCCTCGCGGTGACGATTTACTTCTGGTGGCAGAACACGAAGGGGATCCACGAGTCCAGTGAGAAGGCCCTGCAGGTGATGAAGGTCACCACCGTGATGGTCGTTCTCCTGCTGGCGTGGTCGGGCATCACGCTGCTCAAGAACGGATACCAGCCGGTGCCGCTACCCACTCCTGGCAACCTGAATTTCAGCAGCGAGTCGCTCGGCTTTTTGAAGCACACCGATCTCGCCCAGGATCTGGCACGCAAGTTCGGGCTGTTCGGAATTCTTATCGCCTTAGGGCATTCGGTGTTGGCGATGAGCGGCGAGGAATCGCTCGCCCAGGTGAACCGCGAACTGGCGCATCCCAAGCTGAAGAACCTCAAGCGGGCAGCGGTGATCATCGCCATCTACAGCTTCGTTTTTACCGGGCTGACCGCGCTGTTGTTCGTGATGATCATCCCGGACTCGGTCCGGGTGCCGGTTTACAAAGACAACCTCATCGCAGGCCTCGCCATGTATCTGTGGGGGCCGCTGCTGTTACGGCTCGCGTTTCGCGCCTTTGTCGTGGTCGTGGGCTTCCTCATTCTCTCCGGGGCAGTGAATACAGCCATCATCGGATCCAACGGCGTCCTGAACCGGGTGTCGGAAGATGGCGTGCTCACCGACTGGTTCCGCAGGCCCCACCCCCGCTTCGGGACCACCTACCGCATCATCAACCTCGTCGTCATCTTTCAAGTATTCACCATTCTTGCCAGCCGCGGCAACGTGTACTGGCTGGGCGAAGCTTACGCCTTCGGTGTGATCTGGAGTTTCACCTTCAACAGCCTGGCGATGCTGGTGCTGCGCTTCAAGTACAAAGGCGAGCGGGGATGGAAAGTTCCGCCCAATTTCACCATCCGCGGGGTTGAGATTCCGGTCGGGCTGGCTTCGGTATTCATGGTCTTGCTGTCCGTGGCGATCGTCAACCTATTCACCAAATCCCTGGCCACGGAGGCGGGCATTTCTTTTTCGGCGGCATTTTTTCTGATCTTTACCGTTTCCGAGAGAATGAACCGCCGCCGCCATGCTCTGGCGGCTGAGCAGTTGAAAGAACACTTCCAGTTGCTGCAAAGCGACAAGGTGGAGCGCACCGGACTGGGCATCCGGCCGGGCAATGTGCTGGTCACGATTCGCGACTACAACACCCTCACCCACCTGAAGTGGGTGCTGGAACGCATCGACGAGAAAGAGCAGGACATCGTGGTGATGTCAGCCCGGGTCAGCCAGTTCGGCACCGCCGCCTACGACCTGGCGACAGAGCAGATTTTCAGCGACTACGAACAGACTCTATTCACGCGCGCGGTCTCCGTGGCCGAGAGTTTTGGCAAACACGTATCGTTGCTGGTGGTGCCGGCGCGCGACGTATGGTCGGCGATCGTGCAAACCGCCATCAACCTCGAGTCCGCCGCGGTCGTCGCGGGCCTCTCCAGCAAGATGGCGGCGCAGGAGCAGGCCTTTGAACTCGGAAAAGCATGGGAGGCGGCCGAAGAGCCCAAGCGGCAGTTCGTCCTGCAGGTGGTGCATTCCGATATGAACGTGGACACCTTCCGCATCGGCCCGCACACCCCGACCATGAAGACCGAGGATGTCCACCTGGTGCACCGCCTGTGGCTGAATATTACCCGCGAGCCCGGACTGGACAAACTACATCACCATGACATCCTCACCCAGGCGCTCGCTCGCTTTGCCCGCGAGTGCTCCGGGCAGGAGCGCGAAGAAATTCTGAAGGAGTTGCGCCGGGTTTCCTCCGACGACAACACTCCAGGAGGGGACGTTATTCCACGAGTGATTGGTGGACCTCCGGAAGATGCGACGGCCAGCGATGGCCCGGCAGCCAATCCGGCCGAGCCCCCCGCAAAGCCGGAGTCGAAGTAGAAAGCCTTCATCGCTCTCCCCGTCCCCGGATCGATGTCGTCCCGAGCGAAGCGAGGGATCTGGGTATTTGCCTCCCGCAGCAGTTCCGACGGCGGCGGCAAGAACCCAGGTCCCTCGCTTCGCTCGGGATGACATCGGAATCTTTGTGTTCTCAGCTCCCGGCGGTTCAATCAACCGCCGTGGAACTTCTCACCTGCAGCCGCACGAACCTGACCAACTCGGGCGTGACGTAATTCGGCGGACGTATGCGGAAAACGGGACGCGCCGCCACCGACTGCAACGAAACGCTCCGCCACTTCTCCGCGCCATCCTGCGATTCGTGCAGAACCACCGCATCCGCCCGATCCAGAAACTGCTGTGCCGAGGGTTTGAAATCGGCGGTCGCGGGATCGAGAACCACGATATAGAGATCGGGCCGCAGAAATTTTAGAACGCTGTTCGATTCCACAATCACGTTGGCCGCCCCGGCAAGCCTATCGCGCACCCCCGGCATAGCCTCGGCAAGCAGGCCCTGCCGGGTGCGCACCCACCACGCCCGCTCCGCCCCCGCCGCCAGAAAGCGCGATGTGTCGCTCTTACCCGAACGCTCCAATTCCTCGGAGATGGCCCAGGTATGGTCATCCGTAGCGCAGTGGCACGGTTCGCCGTCAGCGGAGCAGATGCCATGCCCGTACTGTGTGATCTTGACGGCCGTCCAGGAGAATTCGGGCAGTGCGGCGATAAGCCCGGCGACCACGCTGGTCTTTCCCACGTTGCGCGAATGCCCGCCGATGACGATGACTGACATTTGGTCGTTGGCCGTTCGTCGTTGGTCGTTGGTCGTTGGCGACTCTACCGTTTCCTTGCCAGGCGGGCCAGCGCGGCCAGTTCCTTCAAATATTCGCGCAGCGGCTTGGCCGGGGTGCCCCAGAATGCGATGCCTTTCCCCCGGAGCACCTTGTTGGGAAGCACTCCGCTCTGGCCTCCGAGCATGACGCCTTCTCCAATCCGTGCGCGCTCCCCGATGCCCACCTGTCCGCCCATCACAACATTGTCTTCCACGACGATACTGCCGGAGAAGCCGGTCTGCGCGGCGATCACTACGTTCTCGCCGAGTTGCACGTTGTGGCCGATGTGCACCAGGTTGTCGATCTTCGTCCCTCGGCCGATGCGGGTCACTTCCAGCGCGCCGCGATCGATGGTCGAGTTGGCGCCGATCTCGACGTCATCTTCGATTTCCAGGCGTCCGATCTGGGGGAATTTTTCGTAACGTCCCGTAGCCTTGTCGCGCACGTAGCCGAAGCCGTCACTGCCCAGCACAGCCCCCGAGTGCACGATGACCCGGTGGCCCAGCCGCGTCCCGGCATAGATCGAAACGTTGGGATAAAGTTGGCAGTCCTCTCCCAGCACGACGCCGGCGCCCAGCACGCACCCGGCGCCGATGCGGGAACGCGCTCCGATGGCGGCGCCACCTCCCAGCACAACTCGTTCCTCCAAAATGACATCCCGGCCAAGCTTCGCCGATAACGGCACAACTGCGGTGGGATGAACACCAGCCTGCGGTTTGCGAGAGGGACACAAGATTGCCGCCGCGCGGGCGAAAGCCAGCCGCGGTTGCGACGCCACCAACAGCGGCTTGCGCGGCGAAGCGACTACCGCCGATTCCCCGACGATCACCGCAGAGGCATCGCAGTCCATCGCCAGGCTCAGATTCTTTTCGTCCTCCACAAATACCAGATCACCCGGCGAGGCCGAACCGATGCTGGAGACTCCGTTCAACTCCACGGCTCCATCCCCCACCACTCGGCCCTGCACATGATCGGCAACTTCCTGCAGCGAGCGCTTCATGGCATGTTTTTATACGTTTGCGAGAGGAAAGGAAAGCAAGGTTCGAGAGCATGGACTCCTTGGCGCTTCGGCGCGGCGCGAACGGCTCAGTCACAGCACCCGGCGTCACCCGCCGCGGTTACCTCCGCTGCCGACAAGACTACTTCCTCGCTGGCCTTCTGCCGGCGCGGGACTAAAATAAATCGATGGAACGAAAAGTCTTCTGGACGGCTTTTACCGTTCTCGGCCTGGTCGCTGATTTTACCCTGCCCCTCTGGTGGGCCCTGGGGGCCACCATTCCCATCGTGTTCATAAGCTGGTGGGTAGCCTACCGCAGCGAGTGGTTCGGCTGAACCGCTGCCTGCGCGCGACTGTGGTAGTGCGGACCTCCCGCCCGTAAAAGAGCCGTCATCAGTCTGCGCCTGACAACGCCATTCAGGCTCAACGTCCGGCCCTTCTCAGCGGTCCCAGCGTCCTCAGCGGTTAAATCCAAGACAATTAGAGCCTCATGAGAAATGACCCACGACTGCCCCGCTTCCACCAGTAACCCCCAGTCATATTACCGAGGTACTAACACCGTTCTAATTCGCCCGTACCGTTTTCGCGCGCCCCGATTTAGGACAACATGCTTCTCGACGCTTCCGTTTTTCCCTCTGTGATCGCGTGCCCTAAACACTCGGCGGAGCGAGTTCCCCCGGAAAGATTAAAACTGCATTAGAGAGAGAGGATGCACTACATGAACGCAGGGAAGTTGATGCAAGTCACGCTGGTGGCGCTGATGATGGCTGGGGCGGCTTCACTGGCCTCGGCACAGGCGCTCAATTCGGGAGCGCAAACGATCGCTCTGAACGCTACTCTGAACGAATCTTTGACCTTAAGCCTGTCGGCCAATTCCGTCTCCTTTAACCTCACGCCCGGCAATGCCACCAACGCCGGCGGCGGTACCATTACCGCCACTACCAGTTGGGTGCTGAAGCCCGGGCGGACGGCAGTCGGCGTCTATGCCTACTTCACCAGCGCTGCCGCTGCGTTGACGGACGGGTCGAACAACATTCCGTCGTCGGCGTTCAGCATCTCGGATAACGGCGGAACGGCCGCCGCGTTGACCAACACGGTCGCCTTCGGCGGCGCCAACGCCGGACTGCAACTGGCCAACGTAGCCATCACCGGAACCAACCGCAACAGCAGCCGCAACGACGTGATGGCATTCAACATCAATCTCAGCGGAGGCACTCTGCCCCAGTTGCCGGCAGGCACCTACGCTGGCACCCTGAACATTCAAGCGCAAGCCACACCGTAGCTCGCCTGAACGTTTTTCTCAGCGACCACACAAACAAGCGCACGGCAAAGGTTAAAGGGGAAGCCTTGCGGCCTTTGCCGGCCGCGCTTGTTCCCGGCACAGATTAAGACCGAGGCGAAACGATGGCGGTGGGCTGGAAACATCTACGGGCAATAGCACTGGCGGCCTGCATGATCGCGGCTTCACCCCGTTTGGGCGTTGGCCAGGTCATCAAGTCGCCGGCGGGCGCGATCAGCCTGAATGCATCTGTGCCGGAGTCGGTCACGCTCAGCCTCTCGGCTTCGGGCGTCAACTTCACTCTGCTTGCCGGAAAGGCCAGCAATCCCGGCAGCACGTCGGTTACGGCGACGACCACGTGGACGTTCAGCAGCAACCACAACGTCACCCTGTATGCCTATTTCAGCAGCAGCACGGCGGCGCTCACCGATGGCGCCGGGCACAACATTCCATCCTCCGCCTTCCAGATTTCCCACAACGGTGGCGCCTGGCAAGGCCTGACAAATTCCGTCGCCTTCGGCGGCGCCAACGCCGGGCTCAACCTTGGAAGATCGCGCGCCAACGGCACTAACCGTCAAGGCAGCAGAACCGACATCATGAATTTCAATATCAACCTGACCGGCGGCACGCTGCCCCAGTTGCCCGCCGCAACTTATACGGGAACGCTCACCCTACAGGTCCAGGCGTTGTAGGGGTGCGAGAAAGCACGCAATTGACGATGAATCGCCGGAAGCAGGAATTGAAATTTAACCCGCCATGGGCTCGGGCGCTTTGCTTGCTCCTCAGCCTGTTTGTGGGACTGTGTCTCTGGGACGTTTCAGCCGCGGCCCAAACCGTGCGGCCGGTCATCGCCGAACTGGGCAATCCTGCCAAGGGACGCATTGAATATGTGAATGACAGCCTTACGCCACTGAGCGTGGTGCTCCAAGCCAAGAGCTTCACCGTTTCGGAGACCGGCGAGATCGCCTACCGGCCGCTCGATCCCAATATCCATCTGAAGCTTTCCGCCACCAGCTTCCGGCTGCAGCCGCAGCAGAGTTACTACGTCTTTTACGAGGCCAACACCGACGCAGCGCCGGCGTGGTTCGTTGTGTACGCGGCCTTCTCCGGATTTCCCTTTCGCACCCAGGAAGGAATGTCGGTTCGCCTGGAACTGCCGCACACTGTCTATCTGCTGCCCAAGCACGGCGTGGAGAAGGCGGAAGTGGTGGTCAGCCGGGCGGAATACAACCAGCCGCAAAAGACCCTGACGCTGGAAGTTGAGAACACCAGCGGTAATTTCGGCCGCATCCTGCAGACCACTGTCGCCTACGGCAGAAAAAAGGAAGAAGGGCCCGGCTTCCCTATCTTTCCTCATAGCAAGCGGACCGTCGAAATTCCGCTGAGCGAACCCGACCCGCCTAGCCAGGTGGTCCTGCAGTTGCGGGACTTCAAAATCGAGCAGTCGCTCCCGCCGCGGAGCCCGTGATGATGGCGGTTGCTGCTCCTCCGCGCCGGCAATCCTGCCTGCAACTCGCGCTTTTCTTCGCCGTGCTCGCGGCTGCGCCCCTGCACGCCCAGATTTTCAAGCTGCAAGGCGGCGATTCCAGCCTTCTCGATGCCAGCGGCGGCTCCATCGATTTCAAAGCTTCCAATTATCAGGGCTCTCTGGGAGCAGGATTCTTTCAGGGAAGATTCGCGCTGGGAGCCTCGCTGCAGACTCAGTTTCGCGGATATACCTGGGTCGCAGGCGACGATAACGTTCAGTTCGACCTGCCCACCGACATCTTCGACGGCGGCCACTATTTCACCGCGCGAGGCGCAGGATTTTCCAAAGGCGACGCCGACAATCGCCTCTTCGTCTTCGGGGGCGTGACTTCGACCTGGCTGGGAACCGGGTTCTTTTCCTCCGCCCAGGCCGAGGATCCCGCAGGAATTCTTTTCTATCAGCGGCGACTCAGCGAGACCTTTCGGCTCTATTCCCGGATGATTCTCTCCCGCCGCAATACCTCGCTGCAGGCGCTGGAGTGGCAACCGAAGAAATGGCTGAAAAACGCCATCACCGCCGGAACCGGCTCCGGCCAGGGATACTTCGCCACCTCGAGCGATCTGGAGCTGAAGACCTTAAGCCTTCGCGCCAGCTACGTGTTCGCCGGCCAGGATTTCCGCCGGGTCAACGTGCCCAGCCTGATGGACTCGGAGGCCGATCGCGGGAACGTGGAGGCCACCTACCAGCCCAACTCCAGCGTGAGCCTCACCGCCGGCCATCGCGAACTGCTGCAGCCTCTCAGCCTGGATAGCCCGCTGGAACGGGCTTCCGTGAACGAACTGGCAGGCAACTTCCACATCTCCAACACTTACTTTGGCGCCGGGCTTTTCACCTCCAGCGTGACCCAGCGCATGACGCAAGGCACTAATCTGTATCTTGGCCACCGCATCGGCGAGCGGGTGGAGATGACCGTCAACTACTTCACCAGCCACACCACGTCCGCCACCGCGCCCGGCGCAACCACTCCCATGCTGAGCGGGACTTTCCGCGAAAAGCTTTCGCCCCGCTTCAGCCTGCTGCAACTCGTCACCCGCTACAACGGCCAGTGGACAGCGGCTTACGGCGGAGAATTTCTCACCAACCGCCTCAATGTGCGGGCTGACTACCAGAATGTCTATCTGCCGTTCCGTCCTGACCGCCCTTTCGAGCAGGCGTTGGCGCTGGACGCTTCGTTGCGCATCGTAGGACCGATCCGGCTCACAGTCGGCTCCAACGTCGCTCCCGACGGCCGCATTCGCTACACCTTCGGGGGAAGCACCTATCTTTATCGCTACCGCGGCCTCTCACCCTGGCACTCCGAATCGCCGGACTCCTACAACTTCCCCAAGTACCTCGTGCAGGGCGTCGTACGCGACGAACAGGGCGCGCCGATCCAGGGTGCTGCGCTGAAGATCAATGGCGAAACCGTGTACACCGACGAAGCCGGGCACTTCATGCTGCGCCTGCGTCGGCGCTCGCCCGTCTCTTTTCAGCTTGCCCCCGACGAATTCTTGATCGCAGGCAAGTTCCAGATAGTGCATGCCCCCGCCACCGTGATTCCCGACACCGAAGACCGCACCGGACAAACCGAAGTGGTCCTGCGCCGCATGAAGCCGTAAACTAAATCCCTCCCTCGGCGCCCTCTGCGGCGGTCCTTGGCGTCCTCGGCGTTTCAAGATTTTGCTGATTCCAGCAAAGAAGAATCTTAAATCGCCGAGACCGCAAAGAACGGCCGCCGAGTTCTCCGAGTAAGCCCGCAGAAAAAGGGGCCGGCTGAATAGCCGGCCCCAGGCATCAGGGAGCAAATCTCCTATCAGCTTCTACTTGGAACGCTTCACTGCCTGGATCTCTCCAAACAGTCCATGGCTCTCGTCATCCGGCCCAGCCGTAAAGAACAACGCGTTGGTGGGACCGGCGGCCGCGCCATTGCCGAACGCAATGGCCCAAAGCCCGTCAATCGCGATGGGAATGTGATGCTTCATGCGCAACGTGCCGTGGAAGTTGCCGCTGTGGTGGCCGTAGGCATGGATGCGGCCATCGCCGAAGTTGCCCACCAGCAAGTCACCGCTGAATTTGCCGAAACCGGCAGGCGCCAGCGCCAACCCCCACGGAGCGTTTAGCCGGCCGCGCGACACCAGCCGATGGGCATGGTCGCCGTCCAGGTCGAAAACATCCACGAAGCCGAAGCCGCGGCCCGCGACGTCGTCTTCCTTCTCGTCATCCTGCTTGGCAAACGTCACGTACAGTTTGCCGTTGATGGTCTGAATCCCGAACGGCGCGTAGCCATCGGGAAGGCGATAGTCGGTGAATTGCTTTACCAGTTGGAACTTGCCGTCATACATTTCCACGTAGCCATCGTGGAAGTTGGTGACGTAGATGAAATTCTTCCCTTGTTTGGTCGTGGCAATGGCCAGTCCTTTATAGATCGCGCCCAGGCCGGAATTGTCCACCGCCAGAATTGCATTGTTGCGGTCGATGGCCGGACTCCAGCCGCTGATGGTGCCGTCTTCGGTGGCGAAAAGGAATGCCGGCACCGCTGAGACTCCATTGCCCGACACTATGAAGTCTGTAGTGTTGTTGAAAACCGTTCCCGTTGGCTTCGATGGCGGAGTGCCGCCCATCGGAGTTGGAATCGTGACCACCAATGCGACCGGCGCGCCGGTGGCGCCGTAGAGCGTGGAAAGTCCTGTGCCGTTATCGGCGATCCAGAACGGCGAAGTGGCGCTGAAAGAAATTCCCCACGGATTGACCAGATTGGGATCGGTGTTGGCTGCTGCTCCGGGGACGTCGGATACCAGGTTGGTGACGCTGTAGTGTTGCGCTGCGGCCGTGCCCGCAAAACCAACAACGGCGAGGACGGCAGTAGCCACAAGGGTCAACTTGAGGCGATTCAGCAGATGCATACATTCCTTCCTGAGAGAGAGAATTTTGGAGGTATTCAGAGCCGAAGAGCAGGGCGGGCGGTCCCTTCCCGGAAGGAGCCGCCATACCCAGCGCTTTGCTTGCAAATTGGATCCCGGGATCCGTCACTTGGAACGGAGGAGTCTGCGGCTTCCTCCATTCACCTTGTCGCAAAGGCTAGAGGATGTCCCAACCTGATTTGTCACCGCGTTTTCACGGTTTTGTCATTTATTTGTTAAAAGAAGGGCGAGGTTCATCGGCGATCGGCCTGTTTTCAGCCGGTATTGCAGGCGGGCTTGGAATTTGTGGAAAACTCAGCGATTGCTGTCGGTCCAGGCGCATACCGCCTTGCGCTGCTCGGAAGTCAGCTTCGCCTGGGGATGAATGAACGCGTACTTGGGATCGGGCATGTCGCCGCGCCCCACCTGCTCGCAGATTTCGTCCAGCTTGTCCGCCCGTTTCTTCGGCGGATAGCTGCCCCATTCGGAGAGATTCATCTGCCGTCGCGCGCCGTGGACATCGCTGGCTATCACCCAGGATACGGGCGCAACGTGGCTGTACCAAGGCCACACTGTCCGGTTGGAATGGCAATCGCTGCACGACCGCTGGAAGATTTCGCGAATGTCGGGCGGAAGGTTTTCCTTGTCGTAGATGGTATTGCCGGATTGCGTGGTGGGGTTGTCGCGGTCCACGGGGAAGAACTGAATCACCACCACCAGTGCAAGGGCTCCCAGCCCTCCCCACTTAAGCCAGACGTTCATGATGTTGTGTTTGCTGGCAACCACGCAGCCCGGTGATCAGTAGCGGCGCCACTCGCCATTCACTGTCATCCATCATACCGACTGTCATCCATGATGCCCACTGTTCCGACCATCATACCCACTGTCATCCCGAGCGCAGCGCGGCACGCGCCAATCCATCGTCCCCAATCCATATCACTCCGCCGCGCCCGCCGGCCCAACCCTACGCATCATCATAATCTTCCGTCAGCGAAGCCAGAAACGCCGAGAGAGCCGCCGCATCCTCCGCGCTC
>Ga0335077_10006949_pt1 | contig 13991 bp, 12 predicted proteins | sample Lox_Sample_31_FD_207151 | JGI IMG/M metagenome (GOLD analysis project Ga0335077, IMG submission 207151) | Soil microbial communities from Loxahatchee National Wildlife Refuge, Florida, United States - Lox_Sample_3.1 | ecosystem: Environmental > Terrestrial > Soil > Wetlands | place: USA...
CACGGCTACCGCGAGCTGTTCGTGCCGGTCGTGCTCGAACACGGCCTCCTGCGGCCCGGCGGCTAGCGCGGCAGCGCTGCCCCTGGCGTGGCTCAGATCCCCGCACCGCGTGACGGGCAGGCGCGGTAATGGGACGCGGGATACGTCCCTGTGCTGGATAAATGTTGCCGCGGACGGCAACCGAACGCGGTGCCATGCGCCTCTAGCAAGTGTGGAGCACGTAATGACCGGTGGCGGCACTGCCGCGACGGCGGAGCACCAGATCTACCAGGAGGCTCCCGGCCATGAGTGAGTCCCAGATCCGTGCGCTGTTCGCGCAGATAGCCGGCGGCGAGCCCGCGCCCTCGGCGGTGGATATCCAGCGGGCCCGCCGCCGGGGCCGGGCCCGTTTGCGCTGGTGCCGGGCCGGCGTGGCCGGCGCTTCGGTGCTGGCCGCGGCGGCGGTCGCAGCCCTGGCCGTGGCGGTGGGCCCAGCCCGGCCCGGTCCTGGCCCGGCGCCCGCCATGCCGGCGGCGCCGCGCCAGTTCAACCCGCTGGTCCCCTACCTGTCGTTCGGCTGGCTGCCCGCGGGCAACTCGCTGCTGGCTGGGGACACGAGCCAGGAGACGATGTCCCTGACCGCGGGGCGCGAGCTCTTTGGCCCGTCCACGTGGGACCTCACCGTGTACGCGGCCGGCCGATGCCACCTCACCGGCCCGGCCGGGGAGCTGACATGCGCTACCCCGGCGCTGGGGGGCCTCACCGCACGGATTACCGCGCGCGCGCCGGCCGTGGGGGGCCACCGCGCGTTCTGGGCCGGCCCGTTTCTGGTCTGGCCATATGCCCGCGGCGGCTGGGCGTGGCTGAGCCTCCCCTTTCCGTATGACAGCCCGAAGCTGAGCACGGCGGCCAAACGCGAGGCGGCCAGACGGGACGCGGTCAAGATAGCTGACCACGTGCGGTACGGTGCGGCCACGCCGCCGCTGCTGTTCGCGGCCCAGCTGACCGGCCTGCCCAGCCGGTGGCGGGTGAGCAGCGTGTTCTACCTGCCGGACGCCGGAGTGCTGCGGGCCAGCCGGTTTGCGCTCGGCACGGGCAACCCCGACCTTGGCGCCGACGGCGGCCTCGAATACCAGACCAACCTTCCCTACTTCAGCACCCTCGACCCCGCCACCCCGCACAAGGGTTACTGCTACCGCTACCCCAAGCGGAAGAACTTCAGCGACAAGTCGGTCGTGGAGACCATCAACGGCTACCGGGTGGTCCTGACGAACCTGATCCGCGGCCGTCTCCGGCAGGACCTGTGCGCCGCCCACGCCGACGGCCTGTCGCTGTACATCAGCCAGTTCGGCACACACCCCCCGATCGGCCTGGCCAGCCTGTTCCGGGACCACCTGCGGCTGCTCGGTGCCGACCCGGCGGACTGGACCAGCAAACCCATCGGGTGACCAGGACAGGCAGGGCGGCTCCGGTCAGCTGAGCAGCTCGCGGACGCGCGGGATGACCTGCTGGCCATGTGATCCGCGGAAGGGAACGGGGATGGCCGATGACGGAGCACCCAGGCGCGGCGCGGAGGCGCTGGCCATCCCAGGACTGTCCGATAAGGACCTTACTGTGGAGGTATGACCGTCCTTGCCAGGCCAGCGCGGGCGAGCCGGGCTGCGATGGCCGGCCGGGGAGCGGGGGAGCGGGACCAGCTCGGCCGGATTCCCCGGGACCTGTGGGCGGCGCTGGCGGCCGACGAGGATGCCCGGGCCAGGTATTACGGCAAGGTGTACTGGCGTGGCCCAGGCCAGTGCGCGTACTTTCTCGGCGCGCTGTCCTCGGGCGGGCATGGGCGGTTCCGGGCGGGCACCCGGCGGGCGGCGGCGGACCGGCCGGGGAGCCTGGTCGTCCCGGCGCACATCTATGGCTACGTGCTCAGCCGGGGAGTACCGGCGCCGGATCCGGTGACCGGCTGCCTGCCGGTGATCCGGCACCGGTGCGATGAGCCCAGCTGCCAGACCGCCGTGCACCTGGCCGCCGGGTCGCCGGCGGAGAACTCGCGCGAGTACCTGGCCCGGCGGGCGGACCCGTACTCGCCGCTGAGCGACCGGCGTGGCCCGCGCGGGCGGGCGGTGGCGATCCGGAGCGCGATCCTGGCCGCGCTGGCCGAGGACGCCAGCCTGGGGGAGGTCGAGGCGGCCATCGAGGCGGCCTCGGCGGCCGGCATCCCGGGCGCCCAGCAGGTGCTGTTCTAAGCGCTGGCGCAGAACCTGTCGAACTCCCCGTTGCGCACGCCCCCGAGGAATGCACGCCATTCGTCCGGCGTGAACCGGAGAACCGGGCCCTCGGAGTCCTTGCTGTGGCGAACGCCGACCCGGCCATCGGCCAGGCCCGCCACCTCGACACAGTTGCTGTTGGAGAAACTCAGCGAACTCTTGGTCCAGGAAGATTCTGAGCCCGGCTCTCCCGGGCGGCCGGTGCCCGCAAGTGTTCCCACGTCACTACCTCGCTGAATGTCGGGTATCCAGGGCGAGGGCTCGTTGCTACTTAAGGTGCCTGAGTTGCTACTGAGCGTCCCCGCCATCTAAACGGACATCATGGGCACGTGAGGTCCCTGATCACAAGAGAATACTGAGTGACTCAGGACACCGTCCGTGACACGCCGTTTCTTGCCCCGAAATATCCCACGCCGGCCTCGGCCAGCACCGGCTATTTAGGAAATTTAACCGGGAGAAATTGGACAAAATAGTGAACGCCGCCGGGATCACCAAGACCCGCCGGGATCACCAAGACCCGCCGGGATCACCAAGACCCGCCGGGATCACCAAGACCCGCCGGGAGCTGCCGGGGACCTGCCGCTGACCGGGCCGCACGTCAGCCGGCGCGGGCACCTGACCAGTGTGATTCGGCTGTCTCGAGGATGAGTGCCCGCGATGACGCCGGGTCCAGCGACGTTCCGGCCAGCATCTGAAACGCGATCCTGTACAGGTAGGTCTCTCGCTCGCCCTCCAGCGAGGAGTCGTGCCTCAGATGCTCGGTGCTCACCACGTCCTGCAGCATGGCCGCCTCATCCGGCCCGAAGCTGAGGATGACGAATGACTCCCCGAAGACCGTGTGCTGCGCGTCGAGGGGGAGCACCTGCAGCGTCAGGTTCGGCCGGTCTGCCTCGCGCACGAGCCGCTGAAGCTGGTCATACATCACCCGCTCATCGCCTATCCGGCGCTTCAGGACCGACTCGTCGAGCACGACCGAGAGCTGGAGCTCTGGTTCGCGATCCAGCACCTGCTGGCGCCGCATCCGGACCTTGACCAGCCGCTCGACCATGCCCGGTGCGATCGGCTCGACCCGGCTGTAGCTGCCGATGATGTGCCTGGCGTAGGCCTGTGTCTGTAATAGGCCGGGCACAACGTCAACGTGCCAGATGGCGATCGAGCTTGCCTCATGCTCCAGGCCGATGAACTGCTGATAGTCGGCCGAAAGGGCGTCGGCGAACTCCTCCCACCACCCCTTCTGGGCCGCGTCCTCGGCGAGCGCGAGCAGGAGCTCGCGGCGTGGCCCGGTGATCTCGTAGTAGTCGAGCAGCCGCTCGACCTCCCGCGGCTGCAGGCCGGTCCTGGCCCGTTCGTACCTGCTGATCTTGGAGGGTGACCACTTGAGCGCCGCGGCGACGGCATCTCCGCTCTTGCCCTTGCTCTCCCTGATCTCGCGCAGCTCGGCGGCAAGACGGCGGCGCCGTACGGTGGGGCTTCCCGGTACGGTCACCTGGCGTCCCTCCTTCCCGGTGCGGCGCGGGCGGGATCAGTGTGGGCACGCACTTCGATTTTAGAAGCGATGATGAAACTTTCACCACACCTGGCACCGGGATCGAGGGCAGCCAGCCCCCGGCCCGGCCCGCCGCCGCTCCCCGGGACGCCTGTCGGGCAATAGCCTCGATTGTCACATCATTCTCATTGGCTTCCGGGCCCACAGGTGTTTCTGGCGGTCGGCAGCGAAAAGCTCCCGGGCAGGAGCTGCTGGGTCTGCCATCGCCGCCGGGCGGACGCCCGCGACCCGTCACGCCGCGGTCAGTTACGCAGGTTTAAGCGGCGGTCAGTTACGCCGGTTTAAAGAGCTGGCCGCGGCGCGCTGATAAACGTGCGGACGGCCCGCCGCGGATGTGGAACCGCAGTGCTGCTGGCGGCAGGCCGGATAGCTCAGGCGTGGAAGTGAGTGCCGGCGACTACGTGCGTGCGGACAGCGGGCGCATGCCCGGCCGCGGGTATTGCCGAGGCCGCCACAACCGATCCGGTCACACCGAGCGCCAGGAGGGCGGGAATAATGATGGCTCGCCTGATGCGCATGGTCCCCTCCAGGCGACTCGCGTGGCCAGCGCCCAGGTTGTTCCCGCCATAACGACCTGCAGGGCGCCCTTACTTCGGTTAAGCTTATTCCCGGCTCCTGGCAATCCCATGCACACACGATGACTATTATCTAACTTTTTCTGAATAGTGATGCTTGCCTTTCAATTAGCACTGCATCATTGCGCAGAACATTCACGCCTCCGTGCCGGGAAATTGCAGTCCTCCCCCGCAGTGAAAGGGTGCATGCAACTTTCACCGCATGATGCAGGAAAACGCCGGTGACGCCATTTTTTGGCGCGGGGCACGGTTCGCGGTGAACTAGTGTTCGAAAAACGCCGCTTGTTCCGTAAATGTCATGAGGGTAAGGTTCACTGTGTGCCCACCGTGACCCTGGCCGGTGCGCTCGTCGGCCGCGACAGCGAACTGGCCATGCTGGCTGGGCTGGTAACACAGGTCGCTGCCGGGCGGGGCAGCGCCGTGCTGATCGAGGGTGAGCCGGGGGTTGGCAAGTCCGCGCTGGTGCGGGCGGCCCTGGCCGGGGCGGCCGAGGCCGGCTGTCAGGTGTTCTGGGGCGCCGGTGACGAGCTGGGGCAGGCGTTGCCGCTGCTGCCCCTGCTCGAGGGTTTACGGGTACGCGAGCCCTCGGCGAATCCCCGGCGGGAAACGATCGTCCGGCTCCTGCGCGGCGAGGCCACCGCCGATCGTGGCATGGACGTGTCGGCCGCGCTGGCCGAGCAGTTGCTGACGCTCGTCGCCGAGCAGTGTGCCGCCCAGCCGACGATCCTGGTCATCGACGACCTCCAATGGGCGGATCAGGCCAGCATCACCCTGTGGGGACGGCTGGCACGGTCGGTGCGGCAGGTGCCGCTGCTGCTGATCGGGATGATGCGCCCGGTCCCGCAGCGGGAGGGCCTGCCGGCGCTGCGGCGGGAGGTGGGCGATGCCGCGCGGCTCCAGCTCGACGGGCTCACCGAGGGGGCGGTGGCCGAGCTGGTGGCGGCCCTGGCCGGCGCCAGGCCCGACGACGCGCTGCTGCGGCTCGCCGAGGGGGCGGGGGGCAACCCCCTCTACCTGACTGAGCTGGTGGCCGCGCTGGCCCGCAGCTCCCGCGTGACCATCACCGACGCGGGAACCGCCGAGCTGACCAACGGTGCCGCGCCGAGCTCGCTGTCGGCGGCCATAGCGGATCGCCTTGACTTTGTTCCCGGGCCGGTGCACGAGGTGCTGCGGGCAGCGGCCCTGCTCGGCGTGGATTTCGCCGTCCCGGACCTGGCGACCGTCCTGCGCCGCGGCGTGACGGACCTGATCCCGGCGATCGACGAGGCATGCGTGGCGGGCGTCCTGGCCGAGTCCGGCAGCGGCCTGGGGTTCCGGCATCCGCTGATCCGGGCGGCGCTGTACGACGAGATTCCGGTACCGGTACGCGCCGCCTGGCACCGCGACGCGGGGCGCGCTCTCGCGGAGGCCGGGGCACCGGCGGACCGGGTGGCCCGGCAGCTGCTGCGGGCGGTGGACGGGCAGGGCGGCACGGCCGAGCCGACGGAGCCGATGGACGAGTGGATACTGAGCTGGCTGGCCCGCACCGCGGAATCGCTCGTCGGCCAGGCGCCCCAGGTGGCGGCCGAACTCCTCCGTCACGCGGTCACGAACTCCCCGGCTGGCTCGGCCCACCACGACCGTCTGGTAGGCCGGCTCGCCGACGCTCTCTACCGGGTCGGCGATGCGGCCGAAGCCGAGCGGGTGGCCAACCGCGCGCTGGCGCATGCCGCCGAGCCCGATCTCGTCGTCGACCTGCACTGGACGCTGGCGCAGTGCCGGATGCTGGTCGGCCGGTTCGCGGAGTCCCTGGCCTCGCTGGACCAGGCGCTGGCCTCGCCGGGGATCTCGGCCCGGCATCGCGCCCGGCTGCTGGTGCTCGCGGCCCGCACGCACTGCAACCTCGGTGAGATCGAGAAGGCGGGCCGGGTCGCCGCCGCCGCGCTCGCGGCGGCGGCGGAGGCGGGCGACAGCTGGGCGATGGGCTGGGCCTTGCACGTGCAGACCCTGGTGGCCTCGGAGTCGGCGCAGATGACCGACGCGCTGCCGCTGTACGACCGGGCGCTGGCCGTGACCCAGGACGACCCGGCGCTGACCGACCTGCGGCTGCTGCTGCAGATCAACAAGGCCGTCACCTTGAGCGACCTGGACCAATACGACGAGGCCTTCGCTGCGGCCCGGCAGGCCCGGCACCTGGCGGACCAGGTCGGCACGGTGATCCGCCGGAGCCAGGCGCATGCCGCCCTGAGCCAGCTGCTGTTCGACACCGGGCGCTGGGCGGAGGCGCTGGCCGAGGTGGAAGCCGTGCATGAGGACCTGAAGGAACCGATCGCGGCCTGCTGCGACCTTGGCATCGCCGCCATGATCTGCTTCCACCGCGGCGAGATCACCGCGGCGCGCCGCCACCTTGCCGCCGCCGTCCCGCACGCCAAGCGGACCGGCAACCGGGTGATCGGCCAGCTGGCGCTGGCCCGCAGCCTGGACCGCGAGCAGGCCGGCGCGCTGCCGGCGGCGCTGGCCGAGCTGACCGCCGGGTTCGCCGGCAACACCGAGGAACTCGACGAGATCGACAACCTGCTGGCCGACGCCGTCCGCCTCGCCGCGAAGACCGGCGACCTGGAGACCGCGCGGGCCCTCTCGGGCCACGCCACGGCCGTGGCCGCCGGATCGGAGATCCCCCACCGGCGGGCGAACGCGCTGTACTGCCGCGGCCTGCTCGATCACGATGCCACCCGGCTGCTGGCCGCGGCGGACGGTTACCGCGACGCCAGCCGGCCGCTGTTCAGCGCGAAGGCGCTGGAGGCGGCCGCCGGAGAGTTCGTCGCCACCGGCGACCGCGGCCAGGCCCGGGCCGCCTTCACCCGGGCCGTGGAGATCTATGCCTCGCTGGGCGCCGCCGCGGACGCCGCCCGGCTCCAGGCGATGTTCCGCGCGCATGGCATCCGCCGCGGCCCGCGCTCCAAACACCGGCAGGCGCACAGCGGGTGGGACAGCCTCACCCCGGCCGAAACCAAGATCGCCTCACTCGTGGGGGAGGGACTGTCCAATCCGGAGATCGCCGCCCGGCTCATGCTGTCCCGCCGGACGGTCGCGACCCACGTCTCCCACATCCTGAAGAAGCTCGGCGTGCATTCGCGCACCGACATCGCCCGCGAAGCGGCGTTGCGCACCATCGTGCCGAGGTGACCGCGGCGGGAACGGATGGCCGCGCCGCGGGGCTGCGGCCGCCGCCCCCGTCCGGGCCGCCCTAGTAGGCGAGCGTGAAGTACACGGCCTTGCCGGCCGGGGTCGGGTAGAAGCCCCACTGGCTCGACAGGCTGGAGACCAGCATCAGGCCGCGGCCGGCCTCCGCGTCGGCCGGGCCATGCACCGGTATGGGCACGAAGCACGACGTGTCGTGGACGTCAACCCGGAACTGGCCGCTGGCGCAGCTGATGGCGAGCATGACCGTCTCGCCCGCCTCGTGCTTGATGGCGTTGGTCACCAGCTCGCTGGTGAGCAGGGCCGCGACGGTCGGCTCGGCGGGAACGTCCCAGGCGTAGAGGGCCGCCCGGACGTGGCGGCGGGCTTTGGCCGCCGCCTCCGGCCCTGCGGCCAGCAAGATGCGGCGGGTGCGTCGTAGGGCCGGGCGGGTCGGCGCCATCGTGTCCATCTGGAGTCCTTGTCAGGCCGGTTGAGCTGGTCCGGGAGAGCGGAAGCCGCCCTGCGCGGCCCAGCCCCGGGGAAGATCCGGCCAACTGTTGACGCTGGTAGTGCCGGTTGCACGACAAATACTGCTGCAAGTTGCACGCCGAGACATCGGTCAGCTGACCGATTTTGGAGCCATCACGACGTGCCGGTGCCAGGGTGGTGGCTGAGGGACCTTGCTGAGGTGAGGGCGCGATGAGCGGACACGGCGGCTCCTGAGTGGCGCACGCCTTCGACCTGGTCATCCAGGCGTCCCGGGCCGTGTGCGACGGCGCCGAGGCGGCCCGCAGCATAGGGATCGCCGGCGGCCGCATCGTGGCCGTCGAGCCTGCTGGCAGCCCGGCCCCGGCCAGGCGGGTGATCGAGATCGGCCCCGATGCCGTGCTCCTGCCCGGCCTGGTCGACTCGCACGTGCACGTCTGCGAGCCGGGCCACGCCGACTGGGAGGGCTTCGCCGCCGCGACCCGGGCCGCCGCCGCCGGCGGGATCACCACGCTGGTCGACATGCCGCTCGACAGCGTGCCCACCACCGTCAGCGTGGACGCCTTGCAGGCCAAACGAACAGCGGCCGAAGGCCGCTGTCAGGTGGATGTCGGATTCTGGGCCGGCGTCGTTCCGGGGAACCTCGGCGAGCTCCCCGCGCTCCACGCGGCGGGCGTGCTCGGCTTCAAGTGCTTCCTGGCCGACTCCGGGTCGGACGACTTCCCGCCGGTGAGCACCGGGCAGATGGAGCAGGCGCTGAGCGTCCTGCGCGGGCTGGGCTCACCGCTGCTCGTCCACGCCGAGAGCGCCGAAGCGGCGGCGGCCGTCGGCGGGGCCAGCGGCCGCCGCTACGCCGGCTACCTGGCATCGCGCCCCCGGGGCGTGGAGAACCTCGCCGTGGCGCAGGTGATCGAGGCGGCCAGGAAGACCCGGGGACACGCGCACATCGTCCACCTGTCGAGCTCCGACGCGCTGCCGATGATCGCGTCGGCGCGCCGGGAGGGCGTCCCGGTGACCGCGGAAACGTGCCCCCACTACCTGGCGCTGGCGGCCGAGGAGATCGCCGACGGCGCGACCGCCTGCAAGTGCTCGCCCCCGATCCGCGAGGCCGCGAACCGCGAGCTGCTGTGGGACGGCCTGCGGGACGGCGTCCTTGACCTCGTGGTCTCCGACCATTCGCCCAGCACGGCGGCGATGAAGGAACTGGACAGCGGTGATTTCGGCGCCGCCTGGGGCGGCATCTCCTCCCTGCAGCTGGGGCTGCCCGTCACCTGGACGCAGGCACGCCGCCGGGGGTTCTCGCTCGGCGACGTGGCCGCCTGGATGGCGCAGCGGCCGGCCCGGCTGGCCGGCCTGCCCGGCAAGGGCCGGATCGCGCCCGGCTACGACGCGGACTTCTGCGTCTTCGCACCGGACGAAAGCTTTACCGTTGACCCCGCCCGGCTGCACCACCGGCACCCCGTGACGCCCTACGCGGGCCACCGGCTGCAGGGCGTCGTCCGCGGCACGATCCTGCGCGGCGAGCCGGCCGGAGCGGCGCACCCGCGCGGGCGGCTGCTGGCCAGGTAGCCGGCCACACGCGGCCCGCACCGGGGGAGGAGACGGCGGACTGGGCGGACGGGCCTGACGCCGGGGAGGATGGCGGAATGCGGATCACTGTCGTCAACGTGAACACGAGCGAGTCGATGACCGAGGTCATCGATCACGCGGAGGGCATCTGCCTGGGCTGTGCCGGCCTGGCCGGCCCGGAGGAGGCGATCACCGCCGAGCTCCGCGTTCCGGTGATCGATGGCGCCCCGGCCGCGGTCCGCCTGGCGGGGGCGGTCGCCGGCCCCGGCCTGCGGACGAGCAAGGTGTCCACCTACGCCGCGCCGGAGCCGAAGAAGATCACCGCCTGGCCGCTGTCCGCGCCGGCGGGCGGGGCCGCCGGGTGACGCCCGAGGCCGATCTCGCCTCGCGCTGGCTGGGCGGCAGCGTGATCGCCGCCAGCGACGAGTCCTTCGGCGAGAAGGAGAACCTGCTGACGCCGTCCGCGGCGGCCTTCGAGCCGGGCCGGTACGGGCATCGCGGTGAGATCGTGGACGGCTGGGAAACCAGGCGGCGGCGGGAACCCGGCCACGACTGGGCACTGATCCGGCTCGGCGCCCCCGGCCGGGTCACCTCCGTCGACGTGGACACGAGCTTCTTCACCGGGAACTTCCCCGCGTCCTGCGCGGTCGAGGGGCACGGGGCCGAGGGCTACCCGGCCCCGGCCGAGCTCGGTGACCCCGCGGCGGACTGGGCCGGGCTCGTTCCCCGGTCGCCGCTGCGCGGGGACGCGCACAACACCTTCCCGGTGGCCGATCCCCGCCGCTTCACCCACGTCCGGCTGTCCATCTTCCCCGACGGCGGCGTGGCCCGGCTGCGCGTCCTCGGCCAGGTGATCCCGGACCCGCGCGGGCTCGAGCGGCTGACCATCGACCTGGCCGGCCAGGAATACGGGGGTGCGGTGGTCGCCAGCAGCGACGACTTCTACAACTCCGCCCGCCTGCTGAACCGCCCCGACACGGCCAGGTCCATGGGCGAGGGGTGGGAGACCCAGCGGCGCCGCGGCGCCGGCCATGACTACGCGATCTTCCGGCTGGCCTTCGCCGGGCAGGTCCGCCAGCTGACCGTGGACACCGCGCACTTCAAGTACAACGCCTCCGCCGAGGTCGCGGCCTACGGCTGCGGCGGTGACGCCACGCCCGCGGCCGGGTCCCCGGACTGGCAGCCGCTGCTCGCGCGCACGCGGCTGCAGCCCGACACGCGGCATGTCCTGCCGGTCAGCAGCCCCGGCCAGGTCGCCTGGGTCCGCATCGACGCCTTCCCCGACGGCGGGCTGTCCCGGGTGCGCGTGATCGGCAGCATCGGCCCGGCGGCGCGCCGCCAGGCCGGCTACCGCTGGCTCAACTCGCTGCCCGCGGGGCAGGCGGTCCGCTGCCTCACCGTTGCCGGGCTGGCGCCCGGCCTGGCCGGTGACGTGGCCGGCCAGCGGCCGCTGAGCGGGGCGTGGCTGGAGGATTTCCGGCGGCGGCACCGGGAGACGGACCTGGCCACGCTCGCCGTCATGCTGGAAGGCCGGGCCTAGCCGCTGGCCGGCGGGTGGGGCTGCCGGGGCGGGGTGCGGCTGCCGGCCGGCGGGCGCGGCTGCCGGTGGCGGGGGCCGCTGGCGGCGGCGGTGCGGCAGGCGGCGGGGTTGCTGCTGGGGCCTGGCCGGTCCGGTGAGCGCCGTATCTGCCCGGCGGGCGGCTGGGCGCGTAGCGCCCGGCCCATTGACGGCAGATTATAACTTTAGTATTTGTTGGTAATGGCGGCGGATAGCGGCACCTCGCTGAGCGAGCTGTCGCTGTCGATCAGCCGCGGCTCACCGGTCCCCCTGCATCACCAGCTCCGGAACATGCTGCAGGACCAGATCGAGCGCGGCATCCTGCGCCCGGGCCAGCAGATCCCGCACGAGCGCCAGTACGCCGAGCACCTGGGGATCAGCCTTGCGCCGGTCCGCCAGGCCCTGCTCGAGCTGGTGCGCCAGGGCTACCTGCTGCGCGTCAGGGGCAAGGGCACCTTCGTCCGCGACGACAAGGTCATCGAGAAGATCAACCTGCTCGGGAGCTTCACCGACTCGCTGCGCAGCCAGGGCCTGGCCCCCTCGTTCACCGTGATCTGCGCGGAGGCCAAGCCGCCGCCACCCGAGGTCCGCGAGGTCTTCGGCGGCGGGCCCCGGCGGCTGTTCCGGCTGGACCGGCTGGCGTCCGTTGCGGGCGGCCCGCTGGCCCTGCTGACCGCCTGGCTGGATCCGGCCCGCTTCCCCGCCCTCGCGGCGCAGGACTTCACGAAGGTCTCGCTCTACGCGACCCTGGAGCGCCTGTACGGCGTGCAGATGGGCCGCGCGCTGAGCACGATCGAGGTCGTCCAGATCGCCGGCGGCGAGGCGAACCTGCTGCAGCTGGCCCCGGGGGCCTCGGCGCTCCGGGTCCAGGGCACCACGTTCGACCAGCATGACCGCGCGACTGAGGTATCGCGCGTGCTGTACCGGGCTGACCGGTTCAGGTTCTCACTGGAGAGCCACCGCGTGGGCGGCGAGCTCAGACATGTCATCGGTCCCGCCTCCGATGCCCCACCGTTCCCACCAGCCCCGGCCACGGCCGGGCCAGCGCGCAGGAAGTGATCCGCATGACATCGGCACCCGCATCCGCGACCGGAGCGCAGGACTTCAACTTCACCCGCAACGCCACCGGCCTGGTCCGCGAGGTGTCGATGTGGGACGCCCTGATCATGAACACCCTCGGCATGAACGTCGCCGTGGGGTCGGTCTTCCTGCTCCTGCAGGCCCCGGCCATCTTCCCCGGCGGCAGCATGGTCCTGTCCGTGGTGATCGGCACGGTCATCATGGCGTTCACCCTGCTCTGGGTGTACTCGGAGTTCGCCGCGGCCATGCCCAGGTCCGGCGGGGACTACGTGTTCGTCAGCCGCTCGCTGCATCCGTTCCTCGGCTGGCTGCTGTCGTGGAGCCAGGGCATCTGGCTGATCTTCTTCTGGATCGGCTTCAACGCCTGGTTCGCGCTCACCTTCGCCGCGCCTACCGCCATGGTCACGATCGGCACCGTGACCGGGAGCCAGGGGTGGATCACCGCCGCGAACGACCTGCTGGCCAAGTACGACTTCCTCGGCATCCACATGCAGTGGCTCGTCTTCGCCTTCGGCACGGTGCTGAACGTCCTGTTCGCGCTGCTGCTGATCTTCGGCGGGCGGGTGTACTGGCGGGTGCAGAAGTGGCTGTTCCTGCTGGCCGGCCTGGCCATCCTGATCATGGTCGGCCTGCTGCTGGTGCGCGGCGGGAGCTTCACCGCCTCCTGGGACAGCTTCGCCGCCAAGAACGGCACGCTCCGGTATGCCCAGGTCATCCCGGCCGCGCACGCGGCCGGATTCACCGGCGCACATGCCTCGTTCAGCTTCGCCGCGACGCTGCTGATGCTGCCGTGGGTGTTCTTCGTGGTCGGCTACGCACAGGGCTCGGCGCAGATCGGCGGCGAGGTCAAGCGCGCTTCCCGGACGCAGTACTTCGCGATGGTCGGCGGCGTCCTCATCAACGGGCTGGTCCTGGCGATCATCGTGCTGCTGACGACGCACGCGGTGGGCACCAGCTGGCTGCGCAGCGTCGACTACCTGGCCGCCAATGACCCGGCCAAGCTCGGCATCCCGGGCGGCCTCGCGCCGGGCGTCAACTTCCTGGTCGCGCTGATGACCCACAACGTGCTCCTGCTCGCCCTGCTCGGCATCGGGTTCGTGATCTGCGCGCTGATGGGGACGCCGCTCTCGGAGCTGCAGGCCACCCGGTACATGCTCGCCTGGGGCCTGGACCGCAGCGGGCCGCAGTGGCTCGCCCGGGTCAACGACCGGGTGCACACCCCCGTCGCGGCCATCGTTTTCTGCACCGTCACCGGCGAGATCGCGCTGATCGCGCTGATCAACATCGCCCAGGCCAGTCTGCTCGGCGCGCTCCTGGCGCAGATCCTGGCGTTCATCCTGGTCTGCCTGGCCGGCATCGCCTTCCCCTACCGGCTGAAGGACCTGTGGGAATCCGCCGGCGGCCGGCGGATACTGGGGGTGCCGGCCGTGGCGCTGGCCGGGGTCGGCGGCGCGATCGCGCTGGGCGCCCTGCTGATCCTGTTCATCTTCAACAAGTCCATCAGCGCCCAGTTCGCGGTCACCGCGCATCTCTCCGTGGAGTTCATGGTCGGCGTCGTGGTGGTCGGCATCCTGTGGTACATCGGCGCGTACCTGCTCAACCGGCGGCGCGGCATCAACCTGAACCTCGCCTACCGGGAAATCCCACCGGAGTAGAGGCCCCGACATCAGGGGCGCTGGCTCTATAGCCTGGCGCGCCTCCGGCACGACGAAGAGCGGGTCATCCGCGCCCGGATGGCAAGGCGGAGGAGGAGACGACAGTGGAGCTATCGGCGA
>Ga0335077_10006952_pt1 | contig 13989 bp, 10 predicted proteins | sample Lox_Sample_31_FD_207151 | JGI IMG/M metagenome (GOLD analysis project Ga0335077, IMG submission 207151) | Soil microbial communities from Loxahatchee National Wildlife Refuge, Florida, United States - Lox_Sample_3.1 | ecosystem: Environmental > Terrestrial > Soil > Wetlands | place: USA...
AACAGTTGTCAAGTAGTTAAGTTGTCAACTTCAACAGGATGGTAGTTAAAACTGATTTCTAAACGATTGCTTTAAAAGCGGTTAGCGTAACGCCGAGTTTACTGTTGAAGTTGACAACTTAACTATGTGATACTATCAGTGATGCTCGGTTTCGGCTGGGCAGATCCTCTAGGCCTTAATCGGTCTGGACAAGGCTTTTGGCCCCGTGAGCCGGTTTAATCACGGGGCCGTTTTCTTTCCACTTCCACACAGTACGTCCGCCGCGTGTGTATTTGCGGATTTCCTCGATGGACGTCGGGTAGGCGGTTCTGAATTTCCATCCGCCATCCTGGCGAGGTTCTAGCCAAACCACGAATGGGGTCTCAAAAATTACGTATAGCCGGTTCGGTGGTCGCTCCCGGCCGGTTGGACTGGGCACTTCGAAACACGCTGACCCGCGCACGCGTCCGCCTATTAAATGGCCGATCCAATGAATGCGCTCGACGCTACCCTTGCGAAGTCGGTCTTTTAGGTCCGGGTGACATAGCCGATCGCTTGTCGTGAAAAACGCGTGGTCAAATGCATCTTCGTGAATAATGAGCTTTTGGCCGTCGTGAGTCTTGTGTACGCCGACCCGCCCGCGATTCATGTAGGACTCGCGGTAGAGTCTGCGGGCCAACTTCTCCACCGCGTCTGCATCCAGGCCAGATAGATTCACCAGCAGTTTATCCAGATCGCACGCGGTGCTCATATTGCGCTACCGTCCAAGTGTGGGCCGGCCCGCCTATGCGGGTCACGGCCAAAGTCACCCAGGCGATGACGCGCTCGGGTGAAACTGGTACTACTGTGATTACGAGAGGGAGTCTCACGACTTGCCTCCAAATTTCTGGAGTGTAGATTATCCCTGCCGGGATGCTCCAGAAAGCTGAGTGCGGCGGACCAGTCTCGCACTGGCACGGGTGGTTTTCCCTGATCGGGGGCACCCACCAGATCCCAAACCTGGCACGTCTGCTTTCCGTCGCCGCCGCATAAACTCATTTGTCATCCGATCCGAATGCTAGTTCGATCATCTTAAGCAGCTTCGGCAACTCCTTCGGGCTCCAATCCCCCGGAAGCGATAAATATGCCAGCCTGTTCGGCCCCAACGGGAACGGCGTCGGAATGTACCCACGCGGCGCGATCGGGATTTCATCTCGCGCGATTTCGAGCCCTGACTGTACTTCTTTTTCGGTGCGGCTATCTTCCCTTGGTGCGGTCTGCTCCGGAGCGCGCAAGATTTCCTGGGACCGCCTAAGAGAGACCATACCGTCATCAATTGAAATGAGCCCGCTAGCGCACAGCAAATCGGGGATCACTTTTACGAACGGAAAATTTCTACTTTCTCGATTCAGTCCTGCCGCAACGATGATGTTCCCGCGAAACGCATCTTCCTTCATCGATCCCCTAGCGCGGAGTATAGCGATCAGCCTTGCCAGCGCAGGGGAATCCCTGACGATCTGCTGGAGCGCTTCGTGGATCACGGACTCCGTCCCAATCGATAATCCAATCGCGAACTGGTTCCCGATCTCCGTAAGTTTGTTCTGGTCGCTCCGCAGTATCCCGAGCGATCGTAAAAACTCATTGCAACTGCTCACGAGGGGCCGGTTCTTTCCTGCTATCGACGCGACCTCACCCAAGCCGGGATTTTCTTGGCCGTCCACCGAATGGTACGCAAGGATGATGCGCTTAATCGCCTCCCAGGATGCGCCGGGTATGATTAACTTTGTCGGTTCTTCGACCATATCGGTATCTTCTGGCAATTATTGCGCAGCGGAGTACATGTTGTCAAATGATGCACAACATGTAGTCAAGCGCCGAGACCGCCTATGGCAACATCTGATCGTTTCGGGCGAGCCGTGCGATTTTAAAGGGTTATGTCCATACCTCAAAATCGGGTGCATACTGGAAGCGATGCCGCGCACGAGCAGTAACATCCGCATTCCGCTATCTGGGGACGTAGCCGTGCTCCTAGGGCGTGTCAAGCCCACCATCGGTATGCCGCGTCCCGGAGATCACAAACCCAAGCAGAACCCGAAAAAGAAGACGAACGCTAACCGGGCGAAGTAGTCCGGTCTGTGACAACCGTCAGCGTAGTCTTGCCGGGCCGCGTATGTGAAGGGGATAATTCCGAAAAAGGGGACAGACTACTCGGTCCCCAATCCGAAACGTTGAATTCATTGAGAAGCGCCGGGCGTGGACAGAGCGGTCTGTCCCCTTTTTTCAGCAACCTTCTCAGTTCCTCGAAACTTCTTTGAGGATCGCTCCCAGAGCCTTACGAAAATCGAGCGGCGTGAACACCTCGAATACGCGCGGATGCAACGGTTTCATCGTATCGGCAAGCTGATCGGGGAGCGGCCGCGGAAGACGCGGCAGGGGACGGGGAGGCGCGTACGGCACACCCGCAAACGCCGCCGGAACGCCGCCATGCGCCGAGGCCGTCTGATACCGGATATAAAACGCGCGATAGTGCGAATCCGCGGGAGGCTCGATCGGCGTGCGATCGGTGCCGGGAGGAAATTCGACCGGAGGCGTCAGCACGATGAGGACGCGCAGTCCCGGATCGCCGGCCGGTGCATCGATCCGCTCGGCAATCTGCCGCACGAAGTAGCGTGCATTCCGCCCGCGATTTTTCAGGTCTCCGGCGTCGATCGTGCGCTGGTTGTCGGCATCCAGCGCCGGCTTCAGCCGCGGCCAGTCGAGCGCGCCCGGCGAATCCTGCCGGAAAATTTCGCGCCGTCGCGCGATATCCAGCACCGTGAGGCGTAAAGTTCCGTTGCGAACGTCGATTTCGGAGAGCGTCCGCAGCGCGCCGACCAGCAGCGCCAGGGTTTGTGACGTGCGCCGCTGCGCCAGAGGCGACGTCTCGGAAACCGACGCATTCACGACAACCTGCACGCGAACCGGGCGCGCGGTCTCGAGTGGCAGGTGAAGCCGCGAGCGGATCTGCGGCAGAAACCAGTTTTCCGGCGGGTCCACCGGCAGGATGAACTCGAAGGCGGGCAGCCCGCGCCACGGGTCCGCCAGCGGGTCGCTCGAAAGCGGCGCGACGTGCAGCTTCCTGCGGGCGAGATTATGCTCGCCAGTTTCCAGGTCCGCCAGCGCGAAGCTCACCTGGTAGTCGTCGGGGACCACGAACGCGGTCGAGATCCAGTCGGTTCGCGACAGCTTCTCGGCGGTCGAAAACGGAGACTGGCGAAGATCGACCAGGTGATCGGAATCGTAGGATTTCCCGTCCCGGCCGCGCACCCGGATCATCATCAGCAACCGCCCATGCCCGCTTCGCCGCGCCATTTCGTCTTCCTCGACGCCGATGACGAAGCGCGTGCGCAGACGCTGATAGCGCGAGAGCGTGGGCCGCTCCACGTTCACGAACCAATGCAGGTCGGCGCGCGGCGCTCCTTCGAACCACCGGTCGATGGAATCTTGGCTGGACTCCTGTCCGTAAACGGCGGCGGCAAAGAGGATCGCCAAAAACACGCCGCTCGCCAGACGCCGCACAATCAGAACTGGTAATCCGGCGGTTTGATGCCCTTCAGTCGCAGGTACACTTCGAGCTGCGCGCGATGGTGCGCCACGTGCGTGAACCCGGCCCACAGCAGCTCGCGGGTGCTCGACTGCCGGCCCGCGGGGCCCATCATCTTGTCGAAGTCGGCGCCGTTCAGCGCGCTGATCGCTTCTGCGCAGAAATCGAACGACTCCTCCAGCAGTTTCGTCGCGCTGGCCTTGTCCATGCCCGCGGCGTTGCCGATCGGCGATTTTTTGCCCGTCGCGCGCCCGCAATACGACCCGTTCGCCTGCGCGATGTGCACCACCATCTCGCCGAAGCTCATCTCCGGCGCCGCCGCCTTGAAGGAATAATCGGCGTCCGGCATCGCGTTGGCGACGGCCAGAGTGAACTCCTTCGAGGTATTCCAGTGCTTCCGGACATCCTTGGCTTCCTGCGCCAGCATGGGCACGCAAGCGAGCAGGCAGGCCGCAATGAAAAGTTTCATATGAAGAGAGCATACCCTACGCCGCATCACCCGTGTCAGGCTGTGGCCGCGAGAGAGCTGGACGGCTCGCCGAGCGCTGTGCTGTACTGAGGCTGATGCTCAGCCGCCGCGGTTTTGTCGGCCTTGCGACGTTCGCATGGAACGGTTTGCGCGCCGCGGAGAACGCCTTCCGCCGCTTACCGGACGCCTTCGAGCGCTTGGAAAAAACCAACGGAGGGCGCCTGGGCGTGGCGGTCCTGGATACGCGCACCGGCGGGCGATGCGGCTATCGCGAGGATGAGCGCTTCCCCATGTGCAGCACGTTCAAATTCCTGCTCGCAACCTGCGTCCTTCAGCGCGTCGACCGGTGGGAGGAGAAACTGGATCGCGGCGTTCCCATTCCGCGGAAGCCGCTGCTGTCCAATTCGCCGTTAACCGAGCCGCACGCCGGCGGGGAGATGAGCGTGGCCGCGCTGTGCCACGCGGCTTTGACGCGCAGCGACAACACCGCCGCCAATCTTCTACTCGAAAGCATCGGCGGACCCGCCGCGCTCACTCGCTTCGCGCGCACGATCGGCGATCCTGTTACACGTCTGGACCGGAACGAGCTGGCGCTCAATGAATCGCTCGCCGGGGATCCGCGCGATACCACCTCGCCCGCGGCGATGGCCGGCGATCTTCAGTCGGTGCTGCTCGGCGGCGTGCTTTCACTGGGCTCGCGCGATCGGCTCACCGCATGGATGGAAGCCAATCTCACCGGAATCGACCGGCTGCGGGCGAACCTGCCGGCTGGATGGCGCGCAGCGGATAAAACCGGTGCGAACGGCACGCACACCAGCAACGACATCGCGGTGCTCTGGCCCGCGCGCAGGCCGCCTGTGGTCATCGCGGCCTACATCACGCTCTGCGCCGGCGAGGAGAGCAAGCGCGCGGCCATGCTTGCCGAGATCGGCCGGCTGGTGCGCGAATCGGCCGGGTAGGTTGCGGAGCGGCTATGAGGAAGTCGTTGCGCGCTAACATAGCGCCATGCGGATTGTTGTCGTGCTTCTGGCGGCCCGCTCGATTTGCGTGGCGCAAGACTTGGCCGATCGCTATCGCGCGGCTGCTGAAAAGCTGATCGACACGGCGATGGCGGATCGCGATGGCTACGCCAAGCTCGAATACCTGTGCGACCGAATCGGCAACCGGCTGAGCGGGTCGGAATCGCTCGAACGGGCGATCGAATGGGCGCGCGATACCATGCAGCGCGACGGGCTGAGCAACGTGCGGACGATTCCCGTGAAGGTTCCGCATTGGGTGCGCGGAACCGAATCGGCGCGTTTGGTCGAACCGGAAGATCGCGCGCTGCACATGCTGGGATTGGGCATGAGCGTCGGAACGCCGCCGGGAGGAATCGCGGGCGACGTGGTGGTGGTTTCCGATTTTGACGAGCTGAACCGGCTGGGCCGCGCCGGCGTGCAGGGAAAGATCGTGCTGTTCAACGAACGGTTTCGCGGATATCCGCAGACCTCGCCGTACCGTGTCGATGGACCGTCGCGCGCCGCGGCGCTGGGCGCCGTCGCGGCGCTGGTGCGATCGGTAACGCCGCTCCCCATGGAGATTCCGCATACCGGAATGCTCAGCTATGACCCGGCGCAGCCCAAAATCCCGGCGGCCGCGGTGAGCGTGGAAGACGCGCTGATGATGGCCCGCTTCGCGGAGCAAAAAATGCCCGTGAAGGTGCACCTGGAAATGAACGCGCGCATGGAGCCGGATGCCGACAGTTTCGATGTAATGGGCGAGATCCCGGGACGCGAGCGGCCCGAGGAAGTGGTGGTGCTCGGCGGCCACATCGACTCCTGGGACGTGGGGCAGGGCGCGCAGGACGACGGAAGCGGAATCATCGCCTGCCTGGAGGCGGTCGAGCTGATCAAGAAGGCGGGGCTGGAACCGCGCCGGACCATCCGCGTCGTGTTCTGGGTGAACGAAGAGAACGGCGTGCGCGGGGGCGAAGCCTACCGGAAATGGCTTAAGGGCCAGGTGCGCGATCACGTCGCTGCGATCGAGATGGATGGAGGAGCGGAGACGCCGCGCGGATTCGGATTCGGTGGTCCGCTCGCATCGCTGCCGACTGTCCAGCGCATCGGAAAGCTGCTCGACCGGATCGGCGCCGGCGAGATCGTCGCGGGCGGCGGAGGGGCCGACATCGCGCCGCTGGCGCTCGAAGGCGTTCCCCCGCTCGGAGTGCGCACCGACGCCGAGCATTATTTTGACTGGCATCACAGCGTGGCCGACACTCTGGACAAAGTGGATCTGCAAGAGTTTCGCAAGAACATCGCGAGCCTGGCGGTGATGAGCTACGTGCTCGCGGATATGCCCGGCAGGCTTTCCGGCACACCGGAGAAGTGATGCGCCAGGAGACGCAGTCGGTTCAGGTTTTTCGGGAGTATCATTGAATCTGGAGTTGACGGAAGTGCGCGTAATCGCCCGACGCCGTTCAGGGCGGAACGCTCCGAAATGAAACGCATCCGGGTTGCGTCTCTTAGGTTAAGGAGGCAGTATGTGTGATTACTCTCTCTGTGGCATTCCCAATCGGCTCGCTCAGGAAGGCGAGGAACTCGTAGTTCACAAGTTCTCGACGGGTTCGATGGGGCTGGCCTCACCGGCGGATCTGCCGGCGCCGCAACCAGTCTCGAAGGAAACCACCAAAAAAACATTTTGGGAATCGTTGAAAGCTTTCTTCGAGCCCATTCGCCAACCGGCCGTCGCACCGGCGGTTTGCATCCCGCCGGGAGCGCACCTCATCATGAGGGACATTCCCGCGGATTTGCAGCGCCAGTACCGGGTCTCGGCCGAGGAGGGCGTCGTCTTCACGCAGATCAGCGCGGACGTCAACAGCTACCGTGACGCCGTTCGCTTCAGCAACGGCTTCCAGGTAAGGCTGCAAGACTTGCGCGAAGGGATGCGCTTGGAAGTGCTTTCGCTGGCCGGCGTCACCGAATACACGCCGGTAATGTCTGAAGTGCTGCGTTAAGCCAGCGCTAAGCTGCCGCGGAATGGCGGCGGCGCAATTTGGAAACGTTACGCGAGTGGATAGCGGTAAACTCCCGGATCCATTCGCGCTGCGTTGCCGGATCCGGGAACAGGGTCGCCCAGAAGCGGTGAAACTCGCGAATACGCTTGGCCTGTTTCTGCTTGAGCTGGGCGCGCACGGCTTTGCCTCCGGACTCCTCGCTGACGATCGCCCACGCGGTTTCGTAATCGTTGATGCGCCCCAGCATGGATTGCAGGCGCTTCACGGTTTCAAGCCGCGGATGATCGGGCGCGAGCAGTTCCAGCGTGTAGCGCAGCTTTTTGGCGGCGATGCGGATGCGATGCAGGCGAAGCGGATCGCCCGATTTGGCGGCTCGCTTGAACATGCGCCGGGCGGTGCCAACGATCGCGGCAGGCGATGTCGCGGACGCGATCGGCAAATCGCGTGGGATCTCGCGCGGATCCAGCTTATCGAGGGCTTTTTTGAGTCGCCTCTCGGCGTCTTCGCGCCGGCGATGTAGCCGTGAGACCAGCCGCTTGGTTCCCTTTATCTTCGCCACAAGGTTCAGCGTGATATCCGCGTTGCGGACCTCGCCCGCGAGACGCATGATCTTTTTCAACCGGCGGAGGAGTCGTTTGGGACGCTCACTTCGGGGACGGAGTGCCAGCGCCTGATTGAAGCGCCGGATCGCGACGCGCAGATCGTGAACGTGCGTTGCGTCCGGCTGCGCGAGCGTTCTCCGGATCTGAAGCGCCAAGGTCTGGGGGAGGCTGGCCATTCTTCTTATTCTTCTGAATTGGAACCGCTTTCATTCTATCGGCGCCCGAAGGCCGCGGGGGGATAGCGATCAGGACGGCAATGCCGAACGCCAGGAGGCTGGTCATATCAGACACCCAAAGTTCCGGCGTGCGGACGAAATCGGCGATCACCACGTGATGCCCCGGGGGCACATCGAAGCGGATCAAGCCGACGTCCTTGGAGGGCTGGACTTGCACGGGCGCGCCATCCACACGAACTCTCCATCCCGGGAAATAAGCGGTCGACATCTGCACGGTAGCGGGCGTCGTCGCATCGACCACCGCGGCCCAGGAAACCGGAGTGCGGCCGGTCTGCTGATACGACGCGTAGCCGGAAACGACCTCGGCGGGCCGAGGATCGTACCGCGGCCAATCCACCATCCAGCGCGGCCGATATTCCCCGAAAGTGCTGGTTTCGATGCCGCGCTGCGCGATCTGCTGAGGCGTCCACTGGGTTTCATCGATATCAAGCGCATTCTGCGGGTGCAGATGCGAAAGATTGGGCACGATCAACAACGCCAGCGCTCCGGCAAACGCGGGCCGGCGCCTGGAATCGAGCGACGCGATGACCGGTCCCAGCGCCGCGACCGCTACGGCGATAGCGGCCGCGATCGGCCCCAGCCAGCGCCAGGGGTACGCGACGAATTGCAGCAGCGGGAAGAGATCCCACACGGGCTCCGCGTAGGGAAGAATCATCCAGCACAGCACCACGGCCGCGGCTGAAAAGAACCAGAGCCAACGGCGATTGGGAACGCGGCGGATGAGCACCAGCGCAAGAATGATCAGCGCCACCTGACTCCAGCCGAGCGCGAACGACATTTGGTCCTGATCTCCGGCGACCGACAGCCCGTAGCCCCAGAACGTATCGAAGAGCTGATGCAAGTACACGAAATGATTCATGTAATTGGAATAGCCCTGCGTAATGAGCCGGACCTGAATGGACTGGTTTTCGGCCAGGCTTGGGACCCAGATGAACGCGCCTAGCGCGAGTCCCAGGGCGAGTCCGCCGCCCTCGCGCACGAGCAGCTTCCAGGATTTCGCGAACCACGCATTCGCGGCCAGAAATGCGAGAAGCAACGGCGCAAACAGAAGTGCCGCGGGATTGTGGCACAGCAAAACGGCCGCGAATCCGGCCGCGCCGATCGCGAGGTGCTTGCGCGCTCCGTATTTCGCGTAAGCGCCGAAGCCGTAGAGTGCGAAGGCGAAGAAGGGGAACGCCGCGAATTCGGCGAGCGCCGAGCGAACATACAGATCGACCGCGAAATACGGCGCATAGAGATACGCCGCCGCGCCCAGATATCCGCCGATGTCGCCGAAGTAGAGGCGCGCAAACAGAAACATTCCCGCGGCCGAGGCGAGCACGATCCCCATGCAGGCGAGATTGATGGAGCGCACGAAATCGAATCCCAGCAAATGCCAGAATTCGGCGAGGTAGTAGAAAAACGGCGGATTGAACAGGAACAGCGGCTGCCCGGTTCCGCGGCTCAGGTCGGGCGCCCAGCGCGGAAGCAGAATTCCGTGGGCGATGTTCTGATGAAATTCGACCAGGCGGGGAAGGTACTCGGTCGCGTCGTGCCCCTGCGGGAGCTTCCCGGTCGCCAGCGCGACGCACACCGGAAGAGAGATCGCGGCGACACCGATCGCCGGATAAAGCCACGCGGGCCGGGTGAACGCGGGAATCGAGAAACGGAAACTGGACGCGAACCCGCGGCGCTCTCCGACGGCGATCAAGCCCACCAGCAAAAACCCGGCGATCGCCAGAATCGATTTCCACGTCTCGGGCTGATAGCTGAGGTCGACCAGATGCCGGCCTGGTTCGACAGGAATGCCGATGAAGCCGGGCGAGAGCATCGCGGTCGCGGCGGGGTGGCCGTCGACGGTCGCTTTCCAGTCGGGATGCCAGGTCATCTTGAACAGGACGTAGCTGCGGCGCGCGGCGTGAATTTCGGCCTGGTAATGCTGGTTGTCGTCCTGTTCAGAAATCACCGTGCCGGGAAAGGGAAGCGGCGGAGGAGCAGGGAGCGCATCGCCAGGATTGAGGCGCGGCATGTAGCGCGGCGCGTCGCCCTTGAAATCGAGCAGCAGATGCTGGCGATTGTTGACCCAGGGGCTTTGCAACCAGCGGTCGTTGACGTCGTAAAAATTTTCCTTGCTGGAGCGAACCGCGTAGAACACGTCCACGACGTCGAAATATCCGTCGCCGGGAGCTTCGAGCACACGGAAGGGGCCCGTTTCGACCAGCGGATGCAGGAACTGCGGAAGATTGATTCCGTACGGCGCGATCACGGTCTTGATGTCGAACAGGCGGTAATGAGCTGCGCTGAACTCATTGAAGCGCGTCATGATCTCCGAGGTCAGCGACATGGAGTGGTACATGAACGACAGCGCCGGAATCCGCGCGACGCTCAAGAACGAATAAAACTGCGGGTCGCCGATCTTGAATTTGCCGCCCCAGGCCGCGGCGAGCCCGGCGTAGGCGCGTCCGCCGCGATCACCCGCCACCGCCAGTGCTGCATCGATCGGAGTTTTGTTGGCGTTGTAAGCCGCAAGGCTCTTTTCGCCCCAGTCATGATTATTCTTGAGGTATTGCGCGCGCTCGAGCACCATCGGGAGGAACAGAAGCGCGGTCACAATTACAGTGACGATCGCGCCGGTGCGCTCGGCGAGCAAGCGCCACAGCGCGGCAAGTCCGATGGCCGCCAGTAGCACCAGAAAAACCTGCGCGCCGCCGGCCACGCGATGAAGCTGCATATCGGACGATACGCCCACCAGGGTCAGCAGGGGTCCCCACAAGGGGCGTCCGCAGAACAGCAGAATCCACAGCCCGGCCGAAAGGAGAATGAACGTTCGCGCGGGATATTTCTGAACGTTGCGGTCGCGAAAATAGACGAAAACGCCGGCTGCCGCGAGCAGCGTCATCACTGGAAGACGGCCGTGATCGAGCACGTCGCCGGTGAACAGAAGCTTCATCACCTGTCCCGCGCCGAAGCTGTCCCATTTCCACACCGGCTCCCAACGGCTGTGATTGATGATGGAGCTGTCAAGAAGCAGTGGAAGAAGCTCGAAGGCCGAGAGCAGAAAGGCGATGCCGCCAACCCACGCGGTTCGCGCGATGCGCGTCAGAACCGGTGTTTCGCGATTGGGAATCAGCGCCAGCAGGCACAGCGTCAGCGCGCCCATGTAGCCGAAGATGAAGTGAGCGAGAAAAGTGAGGCCGAGGAAGATCCCGGCGATGGCGAGTCCCGATCCTCGCCGCAGCGCGCGATAGCCGAATCCGATCGAGAGCAGAAAGAAGTGGCACGCGATCGCCTGCGTGAACAATCCGCTGCCGGCCCACAGATAGCTGCCGTACTCGAGTCCGAACAGGCTGGCCGAAGAGATGAGCGGCGCAAGCATAGCTGCGGCGGCCGAGGTCATCCAGGAAAGCGAGAGCAGGCGCGCTGTGAAGAAAAACGTCAGCGGCAGCAGCGCGACCGAAAGATAACGCACCCACACGAACACGGTCATCAGCGAGACGCTTTTGAACAACGCGAAGTAGGCCAGCGCAACGATGAAATGTCCCAGCGGCTGATACGTGCGAAGGACCGGATAACCCAGGCACCATTCCGGCGCCCACCAGTCGAACGGATTGTGACCCTGCTCCATCTGCCGCACCATGTCGGCGATCAGCGGGTAATGGAACGCGTTGTCGTTCAGGTCGACGCGGCTGATGGTGAGCTCGGGCACCAGTCCGGCGCAGTTGAGCAGCAGGATTCCGGCGAGAAGGGACAGCGCCAGCAGGCGTTGGCTATTCATGAAACGTGGACGAAAACGCCCGATACACCGAGTATCGCAAAGCGCGTAGGTTAGATTTTCTTCGGGCCGTGGTGTTACCCGGGTAACGTTACCTGGCGAAGCTCGCCACGTCGCGCTCGCCTCGCTGCACGTTCACTCTGAGGAGCACGGACAGTCCGGCCATGAAAAACAGGATCAGCGACAGAATCGCGATGCGATAACTCTTGGTGAACTGGAGCGCGAGACCGAAAAACAGCGGGCACATCCAGCTTGTTCCTTTGTCGCTCACTTCGTAGATGCTGAAATATTGCGCTTCCTTGAGCTTGGGAATCAACTGCGCGAAAAGGGAGCGGCTGAGCGCCTGGCTCCCGCCGAGAACCATGGCGACTACGGCGGCCATCACGAAAAACTGGAGCGTGGTTTTCACCGCGAGATAAATGTAGATGAGCACTCCGGTCCAGATCACCAGGCTCGCCTCGACCGCGCGTTTCGCGGTGACAATCGAAGCCAACCATTTGAAGGAAAGCGCGCCGAAGAACGCCACGAATTGAACCATGAGGATGGCTAGCGTGAGCTGGGAGAGCGGGATTTTCAGCTCGTCGTGACCGAACTGGGTTGCCAGCACGACGACGGTCTGGATCGCGTCGTTGTACAGCAGGAACGCGATCATGAATTTGAGCGCCTGGGGAAAATTTCGCAGATCGGCAAGCGTGTGGACCAGCAGCCGCAAAACCCCGGCAATCGCGCTTTCGCCGGGCGCGAGCGTCTGCGCGGCGCCGTGATTCCGCAGCCTCACGAGCGGAAGAATCGTGAACGCGGCCCACCAGGCGCCCGCCGAAGCCAGGCTGATGCGAACCGCAATCTCGTCGCTGATGCCGATGCGGGCGGCGTTCAGGTACAGCAGCAGATTCAGCGCGAGCAATGAGCCGCCGCCGACGTAGCCAATGGCCCAACCCTTGGAAGAAACGGCGTCACGTTCCTCGATCGGCGCAATCTCCGGGAGAAACGAGTTGTAGATCACCACGCCGGCCCCGAAGGTCACGTTGGCGACGAGAAACAGTGCGCCGCCCAGCAGATATTCGCTACCGTGGAGCACGAACATCATTACCGTGGCGCCCGCGCCGACATAGGCGGTCGCCGCGAGCGCCTGTTTTTTCTTTCTTCCGAAATCGGCGACCGCGCCGATCAGCGGCAGAAACAGGACCTGGAGGATCACGGACAGGCTGACCAGATAGCTCCAGTAGCTCAGCGCGTCGACTTTGATCCCGAGCGGATAGATCATCCCGCTCGAATCGGCCCCGGCCTTGGCTAGCGAGGTGAGGTACGGTCCCAGGAACAAGGTGACGACGGTGGTGGAGAACGCCGACTGCGCGAAGTCGTACATGTACCAGCCGCGCCGCTCGGCGACGGTACGTTCCGTGGTCATCGTTCTACGGTAGCGCGAAACGTCCGCGCTAGAATCGAGGTTCATGAGCGGTTCCCTCGGGAGGGCAATTCTTGCGGCGCTGTGCGCGACTGTTTGCACCGCGCAGGTCCCGGTGATCCTGATCTCGGTGGACACTCTTCGGGCGGATCACCTGGGCGTGTACGGATATCGCCGCGCGCGCACGCCGAACATTGATTCGCTGGCCGCGGGCGGTACGATTTTTCAACAGATCGACTCGCAGATTCCGCTGACACTCCCGTCGCATTTTTCGCTGTTTACGTCCAGCTATCCGTTCACCAACCGGGTGCAGGAAAACGCGCAGCAGGTTCCCTCGGACGCGGTCACGCTCGCCTCAATCCTCCACGATCACGGCTACAGCACGGCGGCGTTCATTGGATCGATCTATCTCGAGCGCGAGCTGGGAATCGACCGCGGCTTCGATTTTTACGACAGCCCTTTTCGCTTCGAGGCGTTTTCTTCGCTTGCCGGGTCGATGTTCTACGGCGATCGCAACTCGGACCCGCTGCGCGCCCGGACCCGCCGCGAGGGCGCGCTGGTGATCCGCGCGGCGTTGCAATGGCTGAACGACAATCGCGGCAGGCCGATCTTCGCTTTCGTCCACCTGTTCGACCTGCACCAGCCATATCGGCTGCCGCAGTCGGCCGAGCGGCGCGCGGGCGTTTCCGATTACGATGGCGAGCTCGAATATATCGATCGTCTGATCGGCTCGCTACGCGACGCGCTGGTCCGCGACGGATTATGGGACCGGTCCCTGGTGATTTTTCTCTCGGATCACGGCGAGAGCCTGGGAGAGCACGGCGAACAGACGCACGGCTATTTCATTTATCAGAGCACGCTGCACGTCCCGCTGATCGTGCACTGGCCCAAGAGCACGGCGAATTTTCTCGCGGTTTCATCGCAGCCCGGCGGGCTGATCGACGTCGCGCCCACAATTCTCGATTTCCTGAAGCTTCCCGTTCCAGCTTCGTT